>SXGT01415968.1_pt1 | contig 73140 bp, 65 predicted proteins | sample 3176221 | NCBI WGS metagenome assembly SXGT01 (sample SAMN11356862, study PRJNA531348) | freshwater metagenome | isolation source: freshwater sample F1-120 | place: China: Fuxian Lake, Yuxi | collected 2017-12-25
CGCCGCGCCCGCCGCGCCCGCGCTCCTGGTCGACGAGGCGCAGGTGAGGGCGGCCCTCCACCTGGCCCGGGATTACGGGCGCGACGATCTGAGGGACGCGCTCTTCGTGTGCAGCCGCGAGGCCAGGAAGGAGGAGCTCCGGGGCCTCGCCACCGCGGCCCTCTGGGACGCCGGGGACAGGGAGCGGGCGCTCGCTCTGGCCGACGCTCTGGTCCCGTCGCGGCACGTGGGGAACGCGGCGTGGGGAGCGCGAGTCCGCATGGCGGCGGCCGGCGCTCTCTCGGTGCCCTTCCTGGTCGACGAGGCGAACGTGCGCTGGATCCAATGGGGCGCTCTCGAGTAGCGGCGCTCGTCCTCGCGGCGGCGCTCTCGTCCGTGCCCTTCGCGACGTCGTGGCGCGCCTCCGCGGCGGCCCGTCCCTCGGTCGCGCCGGGCGTGGGGGCCTTCGAGTTCCAGGATCAGGGCGGCGCGACCCTGGACTCGGCCAGGGTGCACCTGGCGCTCTCTCGGGCCCTGCCCGACTCCGCGCCCGAGGCCGATCGCGAGGGCTTCCGTGTCGCTCTGCGGGGGCGAGCGGCGGGGAGCAAGATCGATCTGGTGTCCCTGTCGCCCTCGGGGGTGCTGCTCGACGCCCTGCGGGCCGTCCCCCTGTCCTTGCCCTGTCCAGCTCCGGCGTCCGGGGCGCAGGGAGGCGACGAGGCCTGCGCTCGCACGGGCCCGCTCCGCCTCGTCATGGACGATCTGGACAGGAGCGCCCTGCTCACCAGGGATCGCAGCCTCCGCGCCGAGGTCGGCGGGCGGGTGCTGGTCGTGGAGGACAGCCGAGCGCTGGCCTCGATACCGGTCGGAGGCCCGCTCACCCCGGCCGGCCTTCTGGGCCGCACCCGCGTCCACGTGAGGGCGATCGTCCTCCGGGCCGAGAAGAACGGGCCTCCGGGTCTGGGAGGCACGGACGCCGAGGCCCTGTCGCTCCTCCGCGTCGAGCTGGCCGACGCCTCGATGTTCTGGGGCCAGTGCGGGATCACCCTCGGCCCCCCGGAGGGCCTGGACGTGGTGCTCGCCTCTCCTCCTCCTCCCTTCCTGGTGGCACTCGGGGACGATCTCGGTCTGCCCAGCTCGGGGGGGATCGTGAGGCTCAAGGTCCTGGGCAAGAAGATCGCCGTGGAGCTGCCCGCGGGGCTCTCTCCTCTGGCGGCGGCCACCCGGATCTCCTCGGAGCTCTCGCGCGCCGGCTTCCAGGCGGCCGTGAGCACCAACGCCAGGATCGCGCCGGGGGCCTCCCCGAGCGCCGACGTGCTGGTGCGCCGGGCCGACGGCACCCTGGTCGCCGTGGAGCCCGACGGCGCCCTGTCGACCGACCCCACGCTCACGGTGCGCATAGGCTCGGTCGATCTCTCGGACGGCCTGTCCCACTTCGGTGACATGGACTCGGTGGCCGGGACCCTGGAGGAGCGCACCCTGGTCAAGGCCCTGGACGACGGGGATCCTCGGATCGTAAAGCTCCTGGTCGTGCCTTATTTTGTCGGAGGAAAGCGGATAGGAGAATCTTTTATCTGGGGCGATGGCTCCAGCGTGAAGAACGTGGTCCTGGTCGACAGATCGGGGGTGCGGGCCCGCCGCAGCAGCCACGCCGTGGCCCACGAGCTGGGTCATGTCCTCCTGGACGCTCCGGGCCACCCCGACGACTGGGGAGAGGACACCCCCACCGCGCTCATGGACTCGGACGCCTCGGATCCTTCGGTCTACGGCCCTCGCCGCATCTCCATCGCCGAGTGCGCCCGCGTCTACCGGGAGTCGGGCCCGAGATCCAAGATCCCTCTCCTCGAGCCCTGGCCCTTCCAGCCTGTGAAGATCCCCGATCTGAGGGCGGCGCTGGGGCCCACTTCACGCTGACCTCGCTTCATGTGCGCTGCGATGTGGCCAGACACCACTACTAATCCCCTCCCTCACCCCCACACCAAGTCGTCCTTGGCTTCCAGAACGAAGAGCTTCATGTTCCCTTTTAATGGCACATCGACGCGTACGCCTACCTCCCTGGTTACGTTCGACTCTTCCACGCTTTCTACGGGGTTGTCGTCGACTTGGAGCTCCTGGATGGTTCCCCACCGGTCTACGGCTCCCTCCTTCACGGCTCGCCACGTACATCGTTGGATCATAGACGATTTTTGGGGGCCTTCCCTTAAGCTTGCCATCGCGTGATAGGCGGCAGAACGCCTTGATTTCAAGTAAGTCGTAAAGAAATGAGATCGTATCCTCGAAGAGCTTGCGATACTGCTTGAGTACTGCTCGCGGGAGTCTGTTGCCCTCAATGAGGAATCGATCTCCATCTTCTTGAACATCTCTTCTCCCGTGGCCGTTTCGTCTTTTGTCTTTTCGGGGTCGGTCTCCTCGTCTTCCGTGTCGTCATCGTCGGTTTTGTTGATCGGAAGTTCGTTTGGAATGCCCCACATCTCTCGGAATGTCTTGTTTTTGGATAGATCTAGGCAAAGTCGGTTGAGCGGTCCCTCATAGACGGCGTTCCGCGTTTCTTGGTGACTTGGCCGTGCTCCCCCGGAGTTCAATCGCTCGAATACGGTCTTCGTGAGCTTCGCCGCCGCTGTCGGTCCGGATCCCGTTTCCTTCAAGAGAACGATTGACGAAATATAGCGACGATCGATGCCGTCGCGCACCTTGGTTGGAAGATCCTTGTAGTAGCGCCCGTCCAACTCCGGAAGCCGTTGACGTCCGTCCATGACTTCGAAGCGGGCGAGGTCACGCTCGTAAAGAAAAACAGGCGGCACTGGGATATTCATCAAGAACGACTCAATAAGCCTTGACTTGCGCCCGTTGTCCCAACGGTGGCGACGCTGATACTCGGGGTCGAGCTTGTAGCGAAGTTCGGGCTCGGAGCTTCCCTCTGGAACGACTTTTTCCTGGAGCATCGAAAGGATTCCCGCCAGCGAGTAGCGCGCCGACTCGGTGACGATTCGAACCTCGCCCTTCACGTAGCGACGATTCAGCTCCTCGTCGCTCGCCGGGGTAGCTTCGTCGCCCTTGTGGAACGCGATGCTCTCACCCTCAAAGAGCGCGAAGAGCACCGGCTTCTCCTCCTCGCCTCCCGAGCGTGCGGCCCTTTTCACCGTCTTCTTCACCGCATTCCCTCCATGCGCACGTGGAAATCGAGCTCCTCGATGGGTTTCTCGAGCGTGCGTCGAAACTGATCGGCTTGGCGCTTCCCTCGCGTGGACAGCCCGGCTGAGCGTACGGTGAGAACGCGGAGGCGGCAGCTCGCGCCGTGGAGGGCGTCGAGCATGATGTCCCGAGGTCTGGCCTGACGGTCATGAATCCCACCGAAGCGGATCGTGAAGCTTGCTCCTGGAACGCAGGCGCGCGCCACGTTCGTCCAGACCGCGCTGAGCTGTTCGGCAAAGTCGACCGCCGAGCCATGCGACAGTTGGTCGGCGTGTGTGTAGGTCGCGATCGGAGGGCCCCCCAGGAACCAGAACCGAAGCCACTGGTCCGGGACGTAGGTGCGCATCCCAAAGTACGGAGGTGACGTGACGACGCTGGAAAACTGCGCGCTCATGGGGCTCAAATCGAACGTTCGACTGTCGCCGCGGAGGATCCGGAAGGGTACGGCGGGGGGCGGGCTCCCGAAGAAGTGCTCGGCCTTCCGTTGAACGAGCTTGGTGAGGTCGACGTAGGTCGGATCTAGCCCATTTTGGTCCCAGAACCGGACATCGTACGCTGGCTTGGCCGCGTAGGTTCGTGGCATTTGATTGGAGAGATAGCTCGGATTTCCTTTGTTGCGCGGCCCGTGCAAGATACCGAGAATGAGCGCGCGCAGCGCCTTGCGCGCCGGGGTGCTGCAATCTTCGATGAGCGCGGCGCGGAGGCGCAGCAGCTCCTCGAACGTCGTCGGGTGGTAGCAGCGCGTCCAGAACTCGCCCTCGAGCCGCTCCGATTTCACGTCGCTGTTCAGGATCGTGCTGCAGGCGTCGACTACGTCGAAGGCGCTCGCCCCGACCATTTTCCCCTCGGCGATGGCGGTAGCTACCGGATTGCTGTCGATACCGACCGATGGGAGGCCGAGCAAGCGTGCCGCAAAGTTCGTCGTGCCGCGGCCACAAAACGGATCCAAGACCCACGTGCTCGGCGCAAGCCGACGTAGCCTCCTCGCGGGCACTTCGAGCGGGAACATCGTGAAGTACGGGCAGATCGCGTTGAGCTGTTCGCCCGCTTGCTTGGATCCCCCCTTCGCTACGACCACTTCGGGCTCCCTTCGGGAGGGCGAGCTTAGGCTGACGGGGCGCAAGCCTCAACGTGCGAGACGACTTCTTCGCGTTCGCCCGGCATCCACTTCAGCCCGGGGCCTCTTCGGGCACGACGAGGTTTACCTATGCGTGCCGACCTCTCCACGCGATGAACGTTGAGCGCGCTCCGGTGAACGTTCCTCTCACGCGCAGCGGCTGACGATGCCCTTCAGGATCGCGAGCACGAGCGCCGACTCGAAGCGCCCCTCGTACTCGCGCGAGATCGCCAGGTCCAGCGCTAGCCGCGAGGGGTTCCCTGCGTCCGCCGTGAGGCTCCCCCGCGCACGAAGGTCCACGTGTCCGCGATCGTGAAGCAGCCGAAGACCTCCGCGGCCTCCGCGGCCGCGAGGCGCTGCATGGCCACCGCGAGGATCGAGCCCACGCACTGGGCCATGGGGTCCTGCGCGTGAAAGCGCTTGAGCCGCTCCGCGCTGACCACGAGGGTGGCGCGCTCGACGTCGGTGAGGGGGGTCTGCTCCAGCCCGCTCCAGAGCGACTCGTCGCGAGAGCGGGTGAGGAGGTGACCGAGCTCCTGCCTCAGCATTTCGAGCGTGAACGTCGAGAGCGAGATCGTGCGCATCGCGTGCAAACGTACCCGTCCGCCGGGGAGACCACAACGACCGGCACGGCCTCGATCACGAACGACGTCGCAGCTGGCGAAGCCTCTCCGCGTAGCGCGTCACCGCGGCCTTGCCCAGCTGCCCTCCGAGACGCACCCAGTCCCCGAAGGTCGGTGCGCGCTCCGGGGGAGGCGAGCGCTCTGGAGGGGCAGCCTGGGGCGCCGCGGATCTCGGCGGCGTGGGAGGCTCGGGCGGAGCGGCGCGCTCCCGCGGGACGTCGGAGAGCCAGCTCACGATGGCCGCTGCAGGGCGCCAGTCCTGGGGCGGTATGCGCTCGCGGACGGCCGCGCGCAGACCGGCCTCGGTGAGGACCTCCTCCGAGCCAGCGATTCGAAGGCGGTTGGCCCGGGCGCGGCTTTCGAGGCGAGCGAGCGTGAGGAAGCGAGCCATGTCCTCTTTCTCGAGCCAGAGCCAGCGCGCGTTGGGGAGGCGCTCGAAGCTCGCTCGGCGCTCCTGTACGGTCTCCCAGGTGGTCGGCAGATCGAGGCGCTTCTCGCGCACCACCACGGCCTTGCCTAGCTGCGCGAGCTCGATGGCCTTGGCGAGGGCGGAGCCCACGGAGCTGTGGTGGCTACCGGTCACGTAGAGGAGCGTCGAGGCGCCGCTCGGCGAGCGCACCTCGGTGAGCACGCGATCACGCTCGGTGCGGCTCGAGAGCTCGAGCGACGGAAAGAACGAGAGGGCGCTCGTGAGCCCCTCCGCCAGCTCGGCGGCGTCCACCGACGCTCCCGCGTCGGCCTTACGGGCCAGCTCCTCCTGCGCCCTGGCGTGCTCTTCCTCCCACTCCTCCCAGAGCGCGTCGTGCCGAGCTCTCGCGACCACGCTCAGGTCGGGGGATGGCCCGGGCGGGATGATCGCGGGCTTGCCGGCGACCGCGCGGGAGAGCGCAGCCAGGAGCAAGCGTGGCGTCATCCCGGGCGCGGTCAGGAGCGCCTCCAGCTCGTCAGGCGCCAGCGGGCTCGGGAAGCGCCTTCGACCGCCGCGCCCGTTCGATGGCCCGAGGTGAGCGTGCCAGGCGCGCAGGAGCTGCTCTCGCTGCGCGCGGTCCGGCGCCTCGAGCATGAGCACCTCGCCGGCCACTCGGGTCTTCTGAGGCAGGGTGAGCCTAGGCTCGATGAACTGCATCCACTCGCTGGTCAACGCGAGCTGCGCGATGGTGAGAGAAGGCACCGTGTCGACCAGCTCCGCCACCAGGTTCCCGTAACCGAGGACCCTCGCGTCGTCGTCGCCGGCGAGGTTCTCGAGCTGGTCGAAGGTGAGCACCAGCGGCGCCACCGGCGCCGCGACCACGGAGGCGATGCGGAGGAGGTGCGCGACGTCGGCCTCCGCGAGGGGCGCCGCGTCCTGTTTTCGGGGCTCGCGCCCCGAGAGCCAGGCGAGCTCGGCCCAGCGCGCGGACCGCTCGAGCTGCCCCAGGGTGAAGAGCGCCCTGACCAGGTGTGCCGCCGGCTCCGCTTCGGGGAGGTTCTTCAGGACCTCTCCAACCGCAAGATCCACGCGGGCGGCTTGCTGGTCCGCCGGGAGCGCTCGCACGTCCTCGATGGCCGCGCTCGGGAAGCCTTCGTCGTCGCGTTCGCCGAGCCAGTGCGCGGCGAGCACGTCCAGGTGGGTCAAGGTGCCGCCTCGGACGGGCAGGCAGAGCTGATCGATGACCGTGGTCAGCACGTCGCGCGGGGTCAGGCTCACCCCGAAGAAAGGACGCAGCAAGATGAGCGTCGCGTGGAGGCCCGCGCGATGACGGAGGCGCGCGAAGATGTGGGTCTTGCCCCCGCCGGCGGCGCCCAGGATGGCGAAGGCCTTGGCCGGGGAGCGCTGCCCTCGCCTGGCGCGCTCCCTCACGTCCTCGACGCGAGCGCCCAGGCTCGAAGAGACGTGGGCGTTCAAGCCGGGCACGTCGATGAAGTCATCCGCGAAGGCCGCGGTCTGAAGGGGGACTTCCGGGCTCATCACGAGCCTCTTCGCTGCTCGCGCGCCACGATCCACGCGAGGCGAGTACCCTGCGGACCCTCGGGACACCAGGCCGCGTCGTCGGGCGCGAGGCGAGCCATCCCGCTCTCCGGCTCGAGGCCGAAGAGGCCCGCGGACGCCCCTTCGAGGAGCGCGCGCTTGCCGGCCTCGGCGCCCACGCCGAGGGCGCGCAAGAGCTCCGGGACACGGAGCGGCCGCGCGCTCTCGGCGACGCGCGCCTGGATGGTCTGCGAGAGCGCGGCGGCCTCGGCGTCCCCCGCGCGCGCGGCAATCCCCGCGCCGCGCGGGGCAGTCACCGGTCCGCGCGGCGCCGGGGCCTCGGTTTGGATGAACCGGAGCAGCGTGAGATCCTCCCGGAGGATCGCGGGACGCGAGCGAGCGCCCTTCTTGGCCAGCGCGCGCTTCACGAGGCGCTGTGCGTTGCCCAGCTGCCGCAGCAGATCGCCGAGCTCGCTCTGATCGATGACGAGGCCCTCCGCCTCGGACGCGAGCATCACGCCCGGTCCCACGGCGCGCACCACCTCGCGGATCCGCCCCTCGTCCACCAGCGCCTGCAGCGCCGCCTTCACCTCGCGGGGGGTCGCGCCCGCCACTCGCTTCTCGATGCCCTTGAGGGGCACGAAGCCGGCCTGCAGCGCGCCGAGCAGCTGCGCCGCGAGGGGGCGCCGCACGTTGGAAGCCACCTCCAGGCCGAGGGCTTCCAGGCGAGGCCGAAGGGCCGGAAGATGCCTCCTGAGGGGGCGGAGCTCCGCGGCGGACAGCGCCGCGCGCGCCTGCAGCGCTGCCTGTACCTGGGCGACGAGGACATCGAGGTCCACGACCTGCTTTCCCATGACCCAGGAGTACCACGGACCTCCCGGTTGATGCTGCGCGGGCGCCGCGGTAGCGTTGCGCCATGAACGTCAGGACAAAGCTGTTGGCCGGCGCTCGCACGGCGCCGGCGCCGAACATCCCACCGATACCCGGCATGGCCCCCGGAGTTGCAGCCCTCAAACCCAAGCCGAAGAGCACCTCGGGCTCGTGACCGGCAGGGGCGACGGGTGAGCTCGGGGGTCACGCCCATCGCCCGCGGTCGAGCGCTTCTCGGCGGCGGTGGAGAACCCGAGCGTGATCTGGGAGCGAGGCCCCAGGGGCCGGTGAGGCGCGCCGGCTACCGAGTCTCTGCGCTCCGCGCTCTGGCCAGGAGGAGCCGGCCCAGGTCCCGGGTGGCGTCCGCCGCCGCGAGGTGGTCGAGGATGGCATGAATCGCGACGCCCTCGTTGTGGTACTTGGGCGCCTTCGCTTTGGCCATATCGAGCGTCGTCTGCGTGGCTCCTGGAAATAACAGGGGACGCGCTGCGTGGTGGAGCGCCACGACCTGCCAGCGGTCGTCGAGGACGGGTGAGCCCCAGGCCCTGGGGGATGAGATCAGGCTGCGACTGGCGTCGTGAGCTATCCTTCCCATCATGGAACCGCCTGTCCAGGCTGCCGTCCCTAACCCTCGCGCCGCGCGGCGCGTCACGATCGAGGAGTGGCTGGCCATCCCGGAGGAGAAGCGCGCCGAGCTCATCGCCGGCGTCATCGTGTACCAGGGCATGCCCGGCCCCAAGCACGGGGAGGCGCAGGGCATGACCTTCGCGCTCGTCGGCGTGCCGTTCGGCCGACGCCCCGCAGGGAGCAGTCGACCGGGGGGCTGGTGGATCTCTCAGGAGGTCGACATGGAGCTCGGCGAGATGGGGTGCCGGCCCGATATCCTGGGCTGGCGCCGGGACAGGCAGCCGACCCTCCCCGAGCCCGACGCTCGAGGCCTGGTCACCGCCGTGCCCGACTGGATCTGCGAGGTCCTCTCGAGATCGACGGCGTCCATCGATCAGGGCAAGAAGCGCCGCGCGTACCACCGCGCGGGCGTCGCGCACTACTGGCTGCTCGACCCTGGCAACCGCACGCTCACCGTGCTCGAGCGCGTCGATCGCGACTACCTCGTCGTGCTCGCTGCTGGTGTGGACGAGGTCGTTTGCGCTCCGCCCTTCGACGCCGTCGAGATGGCGGTTGCCGAGATGTTCGGCGACGAGGGCGATGCGCAGTCCCTCGCTGTCCTGCCTGGCGGGGTGAGCGAAGGCACGGCCGGGTAGGTTTGCTCGGATGGGTTCGCTCCCCTATAACCGGGCCCATGCGTAGAAAAATTGCCGTGCTCGGTGGGGGCGCGGGCGCCCTCTCTGCGGTGTTCGAGCTCACCCGCCGCGAGGGCTGGCGCGATCGCTACGACATCACCGTCTACCAGATGGGGCACCGGCTCGGAGGAAAGGGCGCCTCCGGCGTGAACCGCGCCGAGCACGATCGTATCGAGGAGCACGGGCTTCACGTCTTCTGGGGCTTCTACGAGAACTCGTTCCGCATGCTCCGGGAGGTGTACGCGGAGCTGGGGCGGCCCGATGGCGCCCCGATGGCGCGCTTCGAGGAGGCGTTCTCTCCTCACGATCTCATCGTCTTGCCCGAGCGAGGCCCGGACGGGGCCTTCGGGTACTGGCCCATACGGTTCCCCCGAAACCCGCGGAGCCCGGGCGATGGGCTCGACGACATGCTCGAGCCCTGGGACTACGTCCCAAGGCTCTGCGCCCGGCTGCTCGACGTGATGGGGGTGGGCCGCGAGGACACAGGCGATCGCGGCTGGCTGGCGTGGCTCGGCCCCCTCATCGATCGGGCCATCTCTCACGGCGCCGGGGCCGTGGAGGCGCTCGATCGCGCGCTGGGAGGCCTGACGCGCTCGCTGTTCGCCTCGCTCGTGCACACGAGCCGCCTGGCCAAGGAGCTGGTGGGGGGGCTCGCCGTGGCGCGCGCCGTGGCCGAGCAGGAGGGGCGCTCGCGCGAGGAGCGGGCCTCCTCGGTGCTCTTCCTGGTGAGGCACGCCCGGGCGTGCTTTGCCCGGCTGATCGACAGCGGGGAGACGGACGAGCGCCTCCGCGTCCAGCTCGACATGGGCCTCGCCTTGCTCAGGGGGCTCCTGGTCGACGGGCTGGTGATCCCTCCTCGCGATTTCCACTCCCTCGACGACGAGAGCCTGGTGGGCTGGCTGGCTCGCCAGGGGGTGCGCGAGGAGACCCTCCAGTCGCCGCTGCTCCACGGGCTTCACGCCGCGCTCTACTCCAACAACCTGGACATCGCCGCGGGCACCGCGGTGCACGGCCTGCTGCGCATGATGTTCACCTACAAGGGGGCCGTCCTCTGGAAGATGCAGGCGGGCATGGGCGAGACCGTGTTCGCGCCGCTCTACGAGGTGCTCGCCCGTCGGGGCGTGCGGTTCGAGTTCTTCCACGCCGTCGATCACCTCGAGCTCTCCGAGGACAGGGGGCGGGTGGCGCGCGTGGTGATCGATCGCCAGGCCACGCCTCGCGGGGGGCGCTACCGCCCGCTGATCGACGTGAGAGGCCTGCCCGTGTGGCCGAGCGAGCCCCTCCTGGAGCAGCTCGAGGAGGGCGAGGAGCTGCAGGCCTCGGGCGTCGATCTCGAGGACTGGTGGAGCGGGCGGCCTCCGGTGGAGCGCCTTGTCCTCGAGGACGGCCGCGACTTCGATCTGGTGATCCTTGGCATAGCGCTGGGGGCGCTCCGCGACGTGTGCGCGGAGCTCTGCGCCGACGAGACCAACCCCCGCTTCGGGGCCATGGTGGAGCACGTGCGGACCACGCTCACCCAGTCGGCGCAGCTCTGGATGAGCGTGGGCATCGACCGCATGGGCTGGGACGCGTCGGAGCCTCCGATCGTCATCCCCTACACGCCGCCCATGGACACCTGGGCCGACATGGCGCACCTGCTGGTGCGCGAGTCCTGGCCCGAGGGCGCGCGGCCTGGCTCCTGCGCCTACCTCACCGCGAGGCTCGACGACGACGAGCCCGTGCCCCCTCGAGGGCGGAGCGACTACCCGAGCCGGCTCCGCGAGCGCATCCGCGCCAACACGGCCTCGTGGCTGCGGGACAGCGCGGGAGGCCTGTGGAGGGGCGCGACCAGCACCCACGATCGCAACGAGCTCCTGTGGCACTGGCTGTGGGACGATCGGGACAGGGAGGGCGAGGCCAGGCTGGACGCCCAGTGGATCGCCCCGGTGCCCAACCCTTCGAACCGCTACGTGCTCACTGTGCCGGGCACCACGCGCTTCCGGCTGCGCCCCCGGGACTCGGGCTACGAGAACCTGGCGCTGGCGGGCGACTGGACGCGCAACGCCATCAACGGCGGCTGCTTCGAGTCCGCGGCGATGTCCGGCGCGGACGCCGCCAGGGTGTTCGATCCTGGGGTGCGCCCTTCCATCGGCGACTGGCTGTCCCGCCTGGAGGAGGTGCGCCCGAGGACCCTGCCTCCTCCAGCCGAGGCGCGCCCGGGGACCCTGCCTCCTCCCCCCGACCTCGGGCCCAGGCGCCCGGTCTCGGTCATCCCGGCGCCGCTCCGGGAGCTGCCTCGCTACGTGGCGCGCGACGGCGAGCTGCTCGCCGTGCCTCCCATCCAGCTCGACGTGGACGTGACCATGTTCGCGCTCCGGGCCGACACGGCCAGGCTGCGCTCCCTGCTGGACGCTCACCTGAACCTCCGCCGCGACGCCGCGGTCTACAGGCCGCTGGCGCCGCTCGCCGTGCTGTACTTTGCCCGGGTCGACAATTTCCCCGTCATCGATCCGATGGGGCACGTGCCCGAGCTCGATTTTGGCCTCTGGGTGCCTGCCCTCGGGGGCACGGAGGTGGGGGGGCGCTTCGTCGCCGATCGCGTGGTCACCTTCACCCCTTACCTCTGGGTCTCCAACGACATCGCCCTCAGCAACGGCCGCTCCATCTTCGGCTTCTACAAGGATCTGGGGACGCGCATGGCGATGCCCGACGAGGCCGAGCCGGACGCGCCCTACGCGCTGGACACCTGGGTGATCCCTCGCTTCGGGGCGGACGCCACCCTCGAGTCTCGCCCGCTGATCGGGGTCCGGAGCACCTCGAAGAAGGGGAGGCTCCGGACCGCGGCCGAGGCGGGCAACCTGATGGCCCTCATGGCCAGGGCGCTCGTGGATCGGGTGGGCGACGAGTCGGGCTCGGCCCTGCGCTCGGGGCTCCTGCTCGCCAAGGCCGCGCCTCGCGGCCAGCGCATGGTGTTCCTGAAGCAGTTCCCCGACGCGGAGGACGCGAGGCGCGCCTGCTACCAGGCCGTGGTCGAGAGCGACATCCGCTTCACGAGCGAGCCCCTGGCCGAGGCCATGGACGACGGCTTCGAGGTCACGCTCCACGAGTACGACTCCCACCACGTGGCGAGCACCCTGGGCCTCGTGGCCGACAGGATCGACGGGCGATCGCGGGTGGTCACGCCCATCGCCTGCGGGCGGGCGCGCTTCTCGGCGGTGGTGGAGAACCCGAGCGTGATCTGGGAGCGAGGTCCCAGGGGCAGGTGAGGCTCGCCAGCCGTCGTCCCGTGCTACATTTGGGGTGTGGCGGCACCGACGAAAAGCGATCCTATCCTCGTTGACGATCTCCCCGAGACCGAAGAGGAGCGCGAGACCTGCCAAACGCGTAACCTCGAGCTCGAGCGCGGTGATGTGGTGGGAGTGAGCAACGAGGTCGTGATGGCGAAGATCGCCGAGATGAAGCGGCTCGTCGGCGGGTGAAGCGTCGTCTGCGCGGCCTTTGGAGGCCCGGAGATGCCCCTGCGGACAGGCATTGACCTGGGCTAGGCTGGGAGCGATGACGATCGCGCCGCTCCCCGTCGGTGCCGAGCTTGGTCGTACACGCGGGTACGGTCCGGCGCGGTACCACGTCCTGCGCTTGCTCAGTCAAGGAAGCTTCGGCATCGCCTACGAGGCCAAAGACGCGTGGTTCAAAGATGAGATCCGCGTGATCAAGGAGTTCGCGTGCGATGCGGTCGCCGATCGCGCGACCGGCCAGGTGGCCATCGTCCCCCGGCCCTCCGGCTCGTCGGGCGTCTCGCACGACCAGCTCCTCGCTGATTTCATCAACGAGGCACGCATCCTCAATACCATCGCCAGTCCACGTGTCGTGCGCGTCGTCGACGTCTGGGAGGAGCACGGAACAGGCTACTACGCGATGGAGCGCATCGACGACGCCTCGTCGATCGCGGATCGCTTCGGAGCTTCGACGGCACAGTGGCCAGAAGTCGAGCGCGTCGCGAGCGCGTTGCTCGACGGGCTCGACGACATCCATCGGCGCGGCGTGCTCCATTTCGATCTCAAGCCGGACAACGCGCTCATGGCGCCCGGCGGGCGCGTGGTGCTCATCGACTTCGGGGCCGCTCGCCTCATGAACCGCCTGAAGGGCACGCTTCCCATGAACCAGCCGTACACCCTCGGCTACGCGCCGCTCGAGCTCATGGACGTAGGAACGCTGCACAAGGCAGGGACATGGACGGACCTGTACTCGTGGGCGATGATCGTCTACGGGCTCGCGGTGGGGCACGGCACGCAGGACGGCGAGCCAGCGACGCCGCTCCAGCGCCTGGCGGCCAATGCCTTGGCGAGGAACGTCGTGGCGGATCCCTATGCGAGCGCCGGACAAAAGATGCTCGACGTTGGGATACCGAAGTGTTGGGCAGACGTCGTGAGCGCATGCTTGGCGATCTTCGCGTCGGACAGGCTGAAAGATGTGGCCGCCGTACGAGCGGTGTTGGCCGCGCCTCCGCCAGTCGTCCTGCAGGTCACGGAGCAGCCGGTGGCCGGTGCGGTGTGGCACGAGCCGATTACGGGGATAGGCTTCGTGTGGGTGCCACCCGGCCGGTTCTTGATGGGAGCGTCGACGACGGAGGGCGAGCGAGGGTTCGATCCGGAGGCGAACGAGTACGATACTCCCGCACACGAGGTCGACATCACTCAGGGGTTCTGGATGGCCGAGCATCCGGTGACCAATGCATCGTACGCGTCGTTCCTAGCGGCGACGGGGCGCAAAGCGAACCCGAAACATCCATGCTTCAATGCCACGACGCAGCCAGTGGTCGAGGTGGACTTTGAAGACGCGCTGACGTTCGCTGCGTGGCTTACCGGGCAGACAGGGCTCGGGGAGGGGTGGTGCTTCGACTTGCCGTCGGAGGCGGAGTGGGAGTACGCGGCGCGCGGCACGGACGGGCGTAAATACCCGTGGGGCGATGCGCTTCCCACGGCTTCGCTCGCCTGCTTCGAGCGACCTCCTACGGATTTTCTCTCGTTCTACCTTGCGCAGGGGGACGTCGGAAGGCCTGAGCCCGACGCGGGGTCTGGGGCCATCGGAGGGCGGCCGGAGGGGAAGAGCCCCTTCGGCTGCCAGGATATGTCCGGCAACGTCTGGGAGTGGTGTCTTGATACTCTTCGAGCCAGCCGCCGTAATGATAATAAATACAGTAAGGTGATGACACGAGATGTCGATCCGTGTCATATCGATGATGGCCGTTGGCAGCTTCACGTCGCTCGGGGCGGCTCCTGGAGTAGTACGGCCAGTGATCTTCGCTGCACGAAGAGAACCGGGTTCAACCTGAAAGATACCATACGCATACTCGATGCCATGACAATCGGCTTCCGGGTGGTGTGTCGGGGTTCCCGTCGGCCTGGTTGGCGGGGTGGCTATTGACAATTGTCATTGTCTTGTTGTTCGACAGCAACGTGGCTGGGCAACGAGCGGGAGCTCACGCTCACAGATCGCCGCGTCGAAACCGTCGCATCGTTTCGCGTTGCTCCTCGCTCTGGAAGCGCTCGAGGAGGCGGTTCATCTCCTCGAGCCAGCGCAGCTTGTCCGCTGCCGGGACATCGCGAAAGGCAAGAAGTTGTGTTGTCGTGTAGTGATGCACGACGCCGCGAGCGCGAGAGCGTTCAGGCATGGCCCACTCGACGACGGCGTTGCTGTGGTGACCGTATTTTGAGGAGTGAATCGATGCGTTGCGTGACATGCAAGAACGGAACGGGAAGACCGGCGGACGTCGAGCTTCGCCGAGAGGTCGGCGGGCACGTGTTCACAGCGACGGTGCGCGGCCTGCGGTGCGACGCCTGCGGCGAGACCTTCACCGAAGGAGTCGATGGGGAGCGCTTCGACTACGCGATCGCCGCGTCGCTCTCCAGGGCGGCGCCTTCCGGCGCAGCCTTCCGGTTCCTGAGGAAGCTGGCCGGGCTGCGCGCCATGGATCTTGGCGATCTGCTCGGGGTGACGGGCGACACCATCTCGCGCTGGGAGACGGAGAAGAGCCCTATCGATCGGGGCGCGTTCACGCTGCTCGGGCTGATGGTCCGCGATCGAGAGGTCGACGTGACCACGACGCTCGACGCGCTCAAGGCGGCCGGTTCGCCCCAGGCGCTGGGGGACGAGGTCAGGCTGCGACTGGCGTCGTGAGCGCCGCGAGAGTCCGCCCTACTTCACGTTGATCTCGCTTAGCTGGGTGCCGCCCGCGTAGGCGTAGCTCACAAAGGAGTCGAAGCCATAGACAAGGACACCGACGGGGTAATCGGCCTGGATCCTGTGGACCCCGTCGTTCTGGCGGCCTGGCTTGACGTTGTCGGGGGGCCTGGCCTGGGGATCGATGATGGGGAAAGAGAGCTGGCAGCGGTAGACCAGGTAAGAGGGGGGCTTGTTCCCTCGGGCCTTGTCGTCCAGGCCGTCCCCGGGGGCTATCTCGCAGAGGGTGGAGGTGGCGGGCAACCCGTCCAGGAAGACCTGGGCCTCGCGAGGGGCCGTGATGATCAGAAAATCGAAGGCGTATTTGTCGGGGGTGAGGAGGACGTAGTCGCTGCGCCACTGCTCGATGGGCGCCACGAAGGTGAGGCTGGGATCTCCGCCGGGGAGGCCCCTGGGAATGCCCGCTCCGTCCTGGCTGGCCTGGACGTCGGCGATCAATACGGGCTGATCGGCCTCCAGGGTGAAGTCCCGGGGGGCCAGGATCGTCAGGCTCTTGCCCTGGCCGTCCAGCTCGAAGGTGGCATAGGGCTTGGGGAGGGAGGTGCGGACCTTGGTCTTCTCGGGGTTCACGGCCACGACACGGAAGTACTCGAGCTCCTCGAAGGGGCCCACCCCTCCTCCCGCAGCAGCCACCGCCCTGGAGCGGTTGGGCACCCGCCCCAGGACATAGCGCTTCCCCACGGCCCTGATCGGGATAGCCTGCTCCTCGAGGTGATCGGCGCAGCACTGGCGCTCGGCCAGGGTCTCGAAGAAGGGGGCGTCGGAGGCCTCGCTCCCGGGGAACGCGATCACCGGTTTGTCCGAGGCGATCAGGGTGCCGGTAAAGTCCGCGTTGAAGCCTCCGCTCTCCAGGTTGAGGACCTCGAAGGGCTGGAGGGTCACGGTCACCTCGCCCCCTGCCGCAAGGCCCTGTGCCAGCTCGGCCGGGCCTCCAGGGATGATCCTGGCCGTGGTCTTTATACGGACGCGGGTGTCCGGCGCGGTGCCGACGATGGCGAGGAAGGCCCTCAGATCCTGGCCGAAGTTGCTGGCGGGGTTCTCGCTCCTGGCGATGGTCTGGGGCCAGCTCGCGATGATGTAGGTGCTTCCTCCCGCGCTGCCCACCGCCGCCGTGGGCAGGAGCTGCGACGCGTCGTTGGAGAAGACGTTCACGTTCTCCAGGGGGTTGAACTGATAGGCGACGATGGGAACGTCGCTCCTTATCCTGAACGCTCCCCGGGAGAGCGCCGTCCCGGTGCCCTCGTCGAAGGTGCCCTCGGGAGAGCCGTCGACCTCCTTGGGCCCCAGCTTGAAGACCTCAAGGTTCCTCGGGCTCACGTCGCCCTCGGCCACGATCCTCACCCGAGCAGGCTGGAGAGGGGAGGCCTGATCCTCCTCGACCGTGATGTGCGCGGCCAGATCCGGCTGGGGGTTGGACACCACCACCGCGAACTGCTGGGCCGCGGCGTTCCCCGAGCTCACCACGGCGTTGTCCAGATCCACCGCCCAGTACTCGCAGCCCACGTTGGACCGGATCTGGGTGGCCTGAGCGCAGAGGTCGACGCAGCTCCCCTCCCTGCACGCCTGCTTCTTGCGGGCGTCGCAGGTCTCCACCCGGGTGTTGGTCTTCCCCGCCGCGTCGCAGATGACCACGTCCAGGCCCTCGCAGCGAGAGCGGCCAGGGACGCAGGTCGCGCAGGCCCCCAGCTGGGCTGCGCAGACCAGGCCCTTCCTGGCGCAGTCGTCCTGGGGAACGAAGCTCCCTCCCTGGCAGCGCTGGAGGGTCTCGCCGCTGCAGGCCAGCGAGCCCTCGGCGCAGCTCGCTCCCACGTCGTCCCTGACGTCACGGTAGGAGGGATCGAAGCTGCAGCCGCCCCCCAGGGCCAGGCCCAGGACTACCAGCCCCCAGAGGGCGCGTCGCTCAGTAGACACCGGGCAAGCTGTCCATGGAGTAGGCGGCCCAGGAACCCGGGGAGAGCTGACCGTACCGGAGCTTGCCGTAGGAGAAGCCGTCGATACGCGCGGTATACACGGTGGTCTGGACGTTGCCCCTGGAGAGGCCCAGCGGATCGGGCCCAGGGAGCGCCGAGAGATCGGGGAGCGGAAACTCCCTGGCCGTGCCCGGGGCCACGATGGTCCAGGAGATCAGGTCGTTCCTGGACGCCACCACGAGCTTGACCATGTCGATCGTGCTCCCCGAGGAGCCGGTGGTCAGCCTGACGCGGGTGCCGCTCCAGGGACCCGAGCCTGGCTCGGCCACGAGGGGCACTGGCAAGAAGCCGCCGATGGCGATGGGCCCGCTGGTGGTGTTGGTCTTGAGGCGTGACACCACGCTCATGGGCACTTGCTCCCTCGCGCCAGTGACCGCCCTGGACGAGATGACATAGGCCTCGGTGGCGATCACGTTGTCCAGCGAGGGGAGCCCCACGAAGCTCACCTGGCCGGTGATCGGGAGAGGAGTGATCTTCACCCCGAGGGGCAGCGCAGCAAAGCGGGGGCCCAGGCTGAGGGCGACCTCGGACACCAGCCGATCGGGGCCCCTGGGGCCTGGAGCCCCTGGCGAGGGAGCGAGGACGAGCTCGTGATCGAGGAGCACGGTCATGGGGATATCCACCCCGGTGACCCTCTGTTTGGCGGGCAGGCCAACGCCCCGCACCACGCCCATCACGTAAGGCAAGAAGCGCGGGGGGATCTCGCTCCTGTCCTCGAGCCCGGCCACGGCGTAGAGCGTGTGATTGCCCGGGGCCCCCACGATCTCGTAGCCATAGCCCACGTCCCCCACCGAGTCCGGGGTGATGGCGGCGATCGCGCTGGGGAGGCGGAAGCGCTCGCTCGGAGAGTTGGCGGCGAAGAAAACATAGGCGGCCTGGCGCTCCGTGGGGCGGGAGGGAGCGGGGACCCCCGACCAGCCCGCGCGCCTGAACTCCACCCCGCCGGGGAACACCAGCTGCCCCTCGATCAGGCCTCCGTAGCGCCCACCTCCCCCCCCGAGCGAGGGAGGATCCCCCTCGATGCACGAGAGATCGAGCACAGGATCCAGGTAGACGGTCACGGTGTCGACCGGCACGTCCACGAAGCTGATGGGCTGGTGGCACTTGGCCGTGACCGTGACCGTGACCTTTCCGGAGCTGGACACGTCGTTGATCTCGACCACCCCGCTCGCTGTGATCTTGGCGACCTTGCCGGTGACCAGATCGTCGCCCGCGATCACCGTGGCCCCCACGAGCGGCTTGCCCGTGTAGCTGTCGAAGGCCAGCACCCGGAGGCGGCTCGAGAGAGCTCCCCCCGAAAGCCCTCCGCGATAGCCGTCCACCGCGTCGTCGTAGGTGAAGGCGTCCCTCACCTGGATGCGGTCGACCCCGCTCGTGACCACCACGTCCTTGGCCCCCGAAGGCTGGGCGGGGGTCAGGCAGGAGAGGTGGGTCATGTCCTTGACCGTGACCTCGGTGCACGCCCTTCCTCCGATGGTCACCTCGGTGCCTGGCCCCCCGGCGGCCGAGCCCCAGGCCGTGCCGCTCCCCTCCAGCTCGACCCGGGTGCCTCCGCTGGTCGCCCCGGTGTCGGGGCGCACCACGAAGGCGTCGTAGACGAAGCCGTCGGGCAGCCTCCGCTCCTGGGCGGTGGCGACGTTGACGATACGCACCTCGGCGGGGCCCGGCTTGCCGGGGGGGACCTGGAGGGCCAGGCGGGTGGGGCTGCTCGCCAGGACGGCCTCCGGCGGCAGCTCGGTGCCCCCCACGAAGACACGCATCCTGGTGCCGAAGCCTCGCCCCGAGGCCTGGGCCCGGGTGCCCCCCGTGAAGGGGCCGTGGGAAGGGAAGAGGCCGTCGACGGCAAAGGGATCGCCCACGTCGACGTCCCGCCGGGTGCCGGCTCCCCCGTCGCCCAGGTCGAGCCCCCCGGCGTCGGCCCGGTCCCTGGCGACAGGGCCGGAGCCCCCGCCAGGGAGGCAGGCCGCCGCGAAGGTGAGGGCGGCCGCGAGGCCCGCGACAAAGTTCCGCACGGGGATCATGCCTCGCAGGGTACGAGACCTTGGCCCCCCGTGCCAGCGACTCCGCTTCCCGTGGCTACGGGGCCCGCGTCACGCCACTTCCCAGAACCAGACGTCCTTGGCCCGGGTGAAGAAGTCGTCGCTTCCTTTGGCCATGGCGGTGCCGTCCCAAAGGTCGATGTGATCGCCCTGGTTGCCCGGACCCCAGAAGTCGCGGAAAAAGATGACGCCGGTGCGGCCGGCGAAATCGTCTGCCGTGGCCTTGCTCTTCACCTCCACCTTGCCCAGCAAGGGGACCTGGGTCTTCAGCCAGTTGGCCAGCTCCTGGGCCCTCAGGATGTGGCGGTGGCCGTACCAGCAGCGGGCTCCGCGGAAGCCGCCCAGGGGGAACCCTCCATCCTTGAGGGCGACGCCCATGCGGATGGCGCACTGGTTCTCGAAGTTGGGCGTCCCGTCGGCCCTGGAGCAGGGGCTGTGCTCACCCCGGACGGACGGGTGGCTCTCCCACAGGTTGGAGAAGGACACGGGCTGAACTGTGGTGGGCATGGACGTCCTCCGGTTTCGGCGCTTCGCAGACGGCGGGCCTGCGCGGGCTCTGGGCACGCCATGCTCGCTTTGTGAGGCGGAGCTGGCAAGGGGGGGGTGGCCCTCGTCCGGGTAAGACGGACCGGAGCTGATCCGAGGCCCCCGTCCGGGCAGGATCGGGGTATCGTGGGAGGCGAATGCTCCGCCACTTCAACACCGCAGGTCCCTGCAACCCGGTGGATCACTACATGCTTCCGCCAGAGCGGCGGCTCCCCGAGGCGAGGGACCTCATCGAGCAGAAGGCGTACTTCGCCGTCCACGGTCCGAGGAGGGTGGGGAAGACCACCGCGCTCATGGACCTCGCCGCGGCGCTCACGCGCGAGGGGCGCTACGCCTCGGTGCTGCTCTCGATGGAGGTCGGCGCGCCGCTCGAGGAGGATCTCGGGGCCGCCGAGGAGGCGATCCTTGGGGCCTGGCGGGTCGCCGCGGGCGCCGTGCTGCCCGAGGAGCTCCTGCCCCCGCCCTGGCCCATGGGGGCGCCCGGGCTGCGCCTCCACGGAGCGCTGCGCGCGTGGGTCCGGGCCTGCCCCCGTCCCCTCGTGCTCTTCCTCGACGAGGTCGACTCCCTGCCTCAGAGGGCGCTGCGCTCCACGATCCGGCAGCTCCGCGAGGGGCAGCGGCTACGCCCCGGTGATTTCCCCTGGTCCTTGGCCCTCGTCGGCCTCCACGACGGGCGCGATCACCTGCGCTCCATCACGATGCGCGCCTTCACCGAGGAGGACGTGGTCGCGCTCTACGCGCAGCACACCGAGGCGACGGGCCAGAGGTTCGATCCGGGCGCCGCCGCCGTGACCTTCGAAGCCACGCGAGGCCAGCCCTGGCTGGTGAACGCGCTCGCTTACGGGGTGACCTGGGAGCTCCTCCCGGATCGGTCGAGGACCATCCGGGCGCCCACCATCGGGCTGGCGAAAGAGCTTCTCATCGAGCGCCTGGACGCGGCCAGGGGCAGCCTCGACGAGCGGCTGCGGGACCCCAGGGTGCGCTCGGTGATCGAGCCGATGATCACCGGAGGGCCGCTCCCTCCGCTGACCCCCGACGATCTGCGCTTCGTGGTCGATCTGGGGCTGGTGAGCGAGGCCAAGGGCGGAGCCCTCGACATCGCCAACCCCATCTACGAGGAGATCATCGTCCGCTCCCTGATGAAGTCGATAAGGGCCTCGTTCCCTCGCATGATCCCGACGTGGCTGGGCGAGGGCGACAAGATGGACCTGGCGAAGCTCCTCGAGGCCTTCATCGCCTTCTGGTTCCAGTACGGGGAGGCGCTCCTCGGGAGCTCGCCCTACGAGGAGGCTGCGCCCCACCTGGTGCTCATAGCCTTCCTGTACCGGGTGGTCGAGGGGAGCGGCCGCGTGGTCAGGGGCTTTGCCCTCGGCTCTCGGCGGCTGGATCTCTGCGTCGAATACAGGGGGGTCCTGCTGGGGATCGAGGTGACGACCTGGCGCGACGCCGACGGGCCCGGGGAGCCCACCTCGGATCTCGAGCCGCTCGACCAGTGCCTCTCCCGGACCAAGGCCACGACGGGCTGGCTCATCCGCTTCGATCGGAGGAGCGAGCGCCTCCCCCTGTCCGAGCGCCTGAAGGCCGAGATCCTGACGAGCCCCCACAATCACCCGATCACCAAGATCTTTCTGTGAGACGTCAGCGCGGCGAGCGGAGTCGGGTCACCCTGGCCTCCAGATCCATGGCAAGCTTGCGCTGAGTCGGGGTCAGCGGGAGGGGGCGTACCCTCTCCAGCACCTGGGCGATCGCCGCCGAGGCCTCCTCGGGACGAGCGGAGGCCTCGAGCGCGTCCGCCAGGATGGTCACGGCGCGGAGGCTCCTCGGCCCCTCCAGCAGCGCCACGGCCGTCCTGGCCTCGAGGACCGCCTCGCCCCGATGGCCCAGGGCCATGTGGACCCTGGCCAGGCGGGCGTGGGCGTTCCCGTCTCCAGGGAAATCGCGAAGGGTGAGGGCCAGCATGGGCAGGGAGCGCTCGGGCGTGCCCAGGGCCTGGTAGGCGAGGACCCGATGGGCGTCGTAGACCGAGCGGAGGGCAGGGCGGCTCGCCCTGCCGGCCTCCCCCTCCAGGAACGAGGCCCAGGCCGAGGCGAGCGCCTTGACGCGAGCGTGATCCTTGCTCGAGAGGTAGTGATCGACCAGGGCCTCGTAGAGCCCCGAGCGGTCGTCGGGGACCAGGGGCTCGGCCAGGGTAGTGGCCGCTCTCTCGGTCTCCTCCAGGAGCCAGGCCACCTGCTCGGGCAGGGCGGGCGAGGCCGTCCCGGGCTCCCCCGCGTCGGCCTCGTCGAGCGAGGAGAGCGCCGTGACGAGCACGGCGGCTCTCGAGCTCCCCGCGGGCATGAGAGGGACCCAGCGGCGGGCGAGGGCCACGCAGCCGGCGGCGTCCCTGGCCCTGGCGAGCAGGCCAGCCAGCGCCTCGACGGCCCTGGCCCGGGTACCGGGATCGGCTGCGGGGGAGCCGAGCAGGGAGGTGAAGGCGGCCCTGGCGAGGTCCTTGTCGCCCGAGGCCAGGGACGCTGCGCCCTCGGCGAAGCGAGCCCTCGCGCCCCCGCCCTGGACGTCCTCCAGGAGCGCCACGAGCTCTTCGGCCGTGGCCGAGCCTCCCCAGGCGAGGAGGGCCCGCTCCCCTCGCTCGTCGAGCACGTAGAGGGTCGGCCAGACCCGGTTTGGAAAGCGAGCGACGAACGCGGCGTTGGTCGGCTTCTCGGTGTCCACCGCAAGCCACACGTAGCGGTTGTCAAGGGCGCTCAGCCGAGGGTCGCCCAGGGTGAGCTCCCGCATCGAGAGGCAGGTGTGGCACCAGGGGGCCCACGCGTCGACGAAGATGGGGACGTGGCGCCTCTTGGCCTCGGCGATCGCCCTGGCAAAGTCGTCGTCGACGAAGGTCACGGGTGCCGCGGCAGCGAGGCGCTTCGGGGAGGCCAGAGGCCGGGCCTGGCCAGCGCAGCCGCCCAGGACGGAGAGAAGAGAGAGAGTCGTGAGGAGGCGAGGGGGCAACCGTCTCCCCCGTCCCTCGTCAGGGACTTCCCAGGGTCGTCGGGGACTTCCAAGGGTCGTCGCAAGACGGGCGAGGTGGTAGTTCACAGGGAGGAGGCGAGGAGGGAACCTCCTCGCAAATAAAAAATCTCAAGGGGGGAGGCGGGGGGGAGGCTCAGGGGTTGCCCCTGACAGTCAATGTCCAGCTCTGTCCTGCGGCGCAGGTACCCGACACGTGGCGCACCTCGATGGATACGTTTCGGCTGTCGTCCGAGCCGTTGGGGACGAGGCCCTCGCCCCAATCGAAGGTGACCTCGTCGGGGGCCCCCGAGTTGGTGGAGCTCGAGGTCGGTCCCGTGCAGAGCACGCCGCTGCTGCCGCCGGGGAGGTAGGCGTAGAGATCGAAGTTGGAGCCCGGCGGGGAGGAGAGGCTGATCCGAACCTTGAGCTTGCTCCCGATGATCCCGTCGTCGTCCTCGGTGATCCGGACCTTGAGCCACTTGGACGTGGTGGCCGACGAAGTCCTGGTGCCCGAGCCGGTGTCGCCGCTTACCGAGCCCAGATCCTGGGACGCGGGGCAGGTGTTGGGGCTGGCGCAGCTTGGGCCTGGGCCCGAGTCATTGCTGGCGTCGACGGCTCCGGTGTCGGTGGCTCCTGCGTCGCCGGTCCCGCTCCCGGTGTCGGACCCGGACGAGGAGTCCCCGGTCGTGGCGTCCCTCTGGGGCGGCTGGGCCGCGTCCCTCCTGGGCTCCGGGGCGGCGTCGAACTCGGGCTCAGGGCCTCCCTCCAGATCATCCAGAACGGCGGTGCCCACCGCGCAACCCACCAGAGTGAGCAGCATCAGACCGGCCACGGCTTGAACGAGGCGACGCGACATGCGGGGCAGGATAGCTCGGCTCGCCGGACCGGCCATGTTTTCTCGGCCCTGCTCAGCGCCCTCGGGCCCTGCGGAGCGCGGAGACCAGGCTCTCGGAGTCCTGGGCGCCCTCGATGCGCTCGTGGCCCACGTAAAGCAGAGGCACCCCTCGGCCCCCCGCCTGGAGGTAGGCCTCCATGTCCCGCCTGAGGCGCGCCGAGGTCTGGGGCGAGGTCAAGCAGGCGTTGAAGCGGTCGCGGTCGACGCCCTGCGAGGCGGCCATCTCCTCGCAGCTGGCCTCGTCCAGGCGCGCCGAGCCCGCGGCGAAGAGCTCGTCGTCCATCCGGTCGGCGCGGGCGCCCAGCGTCTCGACGCAGATGGCCGCCCTGGCCGCGATCTCGGCGTGGGGGTGGGAGGGGAGGGGCACGTGGTGGCGCACGATACGCACCTGGCCTGCGCCCTGGAGGGCCTTCATGAGCTCGAAGTGCGTGGAGCGGCAGGCCCCGCACTCGTAGTCCGAGAACACGATGAGGGTCGTGGTCCCTGGGGGGGAGCCTGCCAGATCGCTCTTCAGGAGCTCGGGGACCTGGGCGCTCCCGCAGGCGGCGAGGGCGAGAGCGGCGACGAGAGCGGCGGACCCTGGGCGTGACATGGCGGGAGTATACAGGGTGCAGACCGATCGCGGCCCTTTCGAGCCCCCGGCATTGATGCCGGGGGGCTTGATAAGCTAGCTCTTGACGAGGCTCTTCAGCCAGGCCTGCTTGACGTCCATCGTGGGGCTGACGTCGCCGGCGTCCACGTTGCCGCTCGCCCCCTTCTTGAGCGAGATGTTCTCCGGGCAGGGGGTCCCCTTGCCGGTGAAGGGCCTGCGAGCGACCACCTTGCCGGTCCTGCGCTCCCTGACCTCCAGGGTCTGGGTGATCACGTTCCCCGAGAGGGTGATCGTGTTGCCCGTCGAGTTCGAGTAGCTGCCGCAGCCCACCCTGCGCCGGCTCTCGGAGACCTCGGCCGCCACCAGATCGATCTCTCCCAGGGTGGCCGGGGTCCCGATCAGGGTCTGGCCGAAGAGCAGCCCTCGCCTGGCCCCCGGGGGCGCCACGTCCCTCGCCCCGAACACCACGGGGGTAAAATCGGTCTTGTTGAAGCCCCAGCCCTGTTTGTAGTCGGCGCAGCCTCGCTGGAGCTTGCCGTTGAAGAGGGGCTTGCCGTCCAGGGTGAGGTTTAGCGGGATGGTGAGCCCCACGCAGGAGGTCGACGTCGAGGTCAGGTTGGACGCGGGCGTGGAGACATAGGCGGACGAGGCGTCGTAGGTGGCCGTGGCTCCCCCTGTCCCCGAGGCCTTGGAGCCCCCGAGGTCGATGGTGTAGCTGCCTGGCCCCGACACCTTGAAGGAGATCATGGAGCCTGCCACGGTCACGTTGTAGTCGACCCCCGAGGCCTCGATGAGGCTCTTCCCCGGCTCCTGGTACATGGTGGGCCTGCGGGTGAAGGGGACGTCCTTGGTGGTGGTGGCCGTCTTCCGGGTGCCGACCGTGGCCTCGATCCTCACGGCGCTGGAGCTCGAGCTGCCGCTCTTGGACGACTTGTCGAGCTTGACGAAGCCCTCCAGGGGTACCTCCAGGGTGCAGCTGTCCGTGGCCGCCGTGCAGTAGGAGTAGGGGTTGCTGGACAGGCTATAGGTGGGATCGGCCACCCTGGCCGAGACCCTGGCGCCCTTGGCCGTCTTCACAATCACCCTCACCACGTTCTTGCCCTCCGAGAGGCGCACCTGCTCCACGGTCGCCTCCACCGGAGGGGGCTTGGGGCGGCAGCCGACGAGACCGAGGAGGCCGAGGAGCGCGAGGGCGTGGAGGGGATGACGCATCGCTGCAGAGTCTCTCGCTCCCTCGTCCCAGCGCCAAGTCCGGACTTGAGGGAGGGCCTCTTGCCTGGGCATTTCAGTGTCCCCGTTGGGTCCTGGCCAAGAGGCGTCAGTTGGCAAGCGCCTGTTCCAGGTCAGGTGCGGTCAGTACGCGCTTGGCCCAGGCGTCGAGCGTGGCTGTGTCCGCCCCTTCGAGCCTCGTGGTCGCCCATTCGGGCAACGGGCCGAAGCGGGTGGTGAGCAGGGTGAGCAAGGTCACCCGCCGCCCACGCAGCTCCCCGCGTTTCTCTCCCCTGTGTATCAGCTCTTCTCCTGCTGTCCTCATGGTCTCCTTCACGCTTCCTTCCTCGGTCACCGCGGTGAGCTGCTCGAGCACGACCGCAGGTTTCTTGGGGTGCACGTGCAGAATATACCGCCACACCGTCCGGAGCGCCGCGATGCCGTTCGGTGCCTCCAGCACCTCGAGCAACGTAGGTCATGAGCCGGAAAGGCATGAGCCAGTCCTGTGTGCTCTGGTGCTCGTAATGAAGGTAGAGTCGTGCTGGACGGCCGCCCAGCAACACGCTGAAGAGCAGATCGGTGTGCCTGTCCTTGAGGTCGGCGTCGACGAAGCTGCCGGGTTCCAGCGCGAGGGTCGACCAGGTGAAGCGGGCCGAGAGCTGCGCTGGCAAAACGGTGCGGAGCGCTCCCTCGGCGTGGCGTGGGTCCGAGAAGGTGGACTTGAACAGGGCATCGTGGACGCTGGGGGGCATGGCTCTGGGAGGCGCTCCTCGCAAGCTCGAGGCCAGCGCGAAGGGGAAGGATTGTCGCTCCAAGTCGAGGACCACCCGCTGTCCCGGACGCTCTGGGCCTGTCCTGGGACGGCGCGGTCGGGGCGCGTCCTGGCTCTTCTGACGTCCCGAGCATGCGAGGCGTGCGATGGGGGTCAACAGGACGACCCTCTTCGGATATGGCTGTGCGATCGGGAAGGAGAGGGGCATGGCGAGAGCACCGCGGGCCGCAGAGCCGCAGGACGAGCTCGAGCTGGCCGACGGTTCGGTGGGCGACGGGGAGGACGTCGTCCTCGAGGGCACGCTCGTGTGCGCCCTCACGGGTGAGCACAAGGCGGCCACCCCCCACGAGGAGACCCTCCAGTGCTTCATCGACCGACAAGCGCTTTACGTTGCGTCCGCAGAAGCTCACGATTCGACCGCGATTTACCCAAATGCTTGAATACCTGCACCTGAAGAACGTAGGTCCGGCCCCCGAGATGGAGATGGCGCTCGCCCCTCGGCTCAATCTCATCACGGGAGACAACGGGCCAGGTAAGAGCTTCCTGCTCGACGTGGCGTGGTGGGCGCTGACGCGCACGTGGGCTGGATACGCGGTGCGGCCGTCGCAGAATATCGTTTCGAGCCGGCGCGAGGCATCCATCTCCTTTCGCTATGAGGCCGAGCGCTCGAGGCGCACGCTGAAGAGCCGCTTCGTGCCGGCCGATCAGGCGTGGACCGGCGGGCCCGGGAGGCCGGCGAACCCTGGCCTGGTCCTCTACGCGCGCGTCGATGGCGGCTTCGCGCTCTGGGACCCGCTTCGCAACCGCAAGGCCCGAGAGATAGCGGCCGCGCAGGAGTTGCCGAACGGCAATCTCCCCCGGATGTTTCGCTTCGAGGCGCACCACGTTTGGGAGGGACTCCCCGGTGGAGGCGGGCAGATGACGTGCAACGGCCTCGTTCGAGATTGGGTGATCTGGCAGCTCGAGAACGGCCTGCCGTTCCAGCGTCTTAGCACTGCGCTGGAGACCCTGTCCGAGGGCGGTGACCTGCTGCGCCCCGCCCGACCTCGGCGCGTGAGCATCGACGATGCGCGGGACTTTCCCACGATTCGCACCAGCTACGGTGAGGACGTGGCCGTGGTGCTGGCGTCGGCGGCGACTCGCAGAATCGCCGCGCTCGCCTATCTCCTCGTCTGGAGCTGGACAGAGCACGAGCGAGTCGCCGCGCAGCTGGGTGTGCAGCCGACCCGTCGCCTCATCTTCCTGGTCGATGAGGTCGAATGCCACCTTCATCCGCGCTGGCAGAGGACTATCATTCCCTCGCTGCTGCGGCTGGTTCGGGCCCTCGCTGCGGACGCGAAGGTGCAGCTCGTCGTGGCAACACTCGCCGCTCATCCTCGCATCGGCGGAGCCGGTGTTCGACACGGAGCAGGATGCCTGGTTCGACCTCGACCTCAACAGAGAAACCTCGCACGTCGAGCTGAGACGGCGCGAATTTGTACGGCACGGAGACGTGTCTCACTGGCGGACGAGCGACGCCTTCGACCTGAAGAGCGCTCGCTCGCTGGAGGCGGAGAACGCCATCGAGAAGGCGCGGGCGTTGCTCCGTGAGCCCGCCCCCTCAGCGGAGGTGGCCAAGGTGGTGGACGAGGAGCTCCGGCGCGCGGGCCTCTCCGGCATCGACCCCTTCTGGGTGCGATGGGGCAAGTTCATGCAGGATCTCCGGGTGAGCGAATGATCCAGGTCACCCCTGCCCCCGAGCCTCCGGGGTTCGACGAGAAGGTGCGCCGGAGGGGGCTCGCTGCGCTCTCCGAGCTCGTGGGGGAGGAGCGTGAAGGGACGCGCCGGGGACCGAAGCGCAAGGCGCAGTTTGCCCGCCGAGACGAGATCCCGGCCGACGCGCTCCCGACCTACTGGCGCGACGCGCTGCCGGACATGCTCCGCTCGTACAGCCGGATGTGCGCGTACCTGGCCCCCTCTACCGCGCCACGGTATTTGTAACGGGGGCGTGGGAGAGGGGGAATCGGCACAAGCGCCTTGATACGGCGGGGTGAGGTCTGGAAAGCGGCGGGCTTTGGCATCGGCTGCGCGAAGTCATCCGTGCTCCAGGGCGTGCCGCTCGACGCCCCCCTCCCCCTCGGGTAAATTCCGGCTCTCGTACGCGGAGAGCGGCAAGGGGTCTCCATGAAGCTCGGTGCGCCCGGGCCCGCGCTCGGGCTACGATCGTCCTCGTGCGCTACTGCCAGACCTGCTCCGCCGCCTTCCAGGATCTCCGCGTGTGTCCCAGGGACAAGACGCCCACCCGCGCCGATATCGGAGATCCCTTGATAGGCGCGGTGCTCGGCGAGCGCTACCGGATCCTGGATCACCTGGCCTCGGGGGGGATGGGCCAGGTCTACCAGGCCGCGCACACCCGGATCGCCAGCCTCTTCGCGGTCAAGGTCCTCTATGGAAACCTCGCCTACGACGCCTCCATGAGGGAGCGCTTCGCCAGGGAGGCGGAGGTCGCGAGCTTCCTCCAGAGCCGCCACATCGTGAGGGTGGTGGACTTCAGCCAGTCTCCAACGGGCCTCCTCTACATTGCCATGGAGTTCCTCGACGGGGTGACCGTCGCCGATCGCGTCGTCCGGTCGGGGCGCCTGCCGCCGAGCAGCGCCCTGGCGATCGCCCGGCAGATCGCGAGGGGGCTGGCCCACGCCCACGAGCGGGGCGTCGTCCACCGCGATCTCAAGAGCGAGAACGTGATCCTGGTCCGGGAGGACGAGGACGAGGACGTGGCCAAGATCCTGGATTTCGGGGTGGCCAGGCTCAAGGCGGCCCACCGCATCACCGCCGCCGACACCATCATGGGCACCCCTGCCTTCATGGCGCCCGAGCAGTTCATCCCTGGCGACGTGGACGCGCGCGCCGACGTCTACGCGCTGGGCGTCGTCCTCTTCGAGATGCTCACCGGCTCCCTCCCCTTCGAGGCCGAGAGCTACATCCAGATGATGCACATGCACCGCACGGCGCCGCGCCCTCCGCTGGGGCCGTGCCTGGGGCAGGGGCCAGCGGTGCTCGCGCTGGAGCGCCTGCTGGACGGCATGCTGGCCAAGCGCCCGGACGATCGCTTCTCCTCGGCGAGGGAGCTGGGGAAGGCCATGGGAGCGCTGCTCGAGGGAGGGCTGTCGGTCGCCCGGCCGGCGCAGCGGCGAGGCCCGGTGGACGAGGCGCTGCTGGGCAAGCTGGGCCGGGCGATCACGGTCGGAGCCCCCACGTACAACGCGGGGGATCATGCCGGTTGCTACGCCATCTACCGGGCCACCGCCGAGGAGGCGCTCCGCGAGGAGGCGCTGGGCCTGGCCGAGCGAGCGAGGCTCCTCGTGGCCCTGGAGCAGGCCCACTCGGCCAGCACCCCCACGTTCAGCGCCTGGATCATGCGCTATGCGTTCGACGATCTTCTCACCGCCCAGCCGCTGCCACGCTCGGCTCCACGGGATCCCGTCGACGAGGCGATCGACGCCTTCTCGGCCATCCTGGAGAGGGTCCACGCCTTCGGTCGCAACGAGGTGATCGTCCCGTTCAGCCTGGGCTTCGCTCGCCTGCTCCGGGCGGCCGTCTCCGCAGGACCCGCCAGGGCCGGCGAGCTCGCTCACCTCGATCACGCGCTGACGTCGGCGGCCTCGGGTCCGGCGGAGGCGACCTCCGGGATCCTCACCCACGCCCTGGAGCGCCTGAGAGGCTCGGCTCGCCTCGAGGGCCCGCCGTCGTTGAGCACGGGGCCCACGGTGGTGGGACCGGCGGTCTCCAGGATCGACGACCGGGTGAGGGAGGCCCTCCTCCGGGCCATACGCATCGGTGTCCCCGCCTACAACGCGGGCGATCACGCCGCCTGCGCCCGCGAGTACCTGAGGACCGCCGACGCGCTGGTCGCCGAGGCCGCGGCCACCCGAGATACGCTCCTCGCGTCCTGGCTCGGCCCGGTCGCCGACCGGGCGAGGGCCCTCTCGCCCCACGACGGCGCGTGGATGCTACGCCACGCCTTCGACGCCCTCCTCGCCCTGGAGGGATAGCGCGCAGAGCGCGCCCTGGCCGTCTCGCAACGGGCCCCGTCGGGCGTCTCCACCACGGGGGACATGGTTCGATTCACAGGGAGCAGGCCAGCAGGCAGCCGCCTCGCCAAAGACGGGCGAGGTTGTCTCTGCCAGGAGGAGAGCGAGGAGGCCACGGTCTCGCAAATCTCTTCCAGGAGGAGAGCGAGGAGGGAACCTCCTCGCAAACGAAATTCTCCGTGGAGGAGAGCGAGGAGGGAACCTCCTCGCAATAAAGAAATTTCAAGGGGGGAGGCGAGGGGGGAACGCCCTCGCAGCCGCACAGTGGGATGGTTCTATGGCTATACGCTCTTCTCACGGGCGTCGCTCCGCCGCGTCACCGCGCCGAACACCGCCAGTGCGGCCGCGCAGAGCACGCCTATCGCCGCGTAGGTCCCCCAGATCGCGAAGGGCCTGGCCGCCCCGCCCTTGGGCAGATAGGCTTCGATGAGCCCCCCGGAGAGGAACCCTCCAGCGAGGCCCCCCAGGCCGGAGGGCACCAGCCCGAGGCCCATGTAGAGGCCCTCACGGCCCTTGGGGGCGAACGAGGAGACATATTCGTAGTAGCGAGGCGAGTAGATCATCTCGGCAATCGCGAATACGAAGAAGCTGCCGGCCGCCCCCCAGAGCGTGGGCATCAAGCCCATGAGCGCCATGGACGCGGCGCCCACCAGGATGCCGAAGGCCATGGCGGGCAGGGCGGGGAGCTTCTTGGTGGCGCGGGCCACGAAGAGCTGGAAGAGCGCTATCGCGGCGGGGTTGATCAGCGTGATGTACTCCCTGGGCGCCGCCTCGCCGAAGAGCCGGACGATGTAGATGGGGAAGGTCTGGTAAAACTGCTCGATCAGCAGATAATAGCCGCTCACCAGCACCAAGAAGACGATGAACCGTGGGTTGGTGGCGGCTTCGCGCAGGCTGGCGGCGATGCCGGGCGCCTCGGGCGCCTTGCTCGATTCGCGGTTGCCGCGCTCGGCCGGGGCCGAGCGGGCCTCGTCCTTGGGCTCGAAGAAGAAGAAGAGGGTGAGGCCCAGACCCGCCAGGCAGGCGATGACCGAGTTCAGCATGCTGGCCCGGAGCGAGATGGCCGTCCGTACTAGCTTGGTGGCGACCTTGCCGACGACGCTGCCCGCGTTCACCGAGGCATAGAAGATCGAGAAGCCCGTGCTCTCCCGGCCCGTGGGGCTATAGCGACGCACCAGGGCAGGGATGACGGGCTTCAGGAAGGCCCCGGCGAAGGCCATCCCGAAGACGGCGAGCCACGCCCCCGTGCGTGAAGGGAAGAGAAAGAGGGTGAGGTAGGCGATCACGTAGAAGGCGAAGCTGAGGACGAGGGAGCGCCTGAAGCCCAGGCGGTCCGAGAGGGCTCCGACGCCCACCGGGAGCCAGGAGCGCGTCATGGCGAAGAGTCCGAGCAGGGAGCCGTTCTCCATGGCCGACAGGCCCACGGTCTGGGTGAGGTAGACGCCCAGGTTGATGTAGACGCCATAGAAGGCGAGGCGCTCGAGCACCTCGAGCCCTATCGCGATCCAGAAGACCCGAGGAAAGGGGACGACAGGCTTCGTGGCGGAGGGAGTCATCCGGCGTCAGAGAGAGTCTTTCCAGGGCTTGATCCAGAACCCCGCGAGATTGCCGCTCTTGTCGAAGACGACGCGGACCTCCGCGGGCGCCTCGGACTTGGAGAACTTCCCCTTGAAGCGGTGGAGCACCATGTCCGGCGGGTCGGATTTCTGGGTCTCGTAGTACGTGAGCGATTGAAAATCGCCCATCGAGCCCTCGATGCTCTTGTCGGCGGCCTTCTGCTTGGTCTCGTCGTCCTGCGCCTCCTTGAACTTCGGGTCTGCGGCGATGGTCACCTTGGGATAGGTGTTCTTCGCCCAGGCCGTCAGCGTATCCGTGGCGAACTTCTCGGCCGACGCCTTCTGGGCCTGGTCGACCTCCCCGCCTTCGGCCTTCTTGAACTTGGCCTGACAGCCCGTCGTTGCCGAAGCCGCGAGCAGCGCCGCGAGCATGAACGAGACGGCAAACCGTGGACGCGTGATCGTCGACATCGTGACTGCTCCTCCGGACCTCGCGACGCTCGGCCCTCTCGACCAGGGGAGTGCATCACACTCCCCTGTCCCTTGCACCTCATTCCTGGACGCCCGGGGCGCTCCGCCCCGAGGATCTGTCCTCTCGCATCAGGCGCCACCCCACGAACACGGCCAGCGCGGCGAAGGGCGCGATCGCCAGCTCACCCATCATGGGGCTCCCGGTGGCTCCCGTGAGCGCGTGCGCCCCAAGCACTCCAAGGAAGTCCAGGGCAAAGTGGCCGGCGATGGCCACGGCCAGCCACAGGTTCCTCCCTCGTTCAAAGCACCGCAGCACGATCATGGAGAGGGCGACGTGGATGGGGATCGTCAGGATACGCTCCACCGCCCCCGCCGACGCGGAGAGCAGGTCCAGCGAGCCCAGCTTGTCGAGCGCTTCCGGCGGCAACCCCACGCCGTGGCCGGTGCCCACCAGAGCGTAGAGCGCCGCGCTCACCGAGAGGGTGATCCCCACGAGCAGCGTCGACTCGATCCCTCCGTGCCCCAGCCCGAACATCGCGCCGTCGCGAGGGGCGCGCGCCCCCTTGACCAGCCACCGGAACGCGACCCATCGGCCTACCTCCTCGAAGAGCGCGGCCGTCAGCGCCGAGGCGGCCGCCCAGCCGATCTGCGCGGGCACGTTGCCGGACAGGCGAGGCCCGAGCCAGAGCCCGAGCGGCACCTGCCAGGGGAGGCGCAGCACGATCTGCGAGACGAAGAAGGTCAGCGCGCCCGCGCCGAAGTGCGCCCAGCGCGCGCCCGTCCTCCTCTTCCACACGAGCGCGGCGACGAAGGGCCCCAGCAGGGTCAGGAGCGCGGAGAGCGAGAGCGCCACGAGCACCGCAGGCCGCATGGTGAAGGTCGTCATCGCTTGCCCTCGAGCCAACCTTACCGCGATCATGCTCGTGCCCGACATCGAGTCGACGAGGGCAGCGAAACCGAGGGGCTGGCGCGGCGTAGAGCCGCGTATGAGGAACCCCTCGAGGAGAGAACGCGGGGCGCACCCTGGAGCATGGCCCCGTGGTGCGCGAGCTCCTGACCCTGGGGCAGGCGACGCCGGGGTTCTCCAGGGAGCTGGTGCGCGCCCCTCGAGCGAACCTTCGCTACGTGGCGCTGGTCACCGACGACGCCTCGATGGCCATCCTGGGGGCGGCCTCGGCGGAGTGAGGCTCGCCTCGGCGGTGTTTGGCTTGCGGCGAGGGGATCCGGGGCCTATGACCCGCTCCATGGCGAGCGTCCCGCTGCCATGTTCACCATCGAGCCCGCTCATGCAACCCTCCCTCGCCACCCAGGGCAGCGCGCTCCTGGTGATCGACGCGCAGAAGGATTCCCTGGTCCAGGGAGGTGCCTTCTCCGTGCGCCACTGCGACACCGGGCAGCTCGTCCAGACCCTGGTCTGGCTGGTGAGGGCGGCCCGCCTCCAGGGTCGGGCCGTCGGGTGGATCACGTCGTCGTATGGAGAGCTCCAGGGTGACCCCGAGGGGGGGCGAGGGCAGGCCCACCAGGGCGCTCCCTTCTGTGTGCGCGGCACCTGGGGCGCCGAGCTCGTCGGTCCTCTCCGGGCCGTCCAGGAGGAGCGCCCGGGCCCGGGCGCGGAGTGGCGTATCGAGAAGCGCGGGTACTCGGCCTTCAGGGATACCCCTCTTCAGGCCAGGCTGGAGGAGGCGCGGATATCCCGGGTGATCCTCTGCGGAGTGGCCACCGACGTCTGCGTGATGGCCGCGGCGAGGGAGGCGCGCAGGCTGGGCTACGAGGTCGATGTCGTGAGGGACGCCACCGCGGCGGGGACCTCGTCCAAGCACGTCCGAGCCCTGCGGGAGATGGAGGCCATGGGGGTGCGCGTCCGCCGCTTCGGGGACCTGCTCTCGGAGGGAGAGGCCCTGCCCGTCGAGGGGCTGGGCGCGGGAGGGACCGCTCTGTGGTGCGGGGCCCTGCGCTCGTCTGTCGCCGAAGGCTCGAGCACCTTCGACGCGATCGAGCGGGAGGTGGCCTGGAGCTCCATGCTCCACAGGGGAGGGGAGGTCCCCAGGAGGGTGGCGCTCCAGGGCACGCTGGGGCCCGACGGAGCCCTGCCGCTCTACCGTCATCCCATGGACGAGCAGCCCGAGCTCCGCGGCTGGACCCCAGCGGTCGACGCGGTACGCCGCGCCGTGCAGGAGAGGGTGGGGCACCCCCTGAACCATGGTCTCCTCCAGCTCTATCGCGGAGGCCGTGACTGGATAAGCGAGCACTCCGACAAGACCCTGGATCTCGTTCCTGGCTCGTCCATCGTCAACGTCTCGCTCGGCAGGATGCGGACGATGGTGCTGCGGCCCAAGCGGGGGAGCGGACAGGACGCTCGTATCCAGAAGATCCCTCTGCCTCACGGCTCGTTCCTGGTCATGGACAGGGAGACCAACCGGGCTTTTTACCACGCGATCCGGCAGGAGGGAGCGAGCTCGGACGACGGACCAAGGATCTCGCTCACCTTCCGGTACATAGGCACGTGGTGGAGCCCCGCCACCGGCGCGGTCTGGGGCGTGGGGGCCAGGGTCTCCGGGCGAGAGGAGGCGGAGGCCCGAGCCCTCGCCAGGAGGGCGTTGCCCCCCGAGGCGAGCCTGGCCGAGGAGCGCCAGGAAGCCTCGCGCCTGCTCGGGCTCTTCCGGGAGGAGAACCTCGATCCCTCCTTCGACGCGGCCTCCTACAGCCCTGGCTTCGACGTGCTCGATCTCCGCAGCCTCAACGGGCCCCCGTGAGCTCGCTCTTCCTCGCCCCGGACGCTGCCCGATCGGTGCTCTATCCCACGTCGGCCAGCACCACGTCAGGGCGGGCCCAGGTCCTGAAGGGCACCTCGGTGGCGCCCACGCCTCTCGAGAGAAAAGCTCTCCCCCAGGGGGTCCGGTGCTCGCCAGAGACCAGCTCCCTGCCCACGTGCCCGGGAGCGTAGAGGGCGCCCCTGGGCGTCGCGACGTGGCCTCCGTGGGTGTGGCCGCAGAGGAACAGATCGAAGCGGCGAGGGGAGACCATGGGGAGCCCTTCGGCCGCGTGGCAGAGCACGATCACGACCCTGGCGTCACCCACGCCCGAGAACGCTCTCCCGGGATCTGGGGCGCCGGTCCATGGATCGTCGACGCCGACGACGGCGACGTCCCCGTGGGGAGCGGGGAGCCGCCCCGAGTCGTTCACCAGGATCTTGACGCCGACGTCCTCGAGGGCGCGCTCGAGGAGGCCGTGGGCGCTCCACAGATCGTGGTTGCCAAGCACGGCCCACTTGGAGGCTGCGGGGACCCTGGCGACCCGCCTGGCCAGCTCCCTCGCCTTCCGTGGGGTCGCGTGGAGGAACACGTAGTCCCCGCCCAGGAGGAGCGCGTCGGGCCTGGCGTCCTCGAGGGCCTGGAACGCGCGATCCAGGGTGATCTCCGCGGTGGTCGGGCCGAGGTGCAGATCCGACGCAAAGGCGATGCGGAGCGGGGTGACGCCCGGGGGAGCAGAAACCTTGACCGTGACCGTGGAGACCCTGTCGGCGCGGCCGAAGCGGGCCCATGCTCGGGCGGGCCAGCCACCCTTGTAGACAAGATCGAGCAGCGACTCCATGCCGCCTCGGAGGCGGGAGTAGCCACGGCCACGGCCCTCGCTATGGAGCTTCAGCAGAGACGGCATGGTCCGGGGAACACCGCAGCGGCGCGCTTCGTTCCAGGTGGCTGCGCGATCAGGCCATCATCTCGAAGTTGGTCTTCGTCCCCTGGGGCGCCGTCACGGCGTGGGAGAGGGCCAGGATCTCCAGCAGGACCGTGCGGTAGACGAGGTGCACGTCGTCCACGTCGACGTCCTTGCCGTCGGAGCTCGCCTCGAGGGCCGCGTCCAGGTGCTCGTGGACGAAGCCCAGGATGCCGGGCTGCTCGATGGCCATGACGTCGTCGAAATCGAGGGGCTCTTCGGCGTGGGTGGCGCGGAGCTCCTCCTCGAGCGTGAGCGCCGACTCGGAGGCCTTGAGCGCGTCCTCCGTGACCTCGCCGAGGCGACCACGAAAGGCCCTGTCGAAGGCGAGCCACACCGCCACGGAGAGGAAGTAGCCCAGGGCCAGCGCGGTCTCGTCGAGGGGTCGAGCCAGCACCCGGCTCACGTGCTCGGCGACCTGCGGCTGCGTCTTCTCGAAGCGCTCGAACCAGCCTTCCAGCTCGCTCTCCGCCTCCTCGCCTTCGGCGGCGAGAGCGCGCTCGACCTGTTCGAGGATGCCCTCGTTCACCACGGCGAACGAGGGTACGGGACGAATGGCGGCACCGCGCACCCACATGCTCCGCAGGCTATCACGAGCTCTTCTCGGCGACATAGGAGCCTGCTCATATCAGGCGCTTGAGTGAGCTCCTCGCCCAGGCGATCGAGGCCCCGATCGCGAGCCACGCCAGCAGCACCCCGCGCCCGAGGGGGCTCTGCCCGATGGGCACCGCGCCGAAGGATCCCTTGAACTGAGCGTGGCTGGCGCTCAGGCTCACCCGGCGGAACGTGAGCGTGAAGAGGACGAGCAGGACCAGCCCCAGGACGGCAGCGATGCGGAGCAGGCGGGGGGCGCGGCGCTCCCCCACCAGGGGCGCCGCGTAGGCGAGGGTGAGCGGCAGCACCGAGGAGGACGCGAGCACCAGCGCCAGATCGATCGCCGAGGGGATCTTCGCCGCGGGGGCCAGGTAGAGGTAGGCCCAGTCGCCGTGGAAGGCCGCGAAGTAGCCAAGCGCCGGGGCAAACACGAAGGCGGTGAAGCACATCGCCACCAGGAAGGTCCGGGTCCCCGTGATCGATCGCTCGGCCAGGGCGAGCTCGGCGCGCCCAGAGTAGGCGAGCGCCAGGCCGAGCAGGGCGGCGACGAAGGGGGCGTAGGGAAGGGGCAAGCGTGCGGCTCCTGTGGCCTTTTCCATAGCAGAAGCGCCGGCGTCCCGGATCGGCGTAGAGGGGTCGGGTCAGGCTGTCGGCGAACGGGCGACGAGTGGTGCTAAGGTCCACGCGTGGACGAGACTCGAATCAGGGAGCTCCTCGAGCGCGTGCGCTCGGGGGAAGCCTCCACCGACGACGCCGTGATGGAGCTACGAGACCTGCCCTTCGCCGATCTGGGCTACGCGATGGTCGACCATCACCGCGCGCTCAGGCAGGGGGTCCCGGAGGTGATCCTCGGCCAGGGAAAGACGGCCGCGCAGATCGCGGGCATCGCCGCCGAGCTGGCCAAGTACGGGGGCAACGTGCTCGTCACCCGGGTCGAGGCGGAGAAGGCCGAGCAGGTGATGACCGCGCTCCCGGGGTTCCGCTACTCGCCGATGGCGCGCACCCTCTCCCTGGAGCAGGCGCCCATCGCTCCTCTCGGCGCGGCCTCCGTCGCGCTGGTCTCGGGGGGCACGAGCGATCTGCCCGTCGCCGAGGAGTGCGCCGAGACGCTCCACATGCTCGGGGTCTCGTGCGACCGGGTCTTCGACGTCGGGGTCGCGGGTATCCATCGCCTGCTCCACAAGCGAAAGGTCTTCGAGGACGCGCCGGTCGTCGTCGTGGTCGCGGGCATGGAGGGCGCGCTCCCGAGCGCGATAGGAGGCCTGGTGGAGGGCGCGATCGTGGCGGTGCCCACCTCGATCGGCTACGGCGCCAATTTCCAGGGGCTCTCGGCGCTCCTGGGCATGCTCACGAGCTGCGCGTCGGGCATCACGGTCGTGAACATCGACAACGGCTTCGGAGCGGCGTTCGCGGCCGTTCGTATCCTTCGAGCGGCACGGAAGGTCGGGACCCGATGACGGAAGACGACAAGAAGCGAGGCCCTGGCGCTGGCGAGGGAACCTCGGGGGATCGCCCGCCGCGTCGCCGGCCTCCCCCTCGCGAGGGCGGGTTCGGACCTCCGGGCGATCGTCGTCCTCGCGAGGGCGGGTTCGGGCCTCCGGGCGATCGCCGCCCTCCCCGTGAAGGAGGGTTCGGACCTCCGAGCGATCGCCGTCCACCCCGTGAAGGAGGGTTTGGACCTCCGGGCGATCGCCGTCCACCCCCTCGTGAGGGCGGGTTCGGACCTCCGGGCGATCGTCGTCCTCGCGAGGGGGGCTTCGGGCCTCCGGGCGATCGTCGTCCTCCCCCTCGCGAAGGGGGATTCAGAGGTCCGCCCGATCGCCGTCCTCCTCGCGAAGGAGGCTTCGGAGCTCCGAGCGATCGTCGTCCACCGCCTCCTCGCCCCACGGTCATCGACGCCCCGCCTCCCCGATCTCGGGGGCCGGTCCGCTATGTCACCGGCCCGGGGAAGATGTCGGAGCCGACATCCGAGAAGCCTCCGCCGTCTCCGATCTCCAAGCCTGCCAAGTCGCGCAAGAAGACGCCCGAAGACCTGACTTCCACCAGGGCGCCCGAGAGCCCCGCTCGCGGGGCCCTGGCCGAGGCCGTCGGGCTCGACGAGGCCCCAGTCGCTCTGGTGGGATCCGTGGAGCTCCCTGGTTCTCCTGTAAAAAACCAGGAGCCATCTCAAAGTCACGAGCATGCGCACGAGCATGGGCATGCTCACGAACATGCTCACGAGCATGGCGAGCAGGCGTCTGTCCACGAGCATGGGCATGGGCCTGCTGGCCTGCTGGAGCATGGTCATTCACACGAGAGCGAGAGCGAAGACGAGCATGGGCATGCTCACGGGCATGGGCATGCTCACGGGCATGGGCATGCTCACGAGCATGGGCATGCTCACGAGCATGGCGCTCCCGATCGCGCTCTTCATCGCGAGGAGCTGGCGCAGGGCGCGGGGCTCGGGCAGGTGCTCGTCCTCGACGCTCCGAGCGGGCTGGCGGGCGACATGATCGTCGCCAGCCTCGTGGATCTCGGGGTGCCGGAGCGGGTGATCCTGGCGGCCATCGCCACGCTGCCGCTCACGGGCTTCCATGTCCATTTCGGCCAGCGGGAGCAGAGCGGTATCCTCGCCACCAAGTTCGACGTCCACGTCGACGGGCCCCAGCCGGAGCGCACCTTCCGCGCCATCCGCGATCTGCTGACCGAGGCCGATCTGGGCGAGGCCGACCGTGGCCGAGCCCTGGCGATCTTCGAGAAGCTGGCGGGCGCGGAGGCCAGGGTGCACCGCCTGCCCATCGACGAGGTGCACTTCCACGAGGTCGGCGCGATCGACGCGATCGTCGACGTGGTGGCGAGCGCCGCGGCGCTCGAGTACCTGGGGGCCGAGGTGATCGTCTCGCCTCTCCCCATGGGCCGTGGGTTCGTGAAGGCCAGGCACGGGGTCCTCCCGCTCCCTGCGCCCGCGGTGCTCTCGTGCCTCAAGGGCTTCCCCACCTACGACACGGGTCTGGAGCGAGAGCTGGTGACCCCCACGGGCGCGGCCATCGTGGCCGCACAGGCCTCGGGCTCGTCGCGCTGGCCCTCGATGTCCCCCGATCACGTGGGCTGGGGCGCGGGGACGCAGAGCCTGCCCGACCGGCCCAACCTTCTACGGGCGGTCCTGGGGCCGGCCCGGGAAGAGAGCGCCGCCGCGGTCTCCACCCACGCGGTGCTCGAGGCCAACCTGGACGACGCGACCGGCGAGATCGTGGCCTATTGCATCGAGGCGCTGATGAGGGAGGGCGCCCTCGACGCCTGGGCGATCCCCACGACCACCAAGAAGGGCCGGCCTGGCCTGGTGCTCTCCTGCCTGGGCCCCGTCGCCCTGGCCGAGCGCCTGAGCGCGACCCTCCTCAGGGAGAGCACGACCCTGGGGGTGCGCCGCCACGACGTGACCCGCGTCGTCCGCCCCCGGCGGGAGATCACCGTGGATACGCCCTATGGTCCGATCGGCGTCAAGGTGAGCGAGGGGCCCTTCGGGGGGCCCATGCGCAAGCCCGAGTTCGACGACTGCGCCAGGGCCGCCGCTGCCCACCGGGTTCCCGTGCGCGAGGTGCTGGCCGCGGCGCTGGAGGCCGCCAACAGATCGACGTGAGGGTACGGATCGGACGCTTGGGTGACAGTTTAGACCAGACGTCTGGGTAACAGGTGGTGATCGTCAGGGGGACATCGACGAAGAGGCCGTCGATGCCCTAGAAACGGTCGTGCCCACGCTTGAACGGGCAAATTTTATCACCCTGGTCAGCAGTCAAGGACCTCGAGCTCCGAGCCTGACGCTCAGGCGATCACGAGCGCGATCTTGTGGTCGAACCCGGTGTCCCGCTGATTCCGTTGAATTGGGACCCGTGGGGGCCGACGGAGACACGTGATCGACAATCGCGCACGATCACTTATGCTGGGGAGCATGGATCGGGAACGCGCGCTTGACGTGCTCGGCCTTACCGCTGGTGCCAGTGTGAAGCAGATAAAAGAAGCGTACCGAGACCTCGCCAAAGTATGGCACCCGGACCGCTTTCCGAACGATGAGCGCTTGCAGAAGAAGGCAAGCAAACAGCTGAAGACAATCAACGAGGCTTACGCATTTCTCCAGCAACCGAACGAGCCGCCAGCCGCTGCGCCGGTCGCCGAACCGGCAAGCGCGAGGCACTCGGACCGGTCGAGCGCAACACCGCGTGATCCATCCAGCCCCCCTCACTCGCAGCAGCCACGTCAGCAACCACCACCGCCTCCGTACCAACCGCCCCCTCACTCGTAGCCCCCGAGGCAGCAGCCGGCAGCGGCACACCACGGCGGAGCCCCGCCCGTCCCTCGCTGGTACGTGAGGAGAAATGGCGAAACGGCTGGCCCCGTAGAGAGCGTGACAGTGGTCATGTGGATCCGCGAAGGGATGGATGATGCCGGCATTCGCCCCGAGCGGGGGGGCAAATGGATGACGCATTTCCAGTGGTGCAAGTTGCACGGCCTCGCGACTCCTACACCCCAGAAGTCGAATGGGGTTTCGATCGACAGCATACTCGTCCGGGTAAGCGGCATCGTCATCGTCATGACGGTCGGGGTTGCGATTCGCGGCGGTGCATTTGACTCCTGCAGCACGCCATCGCCCGCCTACAGACAGCCGTTGCCTATCGTCAGCGCGATACCAGAGCCGATCGTCGACCCGACATGGTCGGTTGGAGCAGCCACTTCGGTAGGCGATTTTACTGTTGTCTTCCCGAGACTGCCGACGATTTTAAGTGCCATAAATTCAAGGGGAAATGTCGCTATTATGATACGCACCTACATAGCCGAAACGCCCGACAAGGATAGTCTTATTTGCGCCGAAGTTGATGACTGCACCTCGCCGTCGGAAGTAACGTGGGATGTGCAAAAGGAGCTTGCTGGCAAACGCAATGAATTGCTCGCAATTCTCAGGGCGGATGGTGGCGTCGGACAGGTTCGCGTGATCGAGGCCAAAAACCTGCCTCTGAAGGGGCTGCCGGGGCAATATTTGCGTGTGAGAGACGAGTCGGATGGATCTGTCGTATACTATCATGCGGGGTTTCGCGTGTCACCGTCTCCGCGCCTGAGCATGTTTGTTGTGATGCAAGGAAGGAAGCGCTCGTTTAATGATGCTGACGTCAAGCGCTTCTTTGGATCCATTGTGGCCGTGCACTGAGATTCGTGGTTCGCTATTTTATGGGTTCATACTACTGCGCCATCAAGGTGGCGCGATTGGTCGCCAGCCCGAACGGGCGCGTCCTGAGCAAGATGCAGGATGGGTATCCCGCGCCGATACGGCCTGCCGCACACTGTCATCACCCATGTAGGGGCGCTGCTTGCTGCGCCCCATTGGGCGCCGCGGCATCCATCGGTTCATCGTCCGCACCGGTCTGTGGCGCGGTCCGTGGAGGAGAGGGCAGGGCAAGCCCTGCCCCTACCAACCAAATGAACCCGTGGACATGGTTCGGCATGACGTCGAACGCGTTGGTTTCGAGATCCGGATACCCTGCGGCGCGAAGCTACGGGGCGGCCTCTCCGGGAGGGGCAGGAGCCTGTTCCAGGCTTTGCCGTAGCCAGCCCACCTCGAAGGCGGTGGGAGCGCGGGGATCCCGGTCGGCAGGCAACCGGGCTCCATCGATGAAGAGCCCCAGCACCTCGGAGGGAGTCATCAGCGGGGCTGGCAGCAGGAGGTCGTCGCAACCAGGGTGCATGTGACAGCGCAGCTCGCGGGCCTGGTTTCGGTGATCCGGGAGGTTGAGATCGAACCGGAGGAACGAGGTCCCCATCCCCGGGAGGAGGCGGATCTCGAAGTCGTAAGCGAGCAGTTCGAGACCGCGGTCGCGCTCGCGCACGGTGATGGAGAAGTCGAACCAGGCGCCATCGTGGCGCTTGAGGTGGGGGATGGCAGGATCGCGGGCCTGGTTTTTGTCACCACCCACGATGCAATAAGCTCCGACGTGGAGGTTCCGAGCTTGCAAGCTTCGGAGCACGGAGGGCGGTGGCTCGGCGAGCAGCAAAACGTTCTTGTAGATGTCGCTAGGCGAGGTCAACACCCGCGATTGGTTCGACGCGTTCAGGAGCGTCCTGCGCAGGTCCCCCCATAACTCGCGTGCGCTGGTGGGGAGCACCAGCGTTCGCCCGATCGTATGGCGCTGGAGATCGTCGAGATCAAGCATCCAGCAAATCTCCGCGGCCAAGGAGGGTCAGCCACTCCGCGTACTCCGGATCGCGCGGCAGTGACCCGCGTGAGGCTGTTGCGACGACCTCGTCGTCCGTCTTCCCCGACCACGAACGCAGCGCGCTAAGGCGATGCTCTCTTCGACCTTCGATTCGCGCCGTGGGGTCCTCGCGCAGGAAGAGATTGCCTCCCAGCCAGCTCGCCAGGTTCGGCGCGACGCGCATGAGCGAAGAGAAGCTCGGAGGACTCGTCACGAAGACGGTGACAGCTTCACGCGCGAGCGAGGACCGCCGACGGTCGAGGACGAGCCAGTCTGCCTCGGTGTAGGCCTCCGCGCTGATCAGCAGGAGGTCCTTCGTCATTGTTGGCAGGTGATGCAGCAGGCTGGTCGCGCTGGGGGACGATTCGATGACGTCGATCCCCGCGCCTTTCCCGAAGGCCTCGACCTCCGCTCGGATGTCCTCGAGCGTCTCGGGGATCTGCGCCGGCTCGACCAGATAGACGAAGTAAGCGGGTGCGCCTCGGCTCGCAAGGAGGCGCAAGGTGAGTTCGGCGGTCTCCAGGCTCGTGGGCGAGATGGCCTTCATCCTGCGTCGGCCATCTCACGGAGGAAGGGCGCAATCGTCGGATGGACGGCGAACCGCGGGCGCCCGTTGCTCCGATACTCCAGGACCCGCCTCGTCATGAGGAGCGCGAGGTCCTCCTCCGAGGTCTGGACAAAGGAGCCCTTGGCCAGCACCCGCTGCAGGACCTCGATCTCCGCGGGCCGGAGCCCTTGCATGTGCTTGCGACCAAAGGAATCCGCCGCGGACTCGACCTGCTGCCGCCCCATCACATCCGAGCCATCCATGTAGGACTCGACGCACGCGGACTGGGCGAGCGAGAGGAGATCTCGCAAGACGCCCCCGGAGCTGAGAACCAGGTGCTCGCGGCCCTCGCGATCCAGCGCGTCGTCCGGGACCCGACGTTGAAGGACGTTGGCGAGGAACGCTCCCGCTTCGGGGCCGGAGACGGGATCGATCCAAGGCTGATAGTGGAACTGGTCGAAGCGTTGGATCAGTGCCCGATCGATTCCATAGAGCGCTTTCAGGGGTCCCACCAGCACGATGCCCACGCCCAGCGAGGTGAGCGTCCTCAGGTCGTGCTCGACGAGCTGCTCGAACGATCCCATGTCCGTCATTCGGTCGAGGCCATCGAGAAGGACGAGCGGATGCTTCCATCTCGCGCGAAGTGGCTCGAGCAGCGGCCGAGTCACCCTCAAGGCCTCCGACAGGGTGGTCTCCAGTCGATCGTGAGGCTCGAGGATTCCGGGGACGCGGACGAACCTCGGATCGTCTCTCTCTTGTTCCAGGACCTCGTAGTATTCGTGATAACCGAAGGCCACGTTGCGCAGCTCGCGAAGCTCTTGCTCGACTGCCGATCGTTCGTCGCCAGGGGGCGCCGATTTCACCAGCTCCTCGCCGAACGCGAGGCCTGCTTGCACGACGAGGGCCCCGGGGGGCATCTTGCCGGGATCGCGGTCCCTGCTGGTATCGATGTAGAAGGCGCGGGTGTCGGTGACCTCGTTGAGTCGTAGCTGCACGGAGAGGAGCTCGGTCGTCTTCCCCGATCCCACGCCGCCGCTCAACAGATGGGTCGAGGTGGGGGAGAGCATCAGCTCCGCGGCGATCCTCGAGCTCACCGACCGCGCCGGCTCCACATACAGCCCGTTCGCGAGCGCCCGCCCGGGATCCCCCGTGGGATCGAGCCTCGCTCGTAGCCCGCGAAACCGCGCGAGCCGATCGCTCCCCTTGTCTGCCTGTCTGGCCGCGACCGTCATGCTCGAGAGTCTAGCGCAGTCGATCCGATGGCTCGACCTCCTCCACAGAGGGAGCAGACGTCAGCTCCCCATTGCTTCCGCCACTTCCATCCTTCTCCGCAACCCCGCCCACGATTCCCACCTTTTCGAGTGAGGGATCGACGCGCGGCAAGGCCCTTGCTGGATCTTCCCGACCATGGTGCCGGCGCAAGAAATCGGAGCGCTCCTCCGCGAGGCCTGCGCCGGCTGGTCGCTCGACGAGGCGAGCGTCGCCGCCCGGGCCGGGATCCCTGTCGATGCCGTACAGGCTGCGCTCCGCGGCGACGCTGACACGTCCGACCTGCAGGCCGTCGCTCGGGCGCTCGGCGGGACCCTGGACGATCTGCTCGCAGGGCGGCGCTTCTAGCAGGCGCCCGCGGTCGCCTTCAAGAGCGCCCCTTCGACGTTCGAGCTGGAGCTCGTCCGGGCCGCGCTGCTGCGTACGTCCTCGGCAGCAAGGGAGCGAGCCTCGCTGACGGAGCTGCTCGAGCTGCCCGAGCCGGCTCGGATGGACAAGGACCGAGCCGCGTTCGTCCCGCAGCCGCTCGAACCCGACGTGACGGCGCAGGCGGAGACCCTGGCGAGGCGCGTCCGTGAGTACCTCGGCAACCCGGAGGAGCCCATCGCCTCGGTGCGTGACGCGATGAGGAGGCTCGGCGTATGGACCTTTCTCACGGATATGAGATCACCTTCCCGACACACCGCGGTGTGAAGCCCAGGGGCCACGCTGCCGATCACACCAGGGTCACACGGGAGAGGGCTCAGATTGCGCGTCGGGCGAGCTCGGCCCGTAGCCGCTCGATCTCGGCCTCTGCTCGGGTGGCGCGGGTCTTCTCCTGCTCGACCTCGACCTCTGCTCGGGCGGCGCGGGTCTTCTCTTGCTCTGCGCGGGCCTTCTCGCGGTGCGCCTCGAGCCGGGCCTTCTCATCAGGAGCGAGCAGCAGCTCCTTGCCCTCGGCGTCGCGCGAGAGCCGGAGCGCCGCCGGCAAGCTGTTGACCGGGCGACACTCGTCCTCGTAGGGCGCCACCACGAACCACAGCCCCAGCGTCAGACAAGGCGTGCGCTCCCCCTCCACCATCCGCTCCACAAGATCTCCTTGCACGAGGTCCCATGCGCGGATCTTGGTGCCCACGTCCGCGTCCACGTCGAAGGCGAGCACCTCTGACACGCCCATCGTGTGGAACCTTCGCAGCTTCTCGGGCAGCGTCAGCTTCTCCTCGGTGTCACTGGGGCTCAAGATCTCGACGCAGAGCTCGGGGGCGCCCTTCTTCCACACCTTCCAGACCTCGAAGAGCTCCGCAGGGACCTTCAGCTTGACGAAGGCGTCGGGCGAGCACTTCTTCTTTGGAGAGGAGGCGTCGTAGTAGACGAACTGGTCGCTTCCGACGCAGGCCTGGTCGTCCACGGCGGCGCAGAGCAGCTGGTAGAGCAGCTCGCAGAGCCTCTTGTGCCTCAAACTCTCGCTCATGTGCCACTCCGGATCGCTCGCAGGGAAGAGCATCGGGCGGACGGGGCGGACATGACGGATGCTCGTGGGGGACCCTGCCATCGTGCAGGTGAGTCTACTCTGCGCCTCGCCTCGCTGCATGAGGGGCGCCTTCGCACAGGGCGTGCCGGGTAAGAAAGGCAAAAATACCGGCCCTGGCGGGCAAGAGGAGCTGTCCCGGACGGCCAGAGGGTGTCCCCCGTCGGGGACTTCCCAGGGTCGTCCCTCGTCAGGTCCTGGCTGAGGGTGGCCGTGGCGCTGGTGGCGGCCAGGCTTGCCGAACGAGGCCTTTGCAGGCCACGGGATCGCCCTCCCATGATTCGCCCATTTTCTGATGGTTCCGATATGCTGGGCGTCGCGCTGGGCGTGGGCCCGCGCCAACGACTCCCGTAACCCCGGTCGTACGACTGGAGATGCCCATGAACCCCTGTCCGCAATGCGGCGCCGTCCCTCAAACCTCGGATAAATTCTGCAACGTCTGCGGGTTTTCCCTTGGACCTTCCCCATTCGGCGCCCCCCCCGGACAAGGGGGCGGCTTCGGCGCCCCCCCCGCACAAGGGGGTGGCTTCGGCGCCCCCCCCGCACAAGGGGGTGGCTTCGGCGTGCCCCCCGCACAGGGAGGTGGCTTCGGTGCGCCCCCGCCCCAGTATGGAGGCGCGCAACCCGGGTACGGAGCGGCGCCTCAGCAGGCGGCCATGCGCTGCCAGATGGGGCACGACATCCCGCCCGGCGCCAGCTACTGCCCTCACGGGCACCCCATCGCCCTCGACTCCATGCCCTTCGCGAACAACGCGTTCGCGGACCAGGGGAACGCCTTCGCTCAATCGGGCGGCTACCCGGCCGGCGGTCAGGCAGGGGGTGGGGGCTTTGGCGGAGGCTTTGGCCAGCAGCCAGGCTACGCGAGCGGCGGCTACGACGCTGCAGGCGGCTTTGGAGGGGGAGGATTTCCGGACCAGGGAGGCCAGCAAAACTATGCCGGTGGCGCCTTCGCGAGCGGAGGTTATGGCCAGGCTCAGCCCCAGCAGCCCCAGCAGCCCGGCTTTGGCGGGGGCTACCCTCAGCCGGCCGGACAGCCAGGCTTCGGCGGAGGTGGGTACGATCCTCAGGGCTACGGCCAGCAGCCTGCGGCCGTGGCGCCTCCTGTCGCTCCTGCCTACCAGCCGCCGCCGGCCCAGCCTCTCCCCGCGAACGCGCTGCGCGGCTTCCTCGTCTCTTACCAGACCAACGCCGCGGGGGAGTTCTGGCCGCTGACCGGCGGTCGCAAGACCATAGGGCGGGCCAACTCCGGGGAGAACGTCGACGTGCCCCTGAGCGACGCAACCACCTCCTCGCGCCACGCGGCCATCACGGTCGACGGCACGGCGGGCACCATCACCATCGAGGACACGGGCTCCACCAACGGCACCTTCGTCAACGAGGAGCACATCGGCTTCAACGGCCGGCGCGAGCTCCGCGACGGAGACAAGGTCCGCTTCGGCGGCTATGTCGCGCTCGTCAAGGTCATCACCCGCACCTGATAGCTTTCCGGCGCGCTCAACGCGATCAGAGGGTGCGAGCCCAGCGGTTCGGGGAAGGATCCAAGCTTGAAACGGTCGAACGTCGCCACACGCCTCGTCCACGTCATGGTCGCGCTCTGTTGCGCGCTGCTCTCTCTCTCTCGCCCTGCCTTGGCGGCGGTGGAGGCTCACCTGGTCCGCGTCGACCCGAGGGCGGGCGTCAACGAGGGATCCCCGGTGCTCACGTCCATCGTGGAGCTCGTGCAGTTCACCTCGCTCAGCGAGGTGGTCAGCAACGAGGGCTGCGCCGTCCAGCGGGGTGACGCCTACCTCGATTGCCTGAGCCGCGCGGTGGAGAGGCCAGGGGCGATCGCCAAACCCTTTCCCTTTCCCGAGGCCAACGCCAGGCTCTTCGTGAGGGTCGAGGGCAGCGAGATGCCGGCGTCCTTCGTGGGCAAGACCCCGTGGGGCACCTCCAAGAAGGATCCCATCGTGGGCACGGCGTGGCTCATCGCCCTGGACGCATCGAGCTTGATGGGGCCTCGCTACCAGGACGCCCGCGAGGTCGCCAACCAGTTCATAGGAGCCATGGGCCCCAACGACGCGGCCAAGCTCATCATCTTCGACGACAAGCTCAACGCGTACAGGGCAAACTCCCGGTGGGTGTCCTCCAGGGACAAGGCGCAGCTCACCGCGCTCCTCCAGAACAACCCCCTGCCCTCGGCCTCCAGCGGCAGCTCCCGTCCCTTCGGCGGCCAGGTGAAGAACATCGCCAAGGCCGTCGGCGATCTGGGCAACTCCGGGACCCTGCAGAACATCCCGATGATGCAGGCCATGGTGCTCCTCTCGAACGGCTCCGGTCGAGAGGACGCGTCGAGCGCCGCCCCCACGGCCGAGATCCTGAAGCAGTATTTCAACAAGGGGCGCTTCCCGGACGACAACACCGCCGCGCCCAAGACCCCGCTTCCGGTCATCTCGATCTATTTCCCCAACGCCAAGGGCCTCGTGAACGACAAGCTGGCGTCGAACGACATGCAGTTCATGCAGGATCTCGCCAACCTGGAGATCGGCGGGTTCTTCGACATCGTGCGGGCAGGGCAGAGCCTCGAGAAGGCGAGGGCCATCGTCAGGCTGGTCAACGATCGCTTCGACAAGATGTGGCTCGTCAAGTGGAAGCTCTCCTGCCTCGCCCCGACGGTCGAGCAGTCGTTCCGCCTGGTCTTCGACAATACCAAGCCTCCCATCAAGCCCGACGCCAGCTTCCAGGAGGTCCCCATCGGGGTCGATCCCACGCAGTGGCCGCTCGACATCAACGTGGCCCAGACCAAGGCCGAGGCCGACGCCAACCCGCTCTACCCCGGGGGGACGGTGCGCGTGTACGGTAACTTCTGCTGGGGCGGCGACAAGCAGCGAGCGGAGGCCTACTTCGTGCCCACCGGCACTCGCCCCGATCCCAACGTCAACAAGCGAGATCCCAACGTCGCGAGGCAGGCAATGCAGACGCTCATCGCCCAGAACATGCGGGGCGGGGCGGTGGACGCGTCCGAGGGCTTCGTCCTCCTCCACGTCCCCGACGACGAGCGCATCCTGGAGGGCGCCGGCGAGGCCGCGGTGGCGAGGCTCGTCGTCTACGACAACAAGGCCAAGCGGGCGAGCGGCTACGACGAGAAGACAGTGCTCACCCTCAAGGCCCAGAAGAAGCCCTTCAACTGGCTGCTCATCCTTGGCATCGCGGGCGGCGTGGTGGTGGTCGGCCTGCTCCTCGTGGTGCTCCTGCGCAGCGGCGGTGGCGGCGGTGGCGGCGGGAAACGAGGGCGGTCCGCGGCTCCTCCCGCCCCCGTGGTCGCGGCTCCGCCCTACGCTGGAGGCGGAGGCTATCCAGGGGGCGGCTATGGGGGGCCTCCTCCTCAGGGCGGCTACCCGCCAGCAGGCGGGTACGGCGGAGGCGGTTACAACGCCTCTCCGCAGCCGGCGGAGGTCCGCGGGCCAATGAGCCCTTTAGTGTGAGCCCGGCCGTGGTGGCCTCCGCGCCGCCCGTCGGGCCCTCACCCGTCGCAGCCATGCGTGTCGCTGCTCCGCCCCCCGTCGGGCCTGTGGCCATGGGAACCGTGTACGGAGCGCCTCCTCCGCCTGTCGCCCCTCCGGGGGTCGCGCCGCGCCCGCCCAAGGTGACCACGGAGGCGATCGCGAGCGAGGTGATCTGTCCCTCGTGCCAGATGCCCACCATGATCGCCCCCGGTCATGCCTCGGTGTGCTTCTCCTGCGGTCAGCCGCTCACGGTCAAGCGGGTCCCTTCGGGGCCCGAGGGCTTCGGGCTGACCGGCGCGTTGCCGTCTCGCCTCGTCCCTCCGGCCAACCCTTACGGTCCCTCGCCCTCGCCCAGGACACCAAGGCTCGTGGGCGCCGGGGGTGAGTTCACCATCCCTCCGACGGGCGAGCTGGCAGCGGGCCGCGATCCAGGGCGCTGCGCGATCGTGCTCGGCGAGGCGAGGGTGAGCGCTGTGCACGCGCACCTGAAGCTCGACGGCGGGGCGCTCCTCGTGAAGGACGAGGGCTCCAACAACGGGACCTTCATCGACGGGGAGCGCATCGTTGCGGGGCGGTGGATCGCCGTACCGGAGGGCGCAGAGCTACGCTTTGGGCCGATGGCCTTCAAGGTGACCTCATGAGCGAGCCCCGTGACACGGTGGTCGATCCTCCCGTCCCTGTGGACGTGGCCCTCCGCACGGATCCAGGGCGCGATCCCGACAAGCGGGTCAACGAGGATCTGGGCCTCCACCGGGCCACTCGCTTCGGTTATCTGTGCGTGGTGTGCGACGGCATGGGGGGCCACGCCAACGGTCAGGAGGCCTCGCGCGCCGCCGTCGCGGCCATCGAGGAGGTGTTCGACGGAGCGCCCGGTGGATCGGTCTCCCGGGATCTGCTCAGGGAGGCCATCGTCCTGGCGCACAAGCGCATCCGCGCGCTGCCCGTATCGCCTGGGGAGGCCCGCCCTGGCTCGACGGTGGTCGCCGCCCTGCTCACCCCTCATGGCGTCGAGATCGCGCACGTCGGCGACAGCCGCATCTACGCGATCCAGCGAGGCCAGATCAGCCAGGTGACGCGGGATCACTCGATGGTCCAGCTCATGGTCGAGGCGGGCATGATCAAACCCGAGGAGGCACAGACCCACCCGGACGCCAACAAGATCATGCGCGCCCTCGGGATCTCGCCCGAGATCGAGGTGGATCTTCGAGAGGAGCCCTTGCCCTACGTCGCGGGGGACGTGCTGGTCCTGGCCAGCGATGGCCTCACGGATCTGGTGTCCGACGTCGAGATCCTCTCCATCGCCTCCAGCGCGCCGGTGCAGCAGGCCGCGGGTCAGCTGGTCGATCTGGCCAACGCTCGCGGCGGCCACGACAACATCACGGTCATCGTGGCGCGGCCTCGCGAGGCCTCGGTGGGCGGCGGGGCGCGCGGCGTGGCCAAGACGGTCCCGCTCACCGCCGTGGAGGCCCCGAACCCGATGGCCCGCAGCTCCGGGGGAACGCTCCTGGCGGCGCCGCTCCTTCCTCCGTCCCCGGCAGCTCCGGCCTCCTCGCTCCAGCCCGTCGCCACCGTCCCTCCCTCCGCTTCCCGTCGCTCTCGCCCCTCACCTCCCGTGTCTTTCGTGGTGGTGGGGGCGTCTCTCGTGGCGGTGATCGGCGTCGTCGTCGGCGTGGTGGCGCTCTATTTTTATCTCAACCCCACCGAGCACCACGATCCTGTGATCGTGACTCCTCTGTCCGCCTTGCCCGGCATGAGAGCGGTACCCGACGCCTCGGCGGTCGCGGACGCCGAGAGCCAGGAAGAGGCTTCCCAGCTCCCGCTGACCCCCCCGCTGATTTCCCCGGGTGCGACCGACGCCGCCACACCGCCGCTGCCCCACCCGGCCCCTCCGAAGCCAAGGCCCAAGCACTAGAGAGCTTCTACGCCGAGGGCTCCTCGAATCGAGTAGCATCGGCGTCCCGATGATCCCTGGGTTTGGCAAGGAGCAGGTCTCTCTAGGCAGCGCCCCGGACAACGACGTGGTCGTTCAAGGTCCGGGCGTCGCACCACGTCACGCGCGAATCGTTCGCCAGGGTGGTCAGCTGCTCTTCCTGGACAACGGCGTCGCGCCCAGCTTCGCCAACGGCGCGCCGCTGGCGCCCAACCAGCCCGTGCCCTTCGATTTCCGTACGGCCTTCTCGCTGGGGCAGGCGCCTGTGCCCCTGGCCCACCCTGCGCTTGCCCTCATGGCGATGTCGCGAGGGAGCGCCCAGGTGCCCAGGGGGCATATCCTGGTGGGGCGGGAGTCCTCGAGCGCCAGCCTGGTGCTCGCCAACTCCGCCGTCAGCGGCTCCCACGCCACGGTCATGCTGGACCGCATGATGCTCGTGGACAACGGTTCGACGAGCGGCACCTACCAGAACGGTCAGAAGCTCCCGGCCCAGCAGCCCGTCCCGCTGGATCCCAATGGCATCATCACCTTCGGCCCGGTGCCCGTCGCCGTGGCTGTGCTCTTGCAATTGGGGCAGGCCATGGGCCAGGGCCAGGCGTCCGCCGTCATGGCCGCCCCGCCCTCGGCGATGGCCCTCGGAGCGCCTCCAGGAGCCCCTGGTGGTCCCCCTCCGGGAGCGCCTCCAGGAGCGCCAGGAGCCCCCGGTGCTCCTCCGGGGAATGGCGGCCCTCGCAAGCACCGCACGGTCATCGGCGAGCTCTCGCTCGATCAGCTCTCCTCGAGCATCATCAGCATAGGCCGTACGCCGGACAACCAGATCGTCGTCCCTCACCCTCAGGTGAGCTCCAAGCACGCGGTCATCCTGCGCCAGGGCAACGACGTCTTCATCGAGGACAAGGGCTCGGCCAACGTCACCTTCGTCCGTGGTCAGCGGGTGCCTCCCGGGCAGAGGGTCCCCGTCAAGAGCGGCGAGAAGATCTTCATCGGCCCCATGCCGGTGCTCATCCAGATCGCCGGCCAGCAGCTAAACCTGGTCGTCGAGGACCAGCAGGCGTCCTGGGCCGGCAAGCCCCTCTACGAGATCGAGGCATGGGATCTCCTGCTCGAGGTCCCGGATCGCGACAACAAGTCGCAGATGAAGGTCCTTTTGGACCACGTGTCGTTCAAGGCCATGCCCGGCGACATGATCGCCCTGATGGGGCCGTCCGGCGCGGGCAAGACGACCCTCCTGATGACGCTCAACGGCTACATGCCGCCGACGGCCGGGCAGGTCCGCATCAACGGCGACGATCTCTATGCCATCTACGACGCGCTCCGGGGCTCCATAGGCTACGTCCCCCAGGACGACATCGTCCACCCGGAGCTCACGGTCTTCGAGGCCGTCAAGTACTCGGCCAAGTTCCGTCTCCCTCCGGACTACTCCGATCAGGAGATCAACCAGCGGGTCGAGCAGACGCTCAAGGATCTTGGCCTGGAAGGCGTGAAGAACCTCGAGATAGGCAAGCCCGAGAAGAAGGTGCTCTCGGGCGGCCAGCGCAAGCGCGTCAACATCGCCCTGGAGCTGGTGACCGATCCGGTCATCCTTTTCCTCGACGAGCCCACCAGCGGCCTCGCGGCGGACGACACGACCGCGCTCATCACGCTCCTGGCCGATCTCACCAAGAAGACCGGCAAGACCATCATCATGACCATCCACCAGCCCGCGAAGGAGGAATACGAGAAATTCAATCTCGCATTCATCATGGGTTATGGAGGAATACCGACCTACTTTGGCCCCACGGGCGAGCCGTCCTACCGCTTCTTCGCCAGCCTCCTGGAGCGGCCCAATAGCCCCTACCGCCAGCTGGCGCCCCTCCACGCCGGGAGGCCGATAGACAACCCCCGCGACATGTTCGACATGCTCCAGATCCGGGAGAAGGCCGTGCTGGAGGACATGAAGCGGCAGGATCCAAACGCCCTGCGCAACACGGCGAGGCTCGAGGCGGCCAGGCAGTGGAGGACCGAGTTCTTCCAGAACCAGAACCCCGTCTTCCAGCAGATGTACTCGGGCCGCCGGGCGGTGGGCGGGGAGTCCGCGGCCCGCGGGGTCCCCCACGGCCCCAGCGTCGCGCTCTTCTCCCAGCTCCTCCTGCTCATGTCGCGCTACTGGAAGGTGAAGATCCGCGACCGGGCGGGCGCCGCGATCATGTTCCTCCAGGCGCCGGTCATCGGCATCATGCTGGCGTTCGTCTTCGCGGGGCAGAAGCAGGCGGTGCCCTTCTGGTGCCTGGGGGCGCTCCAGGAGCTCTCCAAGCAGGGCCAGTCCAGCGCCACCGGGTCGAGCAACCTGCTCTCCAACATGCTCCCCACGACCGACAACACCGGGGCCATGTTCTTCGTGGTGGTGAGCTGCGTGTGGTTCGGCACCAGCAACTCGGCCCGGGAGATCGTGACCGAGCGGGCGATCTACCTCCGGGAGCGGATGGTGAACCTCTCGCTCGTCAACTACGTATTTTCAAAGTATATCATCCTCTCGTTCATCTGCGTCCTTCAATGCTCCATGCTCCTGGGCATCGTCTTCGTGACGCTGGGGTTCCACGGCGGCCCCATCGCATTCCTGATGGAGCTCGGGATCATGATCGCCGTGTCGATGACGGCGCTGGCGCTCGGCCTGCTGCTCTCCACCGTGGTGTCGTCCGCGGAGGCGGCCATGGCGCTCACGCCCATCGCGCTCATCCCCCAGGTGGTCCTGGGGGGGCTCATCGTCCCCATGACCACCAACCCGATGCTCAAGCCGCTCATGTACGTCATGCCGGCTCGCTGGGGCTTCGAGGGATCGATCGCCTACGAGCGCGACGCCATCCAGAGGGAGCCTGCCTGGCTGATCAACCTCCACAAGCCCGGGCTCTCCAGCGCCCCGCATTTCATCGAGAATGGGCATTTCAAGTGCGCCATCGCCCAGATGGCCTCGGAGAACCTGGCCGGCGCCTGGGGGTTTGCCAACTACTCGGAGCTCTGGTTGCCGTTCGTGGTCCTGAACGGCATGACGGTGCTCATGCTCATCGTGCTGCTCATCGTGCTCAAGCGCCGGGACCCCGTCTGAGGGCCTGTCTTGCCCCTTGCCTCTCCTCCCCGTGAGACGAACCATGTCACGGTCAGAGGAGACGCCCCAAGGTGTCCCGATGCGAGCCGGCAAGGCCGTGCTCTCCAGCGCATCCTCCCTCGGTTTGGTTCTCTCGCCGGGGGTCCTTGACATCCGGCCCTCGGGCGCGTGCGATGCGGGCCATGAAGTCCCTCGTAGCTCGTTGGGCCGCGGCGCTGCTCCTCGGCCTTGGAGCGCTCACCTGTACGGGGAGCGCAGAGGCGATCACGGACGGGTCCACCCCGGTGGGCACCTGGTACCTCCGCGCCAACGCGTCTCGCCTGGAGCTCGCGATCACCTCCACAGGGAGCGGCTACGCCGGGACGATCAGGAACGAGGGGGGCCCCGCCGAGCCCATCTCCAACGTCACCTGGGATCCGGCGGGGCGCTGGCTGGAATTTCGCCGTAATGGCGCCGGCTTCTATCAGTGGTACCGCGCCAGCCTGACCTTCGGGGTCCTGGCCGGGCGCTTCTCCCACGGCGCGTCCCCCGCGAAGCCCGGGCTGACCGCCTATGCCTCCCACGCCACGGGCTGGAGCCCGAGCTGGCTGGACTCTGGCGTGGTGCCCAGGATCTGGACCCTGAAGATCGGCAGCAGCTTCGACGCCGTGCTCCGCATCGACAACGACGCCGGCGGCGTCCTGAGGGGGCGCCTCAAGGTGTTCGACAACAGCTCCCTCTCTGGCGCGCAGGAGGAGCTCGAGGTGGATCTCTCGTCGATCTCCTGGAACGGGACCAACCTCTCGTTCGTCCGGAGCGGGCCAGGCTTTACCCAGCAGTACACGGGCACGGCCACGGGTCGCTTCATCTCTGGCACCTTCACCCACAACGGCGGCCCTCCCTCGCCCTGGAGCGGCGCTCGGGGGCAGGTGCTGGGCTTCGGGCTGGGCTCTCGCCTCGGGCAGCGCGACGCCTGGCAGGCCGCGACCCGGGCCAGGATCGTGAACCTCACGGAGGGGATGCGCCTGGCCAACACGGGTATCCCTGCCGTCACGGTCACGCCGCAGGTCTGCGCGGGGTGCCCCTTCGTGGGCGGCTTCCCGCCCGAGCGTGACGACAACCCTGCAGCCTGGCCCCCGGCCTACACGTTGAGCAAGCTGAAATTCTCGGTGTCCCCCGGGAGCCGCTTCGACCCGGCCCGCCCTCCTCCTGCCCGCGAGTACTTTGGCTACTTGGCAATCCCCACGGCGGCCCCTCCTCCAGGAGGGTTTCGCGCCGTGGTGGCGGTGAACGGCCACGACGGCAGCGCCCAGGCGCTCATGACCTCGAGCAGCGGTTACTTCTGGCACGGCGAGTCCGCGGCCAGGCGTCTGCTCGTCGTGCTCGCGCTCGACATAGGGCACAGGCCTGTGTGGAACTCGGGCCCTGTGGTGCACCCGCCCGTCGTGGACACCGGCTATGCGGACTCCAGCTGGGAAGAAGAAGGCGAGCGTGCCTTCAGCGTACGCAGGGCGATCGACTGGCTGTCGGGGCAGCCCAACGTCCGCGCCGATCGCATCTTCATGGAGGGGCTCTCGATGGGCGGGGAGGTCACCACCATCACGGCGGGCCTGGACCCCAGGGTGGCGATGGCGATCGCGGCGGGGTACTCGCCGGACATGCACGTGATGGATAACAACAATAACCACGGGTGTTATCGCTGGAACCACGCGGACATTCACGAGTACCTGGACGTGTCGGACTACGAGGCCCTGACGGCGCCCCGTGTGCTGGTCGTCGAGACGGGCCTTCAGGATCACATCTTCTCGCCGATCGCGACCCCGTGGGCCGCCGACAAGCAGGTCACCCGGCGGGCCCGCGCCGCGTATGGCCCCGACGCCTCGAAGCTCATTCACTTCCTCCACTACGACGCTCACCAGTTTCACGTGGGGGACATCAACCCGACGAACCCGACCCGTCCCCGGGGTATCCTGAGGGCATCCGTCATCGAGCCGACCGCCCCCGGAAATACGACCTGGCAGACGGACAGCTCCACCACCTTGCGGAGCCCCACCCTCTACCACCTGATGAACGAGCTCCTCCCCTGAGGCGAGGTTCACTCCCCGTGCCCTCCGGGGCCACGCCGAAGACGAGGCATCCGGGCGGGGCCGTGGTAGGTAGGGGGCCATGGGTGCGAGGTGCTCGGTCTACATCGCGGTGAGCCTGGACGGGTTCATCGCCCGGAGCGATGGCCGTATCGACTGGCTGTCGATCGTGGAGCAGGCCGGTGAAGACTACGGGTACCAGCGCTTTCACGACTCGATCGACACCATCGTCCTGGGCCGAGCCACGTACGACACGGTGCTCGGCTTCGAGGGTTGGCCCCACGCCGGCAAGCGGGTCGTCGTCATGACGCACTCTCCGCCCGCCCCCAGGCACGACGAGGAGTTCTACAGCGGGCCTCCGGGCCCGCTCGTTGCCCGGCTGGGAGCCGAGGGAGCGAGGCGCGTCTACGTGGACGGGGGAGCGGTCATCCAGCAGTTCCTGGCCGAGGCCCTCATCGACGACATGACCGTCTCCATCATTCCCATGCTCCTGGGCGAAGGGATCCGCCTCTTCGGGAAGACCGGGAAGGATATCCGGCTGACGCTCCTCGGCAGCAAGGCCTTCGACAGCGGGCTCGTGCAGCTCGAGTACGGCGTCGAGGGCTCGCCGTAGGGAGGAAGCCAATGGTCGCAGCCATACGTGTGCACGAGGCCGGCGGCCCCGAGGTGCTGGCCCTGGAGGAGGTCGCGGTCCCCCCGCCGGGTCCAGGCCAGATTCGCATCAAGCAGCATGCCTGCGGCATCAACTACATCGATACCTATTTTCGCAAGGGTATGTATCCGCCTCCGGACGGCTATCCGTTCATCGTGGGAAACGAGGGGGCAGGGGAGGTGCTGGAGATCGGTGACGGCGTGACCGAGCTCGAGGTGGGCGATCGCGTGGCCTATGTGGTCACGCTGGGCGGTTATGCGGCCGAAAGGCTACTCCCGGCCGAGCGCGCCGTGAAGCTCCCGGACAGCATCTCCCACGAACAAGCGGCCGGCATGATGCTGAAGGGCATGACGGCCCGGTATCTGCTGAAGAAGACGTTCAAGGTCGGGGAGGGGACCTCCGTGCTGATGCACGCGGCGGCCGGCGGCGTGGGGCTCGTCCTGTGCCAGTGGGCGAGCCACCTGGGCGCCACCGTCATCGGCACCGTGGGCTCGGAGGACAAGGCCGAGCTCGCCCGGGCCCATGGCTGTCACCATACCATTCTCTATCGCGATCAGGATTTCGTGGCAAAAGTGAGGGAGATCACCGGCGGAGAGCTCTGCGACGTGGTCTACGACGGTATAGGCAAGACGACCTTTCCGGCCTCTCTCGACTGCCTGCGCCCGCTGGGCATGTTCGTGAGCTTCGGCAGCGCTTCCGGCCAGATCGAGGCCTTCAACATCGGGCTCCTCCAGCAGAAGGGCTCGCTGTTCGCCACCCGCCCTGCTCTCCACCACCACGTCGCCACGCGGGCCGATCTCGTGGCCACCGCGAACGATCTCTTCGAGGTGGTGAGCCAGGGCGCGGTCAAGATCCTTGTGGATCGCCGCTATCGGCTCGACGACGCCCGCGAGGCCCACCAGGATCTCGAAGCACGCAGGACCACGGGGTCGTCGATCCTCGTCCCCTGACGGGGGCTTTGGGAGAGGCGAGCTCCTCCGGGGCTCCCTTCACTCGTCCTTCTCTTCGTCGACGAACTCGTCATGGAGCGGCTCCTCGCCGCTCGCCCCGAGCGCGCCCATGATCCTCTGCTGTAGCTCCGCCAGAACGCGGGTGGCCTCCTCCGGAGTCTGGACCGAGCCCAGGTTCAGCCCCCCGAGGAGCTGCTCGGTGAGCGCCTGTAGACTGCCGAAATCGACCTCCGGCCTCCCGGCCTCCTCGAGCGGAGGCTCGCCCTGCTCGTCCCGCGACGCCTGCTCCTCGGCCGTGAGCGCCGCGGCGGGTACCCAGAGGCCCTGGGACTCGACCTCCGCCACGACCGCGTCGTACGTGCGACCCTCGGGCTCGCAGCGGTCGGGGAAGAAGAGCACTCCCCTCGGATCGTCGTGCACGTCGCCCAGGTCGTCCCCGAACTGGGCCAGCCAGGCGCGGCCCTCCGCGGGGTTCTCCTCGAAGGTGGCATATTCCTGGAATGTATGTATCAGCACCGCGCCGTCATCGAGCTTCTCGGCATAGAGGCCCGTGCTCTGCTCGCTGTCCTCGTCGAGATCCAGGTAAGGCTCGAGCGAGGCAGGCCTCCTCGGGCGAAACAGCGCCACGGCGTCGATTTCCATGGCACTGTTTACCGCGCCCTACCAGCCCGTGCGTAGCCTTATTTCAGTGCCGAGCATGGTGGCCCACTGGAGGTGGAGCGCCTCGCTTGCGTGGTTGTAACAGGCGGTCTCGAGCGCCGGGTTGGACTCGGGGAGCTGGAAGCGGAACATCTTGGGGTCGGCCAGGCTGGCGATGGCCATGTCGATGCCGCCGCGCATCCTGGTGCGGAGCTGCTGGCCCGCCGGGAAGCTGTCCTTGATCTGCCCTCCGATCACGCCGAAGACGAAGGCGTCCGGGTTGAGCGAACGGACCTGGGTAAGGAGCGCCTGGTAGAGCACCCTGAACTGGGCGGCCGTGGGGATCGGAGCCACGGAGAAATCCGTCCCCCCCAGGACGATCACGATGACGTCCGGCACGAAGTTGGCAAAGTTCCAGGTGGCCGCGTTGTCGTCCGGCAGCGAGAGGGGATAGAGCGCCCTGAAGTACCGCGTGTCGCCGGCGAACTCGTTCTTGCCCAGCCCCTTGCCCGAGTAGGTGATGGACGACACCTCCGCCCCCAGGTCCGCGCCCAGCAGGGCCTGGACGCTCTTTCGCGCGTTGTGCTTGTCGGCGATGGTGGCGCAGGTCGGGCTGGTCGACTCGACGCCAAAGCCCTGGATCTGCGAGTCCCCAAGGAACTCGATGCGCCTCGCCGCCCTGGGCGGAGGAGAGAGCAGCCGCCCCCCGGCGAAGGTGAAGCGGTGGAGCTGGTCCACGCCGAGCGAGGCCTCGGTGCGCTTGTAGAGCTCCACAGTGTGATCCCCCGCCGGCAGGCCCGTGACCAGCGGATAGTCGGTCACTCCTCCGGTCACCGCCAGCGGGGCGCCGACCAGCACCCCGTCGACGAGGACATCGTAGTAGCTGGGGCCTCCGCTGAAGCCGTTGACGTGGGAGAGCCTGACCGTGGCCTCTGTGCCATTGAAGCGAGCGATGATGCGGGCCGCCGGCCAACCCACCTTGGGACCCGCAGGATCGCGAGCGTCGGTCCGTCCTATGATCTGGACCGACGGTGGCGGGCCGGCGTCGGGCTGCGCGTCCGGGGCCGCGTCGATGGCCGCGTCCCGCCCCGAGTCTTGCCCCGAGTCCTGCTCTGCGTCCGCGGCGCTGTCCGTCGAGGCGTCCAGTCCGCTGTCCTTCTCCGTGTTCCCGTCGGGCCCGGTCGCGTCGGGCGCCGCGTCCTGCCCGACGACCGCGTCGGGCCCGCCCGCTCCGTCCTGGCGGCTCGCTCCGTCCGGCGATGCGCCTGCCTCCTGGTCGCCAGCGGGGGTGACGGAGGAGCCTCCACAGCTCGCGGCCCACGCGACGGCGCCGAGGAGGATCAGGCAGGAGGAGATCTTGCGCATGGTGAATCAGACTAGCACCACTCGGAGAGCGAAATGGGGCCGAAGTGGCCCGGATGTTCGGGGCCGCACCCTCGAGTCCGTGAGGAGTGGACAATGCTCCAGGAGCCAGAAAATATCCCGGCATGGGGTGTGCGCACGGCCTGGTGGACCACGAGACGATGTTTTCGATGGATGCCTCGGCCATCACCTTCGGCCGGGGAGCGCTGGGGGAGCTCGGGGCGCGCTTGCTCGAGCTGGGGGCGAGGCGGGTGGGCGTCTTCACCGACCCGAGGGTCGCCAGGCTACCTCCGCTCGAGGCCGCCAGGGCGTCGCTCTCCAGCGCAGGGATCGACTTCGCGATCTACGACGCCTGCCACGTCGAGCCCAAGGACAGGTACTTGCCAGACGCAATCTCCTTTGCCAGGGAGGGAGCGTTCGATGCCTACCTGTCCGTGGGGGGAGGCTCCTCGATCGACACGTGCAAGCTCGCCTCGCTCCACGCCACCTATCCGGCCGACCTTCTGGCTTACGTGAACGCGCCGCTCGGCGAGGGCCGCCCGGTCCCCGGCCCCCTCCCTCCCCACGTCGCCTGCCCGACGACCTCGGGCACGGGAAGCGAGTGCACGGGGATCGCCGTCTTCGATCTGGCCTCTCGAAGGGTGAAGACCGCGGTGGCCTCGAGGAGGCTCCGCCCCTCACTGGCCCTGGTCGATCCTGGCTTTACCCGGACCCTGCCCTCCGAGGTCGTGGCGGCCAGCGGGTTCGACGTCCTCTGCCACGCGCTCGAGTCCTTCACGGCGAGGAGCTTCCTCCGTCGCCCTCGCCCCGGCTCGCCCGAGCGAAGGCCGATGAGCCAGGGAAAGAACCCCTGGAGCGACATGGGGAGCCTGGAGGCGCTCCGCCTGGCCGGGCGCTACCTGGAGCGCGCCGTGAGGGACGAGGGGGACGACGAGGCCAGGGAGGGGCTCTCGTGGGCGGCGACCCTGGCGGGGATCGCCTTCGGCAACGCGGGGGTTCACCTGCCGCACGCGATGTCCTACTCGGTCGCCGGGCTGGTCCGCGACTATCGCTCCTCGGGTTATCCAGGGGAGGAGCCCCTGGTCCCTCACGGCGTCTCGGTCGTCGTCTCTGCGCCCAGCGTCTTCCGGCGGACCGCGCTCGAGGCTCCCGGGCTTCATCTGCAGGCGGCCGTCGCCCTGGGGGCCGATGTCCGCGGGGCCTCACCAGGGGACGCAGGCCCTGTCCTTGGCGAGCGGCTCGTCGCCCTGATGAGGGCCTGCCGGGTGCCGCTTGGCCTCTCGGCCCTCGGCTACGGCGAGGCCGATCTCGCTCCCCTCGCCAGGGGCGCGATCGTCCAGAAGCGCCTGGTCGACAACGCGCCCTTCGCGGTGGACGAGGAGGCGATGAGGGCGCTCTTCGCCGGCGCCCTGGACTACGAGGTCACCCCGTGAGCGGTGAGGACCGCCCGCCCCGTCCCCCGCCCGGCACTCGCGACGAGTACCTGGAGTTCATCCACGTGGGGACCCGCTGGGGGGACAACGACGTCTACGGCCACGTGAACAACGTCGTGTATTATGCATGGTTCGACAGCGCGGTGAACCGCCTGCTCATCGGCCGGGGCGGGCTCGACATCGTCCGGGGCGAGATCATCGGCCTCTGCGTGGAGTCCGGCTGCCGCTACCACGCCCCGGTGACCTATCCCGAGGACGTCGAAGTGGGCATTGTCGTGGGCAAGCTGGGCAACACCAGCGTCCGTTACGAGCTGGGGGTATTCCTCCCGGGGGTGCGCCCCGCCGTGGCCGAGGGCTTCTTCGTCCACGTGTTCGTGAATCGAGGCACCAGGCGCCCCTCTGCCATCCCTGGGCCGATCGCCTCGGTGCTCCGGGGCCTCCTCCGCGTCACCTGAGCTCCGGGCTCTGCCCGGTCCTGTCGAGGATGTTCCGGCGCGAGCACGGCGTCACGCCGGCCGCGTGGCGCGCCGCGCCGGCGCTCAGCGCTTGACGCAGGTGACGTTGTAGAACGGGTACGATCCCCCCGCCACCGGCTCGTCGATCTCGGACACGTCCGTGATCCCGTACGCGCCGAATTCACTCGCCACCGATGTCTCGTCGTAGAAGAACATCGGCACGCCGGGCGCGCGCTCGTACCAGTCCTCGCCGAGCTTCGGGCCCTGCCCGTACATGGGCGCGCTCTTCGAGATGACCGTGAAGATCATCGAGCCGCCCGGCCGCAGCTGGCGAAAGCAGTCGGCGAAGAGCTTCGCGCGCGCCGCCGCGTCGAGCAGGTACGCGAGCCCGTAACAGAACACGCCGTCGTACTCGCGGTCGTCGAAGGGCATGCCCTCGACCGAGCCGTGGTGGATCGGAAAGTCGAGACCGAGCTCCGAGCGAGCGAGCGTGATCGCCGTCGCGGAGACCTCGATGCCGGTCACCGACATGCCGCTCTCGACGAAGGGCTTCGCATTGCGCCCGTAACCGACGCCCGGGATCAGGATGTCGCACACGCCTCGCGCCACGAAGTGGTCACGCGCGAGCAGCGCCGAGCGCGTCGGCTCGTCGCCCCACATCACCCGCTTGGCCGCGAACATGGACTCCCAGATTTCGGTCATCCAACTCCTTTAGCCCGTCCACCCGGCCAGCGACAGAGCGCGTTTCGTTCCGATCGGCGACTCTTCGCATCGTGCCGTTCTTCCTCGTCAGCGAGACCGGGGGTCCTTTCTCGTAGATCTCTTCCACAGAACCTGAGCCCCCCAAAGCCCGGAGCGCTCGGAGCAAGGGGGTCAAGAGTCGGTCGAAAGTTGGAAGTTTTTTTGGCCATTCTGTCTATCGCGCCGCCAGCTCGGCCATGCAGCATGAAGACCCGCCAGTCGGCGCAAATCCACAAGCAGAACCCTCCACCAAAATCGTCAGGCGGGTCCTGCCTGACGTCGTCGCTCCAACCCTCCTTTCCCGATTTGGCCGAAGGGCGGTCGAGGCCACTCTCCGACCGTTCGCCGCGCGGCCGCGACCCTCGGGGCACGCGCGCCTTGGCACCCGCCGTGGGGCGCGCATACTCAAGTCCGTGATCCCCTCCGCCTTCGGCACCCCCCGGGCCCTGCGAAACCTCAACATCGCCGCGGTGGGGCTCTCGCTGGCCGCGCTCACCGCCTCGGCCTTCGGGCGGATGGGACCCCAGTTCTCGGGCCTGGTCACGGGGGCTCCCACCCTCCTCGTGGGGCTCCTCTGGGCGTGGATCCTCAGGCTCCCGGACACGGCCGGGAAGTCGGGCCCTCGATGGGGATGGTTGGTCTCGGTGCCGCTCGCCGCGCTCAACGGCGCGCTGGCCGGCGCCGCCATGATGGGCGGCAACGGGCACGGCGAGCTCTTCGAGAACGTGCTCGCCGGGGGCCTGCTGGGCGCGAGCTTCGGGGTGATCTTCTGGGGCCCTGCGCTGGTGCTCACGCTTGTCTTCTTCGGCGCACCGATCGCGTGGGCCCAGCGTCTGGCGAAGAAGGGGCTCGCCGGGGAGGAGCGAGGGGAGTGGATCATCGGGGGGGTCTGCGTGCTCCTCTCCGTCGTCGCCCTGGTCGCCTCGCTCGCCATTCCGCCCGAGCTCGCCTTCGCGTATAGACAGCCTCGAGAGCCGGCGGAGGCAGGCCTTGTCTTCATGCGGGTGGCGGGCGTCCTTGGCCTCCTGGCCGGCGCTTGCTCCACCGTGCTCGCCTGGCTCAGGGAGTCCCGGAGGCGGGCCTTCGTGGCCAGGGCCGAGGCCGGCCAGATCCAAGGCTTTCGGGTGGATCCCACGCCCGAAGGCAAGGTGCTGATCCGGGTGTCCCCTCGGGGGGAAGGCTACCGGGTGGCGGACTTCACCGAGGAGGTGTGCCTCCTGGACGAGGAGGGGCGCGCCACCGAGGCGCGCGTCATGGCGCTCCCTCGCTGACGCTCCCCGACGCGCCCGTCCGCGCACCCTCAGCGTATCTGGGTGAACACGAAGTCGTGGCCGGTCTGCCCCCCCTTGCCCGCGCCCTCGTGGCAGGAATGGCAGATGCTCTTGGCGGAGCCGGTGTCGCCGGTGCCGTCGGCCACCACGCTCGCCCCTATGCGCTCGTACCAGTACCAGGCGGCGCCGTCGCCCCCGGCGCGCACGTGCCGGTAAACGGCATAGCCGTTGATGTTGCCCATCCCGTCGTAGAGCTCCTTCACCGCCGCCGAGTCCACCGGGAACTCGCCGGCGCCGTCCGGGTGGGCCGACAGGATCGGGTTGGAGCATATACGGTTGGTGGAGTGGCCGGAGCCGGCCCTGGGCGGGTGGCGATCGGGCTCGCATTTCCAGGACTTGTAGTGCCCTTCGGCGAGCCACTTCTCGATGTCGGCCCGGCCGGTGGGGGGCCTGTTGGCGTCGGCGGGGAGCGGCGGCGTGCCTGTATCGGGGCCCCCTGCCTCCGGCCTGGGCGCCGCGCTGTCGGTGGTGGCCCCGTCGGGCGCGGTGGCCCCGTCGGGCGTGGCGCCCGCGTCGGTTCCGGTGGCCGAATCGGAGCAGGCTGCCAGGCAGGAAGCGCCCAGGAGAGCGAGAAGCCAGGTTCTCATATTCCCACTCTACGTAGCACGAGCCTTCCGGTTTCGGCATCGCCGATCGATGCGAAGGACGGCGCCCGGCATCCCTGCAACCCTCCAGAGGGGCTTGCCATAGCCTGGGGCACGGGGTCGCTGGCACGTCGACACGCGCGCCCCGCCTTGGCCCGTGCAGGCTGGCACGGTGGCTGGCGCGTCGCCGCCCTCGGGTCCTCGCCGGAGGTGCTCGACTTCGAGTGCCACCCCCCCATGATGCCTACGGTCTTGTCTATGCCATCGAGTTCAGCCCTGACCAGTGAGGCCCTCGGCCCTCATTGGCAATGATGTGGCTCGCGATGTCGGCGCAGGACTGGACAGCGAGCGCAGGTTGAAGGAAACCCGATCGAGCGCGCCTGGACGGAGGCGAGGGCCTCCCCCGCCCTCGCCTCCGTCCAGGCGCGCAGCGCCCGCTCGCCCCCTGCGGCCTCTCAGTCCACCACGCGGGTCGGGATCAGCCGGTTTACGGTCGTCCCGTCGCCGAGGCGCCCGTTCTCGTTGCCTCCCCAGCACCACACGGTGCCGTCGTTCCGGCGCGCGCAGGTGTGGCCGTCGCCCGCCTCGATCTGCGCCCAGTCCATGGCAACACCGACCTGCACCGGCGTCGTCCGGTTGGCCAGATCGCCGACTCCCAGCCGGCCATTCCCGTTGGTGCCCCAGCACCAGATGCTCCCGTTGGCCTTGCGCGCGCACGACTGTTCGTAGGTGGCCACCTCGACCCAGTCGGCGTCCGCGCCCACCTGGACGGGCTCGGAGCGCTGGATGAGCGTGCCATCGCCCACCTGTCCCGCGTCGTTCTTGCCCCAGCACCAGAGCGTGTTGTCGGCCTTGATGCCGCACACGTGATACGAACCCGGGCGGACCATCGCCCAGTCGCCGCCCCCCACGTACTGCGGCGAGGCGAGCGTATTCGGTCCGCCACCGACCCCGAGCTGACCGTTCCGGTTGTCGCCCCAGCACCACAACCCGCGGTCGGTCTTGATGCCGCAGCGGCTGATGAACGACGACTGCGTCTCGACCCAGTCGTTGCCCGGCACCTGCGTGAGGTTGGTGACCGCGTTGCTGTGGCCGAGCCCGAGCTGCCCGCTCGTGTTGCGCCCGACGCAGAAGAGGCGCCCGTCGGTCTTGACGGCGCACGTGGTCTCGTACCCGCCGTCCACCTGCGCCCAGTCCGTGGCCACGCCCACCTGCTGTGCGACGAGGCTGTTCGTGGTGGTGCCATCGCCCAGCTGGCGGAAGTTGTTGAGCCCCCAGCACCACAGCGTGCCGTCGGGTCGAAGCCCGCACGTGTGCTCGTTGCCGGCGCTGACTTGCGACAAGTCGGTGAACGCTCCCGAGCGCACCGGGCGCGGGCTGGACCCGACCGTGCCATTGCCGAAGGCCCCCGAGGACTGGTAGCCCCAGCACCACAGCGCGCCGGTCGCGTCCTGCGCGCAGGTGTGCGCGCCGCTCGTGAGGCTCACATACGGGTTCGGGATGCAGACCCCCGCCTCGCAGACCTCGCGCCCTGCGCACCTGACGCACTGGTCCCCGCAGCTCGCGGCGGGATCGGCGCAGCCGCACACGCCCCCGAGGCAGGTGGTGGCGCCGGGGCAAGCCACGTCGCACGCGCCGCAGTTCGCGTTGTTGCTCTGGGTGTCGACACATGCGTTTCCGCAGTGGGTGAGGGCCGGATCGGCGCAGCTGCACTCTCCAGCGACGCAGGTGGTGGCTCCTGTGCAGACGTTGCCGCAGGCCCCGCAGTTGTTCTTGTGGATGCTCGTGTCCACGCAGTTGTTACCGCACCGGGTGGCGGGGGCGGCGCAGCCGCAGGTGGCGTCTTCCAGGCAGGTGGTCGCCCCAGGACAAACGTTGCCACAGGCCCCGCAGTTGTTGTCGCTGGTGCGGCTCAGGCAGGTGCCTCCGCAGCAGACCTCGGTAGCCCCGTCACACTGGGCGTCGGTCACGCAGTCGTCGCCGAAGACCGCGCCCTTCACGCTTCCAGCCAAGGGGTCCTTGCTGGAGTCGTCCACGCTGGCGCAGCTCGCGACTCCCAGCATCAGTCCTGCGATGGGAAGGATAAATGAGAACCGGGAATTCATGGGAGGTCCTTTGTCTTTATTTGGGGGAGCGACGCTCGTGGGCAGGCATCCTGGCTGGAGTGCCCGATGTTATGAGAGCGGCGTCGCCTTCCCATCCCCGTCCGCTCCCCCGACCCGAACTCTCCCACGCTACCCGCACTGGGGGGGGCGTCAAAGTGGATCTGCACAGGCGATGAAGTTGCTCCCATCCTCCGTCGACAGGATGATGGGCATCACGGAGCAGCGCGACATCCCCGCCGACCCCGATTCTCCGGACCGTAGGCAGCTCGAACATGCCGCCTGCCTCGGCCGAGCAGAACCCGAGCAACGTGGCGATGAGCGCCTTCAATCCCGCCTTGAAGGAGGCGCTGAAGAGGGCGCTCGTGGCGCAGCTCAAGCCCACCAAACCTGCGATCATCACCTCGTTTCGCCTCACCCCCGCGGCGCTGGTCTCGCCCTCGGCGCGTATCTCCGCGGTGAACCTGGTCGAGGCCAGGCCGGAGGTCTTCGCCTTCGCGCTCTTCCGGAACACCCCGAGCGATTCACGCCTCCGTGAAGAGGAGCGGGGCGCCGTCGAGATGCGGCTGTCCGGCCTGGCCTCGGGGATGAGCTATCTGGTCGATTGCACGCTGGGCTTCCGCTCCTCCCGCAGCAACCGCCTCAACGGGGCGATGCCGATGCCGACCTTCACCATCGGACGGAACGGCGTGGCGGCGAGCGAGACGCCGTCAGGCTCCTCGCTCAACGCCACGACCTTTCACTTCGTCACCGGCTTCTCCGCGATCGACGGAGAGAACCTCCTTCGCTTCCAGGCCCAGGCAGCGCAAGGCGTCCTCGACTGGCGCGCGGAGTGGTACGGCTGCGACGTCGAGGCGCTCCGCTGAGCGGAGCTCGCGTCCAGGCTCGGGGGCTCTCGCTCGCCCTGCGTGGCCCGCCTCGGCGACCTCGCCCCGGGCTTCAGGCGAAGAAGAGAGCATTTAGTTCCCGGTAGTGGCGCAGGGGAGCGGGGAGATCTTCTTCCTCGAAGATCGCGTCCACCGGACACACGGGCTGGCAGGCGCCGCAGCAGATGCACGTATCAGGATCGATGTAGAGCTGGAGCCTGGCCAGCCGGCTCCTCCGCTCCGCGGCGGGGACGCGAGCGATCTCGGCGACCGGTAGCGGACCATGAATGCAATCCACGGGGCAGACGCTGGCGCAGGCCGTGTCGCAGCATGTGACGCAGGGTTCGGCGATGACATAGGCCATGGGGGCTCCTCGAGTGAAACAGGGTGGTCCCGCCGCAATCGCAAGGCGCGTGCCTGGCCCGGAATGGCCAGATTCCAGGGCTTGGAAGATCCGGACAACGAACCTACGTTGTCGGGCGACGCTATTTCGGTGTCGAGCCCTCGAGGAAACCCGTGCCAACGCCCTCCGATCGATCCCTCGACCTGATCGCCGATCTGGGCGAAGCGGCTGCTGTGGCGCACACCGTGGCGACCCTCGGCCCCTCGGTGAGTCGGGTGCTCTCACGCTATTTCTCGCTCGTCCGGCTGGAGCTCCGGCGCGGGGAGCCCGCGCCCGACTCCCCCGCGATAGGCCGCGACGGCAGCGAGACGCACGCCCTGTTCGGGATCCGCGACTCGCAGGGGACGCTGGGTCTGGCGATCCTGGTGATCGGCGCTCCCTCCGACACGGCGCCGGAGCTGACGCCTGCCCTGCTGGGGGCGATCGGGCGAGCGCTCGCCGTCGCGCTCCGCCAGGTGGAGATCCTGGGGCGGGTCGCGGCCATCGCCCGGCGCTCCCAGGGAGACAGGCGCCAGCTCCGCCAGGAGCTGGATCGGGCCGTGCTGCCGAGAGACATCGTCGCCGTGGGCCCCGCGATGAGGGCCATCTTCCACGAGGTGGTGCCTCTGGTGGCCCGGCAGGACACCACGGTGCTGGTGCGCGGCGAGACGGGCAGCGGCAAGGAGGTGGTCGCCAGGCGCATCCACGCGCTCTCCCGCCGCGCTGCTCGGCCCTTCCTCGCGGTGAATTGCGGGGCGCTGCCCGATGGGCTCGTCGAGAGCGCGCTCTTCGGCCACGAGCGAGGCGCGTTCACCGGAGCGGCCTCCCGACACGTGGGGTTCTTCGAGAGAGCCCACGGCGGGACCTTGCTGCTCGACGAGGTGGGCGAGCTCCCCAGGGCCGCGCAGGCCAAGCTCCTCCGGGTCCTCCAGGGAGGCGAGATCGAGCGGGTGGGCGGCGAGGCCGAGGTGCGCGTCGACGTGAGGGTGATCGCGGCGACCCACCGGCCGCTCGAGGCGATGGTGGAAGATGACACGTTTCGCCAAGATCTCTATTACCGCCTCCAGGTCTTTCCCATCTTCCTGCCGCCGCTCCGGGAGCGCCCCGAGGATCTCGAGATCCTCACGCTGGCCCTCGTCGAGAAGCTCGCAGCCAAGCTGGGCAGGCCTCCTCCGAGGGTGAGCGCCGAGGCCTTGGCCTGGCTCCGGGCGCACCCGTTCCCGGGTAACCTGAGGGAGCTGGAGAACGTCCTCGAGCGGGCGCTCATCCTGTCCACGGGCGACTCGCTGGCCTTGCCCTCGGGGTCCGCGCCCCTGGCCGGTCCGGGCGAAGCGCCGCCAAGGAGCTACGAGGGAGCGATGCGAGCGTGCCTCGAGCGGGCGCTCCAGGCCTCGGGTGGAAAGATCTATGGCCCGGACGGGGCGGCCGCGGCGCTCGGCCTCAGGCCCACGACCCTCCAGAGCAAGCTAAGAAAGCTGGGGATCCGCCTCCCCTGATCCGACGACCGTAGGCGATTCAACAGGCCGACTTTTGCTGACGTGCAGCCTCGAGGAGCGGGCCGGCCAGCGGGCCCAGAACGCGCTCCCAGCGGGCCACGAGCTCGCCGCGCCTATCGTGCCAGTTGTCGAGGTGCCGCCTCGCGTAGGGCGCGATCTGCTCGAGCACCCTGGGTGTGGGCGCGACCCCGTAGAGCTCGGGGACTCCCTGCCTGGAAGCCTCGTAGCTCTCGCGCATCACACGCAGGACCAGCTCCTCGCGGCGCTCGGGGCCGAGCATCCTCGAGTAGACGAGGAAAGGGCCCTGGACATAGCTCCAGAACCCCTGCATCTGCACCGCGGCGTCGTCCACGCCGACCGGAGGCTCTCGGCCGGAGGCGCCATAAGCCCATATCGCGGCCCCCGTGAGGCGATGCGCCCACATCAGACCGTCCTGCCTCGGGGGGTTGGCCGATATCCTTTGAAGGAGAGCGTCCTGCCAGTCCGGGGTGAGCTGGAGAGCCTCCTCGGCGACAAGCCTGGCGATGGAGAAGCGCCGGGTTGGGACGAACTCCGCCTCGGTGAGGATAGGCTTTCCACGGTTCCAGTCGTTGCCAAACGAGAAGGAGAGGACCTTGCCTTCCTTGTGGGCAATGACGCTGACGCTGGAGCCATACCACCACTCGCTCTCCACATACCAGCCCTGCCCCCGGAGGACGCCCATGTAGGCCCGGGCGCGGGCGGGCCAGCCTTCACCCGGGAAGACGAGCGCGCCGTCCCCTCGCCGGGTGCCTCCCTCGACGTCCGGGTAGACGAAGGGACAATCCAGGGAAGGACCGTGGACGTCGGGCTCCAGATCGGACGAGAGCAGCAGGAGCTCGACGAGCTCGGCGGGGGGAGTCTGCAGGGCGATCGCCCTGGCCAGGGCCCCGGGCTCGGGCTCGCCCGCCTCGGCATAATCCGACCACCAGTGCTGCACAGGTTTGGAGATGCCCATGTGCGAGACGATCCCGAGCGGGCCCTTGTCCGGCGCCGGACGAGGCAGGCCAAGATATTTCCGGAGGGCGTCGATCTGCTTGTGAACGAGCCTGGACCCGCCCAGAGGAAGGCCGCACGACGCCAGGAACCCCACGGCCGCAGGGTGAGTTTTCGGGCGCGAGATCACCAGCTCGAGCGCCTCTCTCTGCTCGGCCGTGAGGGGTTCCGCGGGCTTTTTCCCAGGGAACGCTCGCTCGAGGAGGCGACACACGACCTCGGCGGCCCGCTCGCCGTCGAGCTGCGCCGACAGCCATGTCCGGGTGCGCGCCTCGTACCGCTCGCCCAGCGCGAGGGCGCGAGACAGCGCGATACGAGAGAGCTCCCCTCTCGCCCAGGGCAGCTCGGGCCAGGGCGCCTGTCCGCCCGAATGCAGCGACTCGCCGATCCTGTCGAGCGCAGGCCCGGTGAGATCCTGAGAAGGAGCGAAGGTCGCGGCCAGGGCGGCGGCCAGGCCGACCCGGCCATCCTGATCGCCCAGGTGCTCCAGATAGGGGCCCTCGAGGCCATGCATGCCAATCGCCAGGAGAGCGCTCGCTCGAACCAGGGGCGAGGGATCTCCTGTCTTGCCCCGGAGCAAGGGCACGATCTCGCTCGAGTGGGCGCTCCCCAGCCAGGCGAGGAGGAAGGCGGCATGAGCCCGGACGGCCTCGTCGTCGTGCTCGAGCAGCAGGACGGCGAGCTCTCGCCTCCCCGCGATCGCCCTCCACTTGTTGAGGCGAGAGAGCGTCATGCCTATTCTGTCCACGTCGAAGGGACCGTCGAACCACCGGGTGTGATCGCTCGTGATCATCGCGACCAGGAGGCGGAGGAGCCCGCAGACATCGATCGAGCCGGGATAGGCGAGGAGCTCCACCAGGAAGCGAGAGGAGAGCCCGCCGATGGGCCGGTCGACCTGCCCCCTCCACAGAGCGTCCAGCGCCCGGCTTCGCTGATCCCTTGTCCTGGCTCCCAGGTATCGCTCGAGATCCTTTGGAAAAGAAGCTCCCTCCGATCCCGCGGAGACCTTTACCCAATCAATCGCGTTCACCCGGGCCACGAGCTCCTCGAAGACCGAGGGGATCGCGTTCTTCGGGGAGGTCTTCTTTGCGGGGGGCCTCCTGGCCCTGCTCTTCTTCGCTGCCATCACAGGCTCATCGCGGGTCGAAGGGTGAGAAAGCCGTCGTGCGCCGTCGCCGGACCTCGCCAGGCGCACAGGAGCAGGGTCCACTCGGCGCAGCCTTGCCAGGGATAACAGGAAGCCGCCCCTCCCCTCACGACGCGAGGAGCCCCAGGCGCGACGCGAGGGCGCCCGTCGGCGGGGATCCCTTCCAGGGAAGGCACCCACCCGTCGGCGCACACCTCGGCGTCGGCTCCCAGATCGACGAAGCCAAAGGGATTCATTCCGATGTTGGGAGAGCTGGGTATAGCGTCGCCGTGAGGGAAGAGCCTGGAGGTCCCCGCCCTCGCGGCGTGCTCTCGCTCCGCCTCCGAGGGGAGGCGGAGGCCAAAGCCACTCAGCGCCCGCTCGAACTCGAGGATCTCGCCCTCCCCGAAGGTCCCCGCGCCGAAGGCCTCGAGGAACTCGAGGTACTTGTCCGCGGGCAGCTTGGCCACGCGCGCCAGATCCGGGGGCGCGCGCCCCTCCCCGGGGCCTGGCGGTCTCCCCGCCGCGATCGCCTCGAGCTGCTCCGAGGAGAGCGGACGGGCCCCCAGGAGGAAAGGGGCCACCTGCACCCTCGCTCGAGGCCGGATCTCCCGGGACTGGAGGACGCTCTCGGCCTCGTCACACTCGTCCCAGAACTGGTACTGCTCCCGGAGCGCGCCCCAGGCCTCGTCGTCGAAGCCCATGGCGACGGTCCCGCCGGGGACCAGGTGGAAGAGCACGGACGTCGGCCGGTGAAGGAAGGCGCCCACGCCCCTGGTGCGCACGATCTTGAGGGCCCCGCTCGAGGCGAGGACGAGCTCCCTGGCGATCCTCGCCCGCTCTCCTTCGTCCTCTGCGAACCACCTCGAGGCTCGTCTGGCAAGATCAGGGCTCACGCCGGGCAGGATATCCTGAAGGCTCCCGGGAACGTTGGAGTGTTCAGCCCACAAAGCCCATTTGTTGGGGAGGACCGTAGGCGAATCATGGGGTGGCACTCGAAGTGAGCTCCCGCATAACTTCGCGCACGGCGACCCGCGGCCCCCGCGCAGACCTCACCCCGCAACGATACGTCGCGGCTCCCACTGCACCTCGAACACGACGCGCTTCGCGATACCCGAAGGGGTACTGTCACTGGGCAAGACATGGCGCGGGAGAGAGGCCCCGATTTGACCTGGGTCTGGGCGAGTCATGGGCCTTTTGGCTTGCCTGGAGGGGTGGAGGGCACAGTGAGCCCC
>SXGT01015956.1_pt1 | contig 72987 bp, 61 predicted proteins | sample 3176221 | NCBI WGS metagenome assembly SXGT01 (sample SAMN11356862, study PRJNA531348) | freshwater metagenome | isolation source: freshwater sample F1-120 | place: China: Fuxian Lake, Yuxi | collected 2017-12-25
CTTGCCCGAGCCGGTGGGACCGGTGACCAGCACCAGCCCCTTCGAGAGCTGGCACAGCTCCAGCACACAGCGCGGCAGGCCGAGCTGCTCGGCGCTCAGGATCGTGGAGGGAATCAGACGGAAGACGGCGCCCGGTCCGCGGTGATCGCGGAAATAGTTGGCGCGGAAGCGGCCCTGACCGGAGAGCTCGTAGGCGAAGTCGGTGTCGCTGGTCTCCTCGTACTCGGCGCGATTGGCTGCCGGTGCGATCTCGTAGAGTATCGCCTGCATCTGCTCCGGAGTGATCACCGGACAACCCTCGATCTTCACCATCTCGCCGTGCAGGCGAAACATGGGCACGAGGTTGGAGCTCATGTGCAGGTCGGAAGCTCCGCTTGCGACCATCCGTTGAAACAGCGCGTCGATCCAGGCCATGGCGGGCCTATCGGCAGCCAGCGCGCCGGTTCTGAAAGGATTTCAGGGTCGGTCGAGTCCCTGTTCGCTCGCCAGCACACGCGCGACGCGGCGCAGCTCCTCGGCGGGCAGCCGGTGCAGCTGCTGGACCAGCAGCCGGGATGAATCCAACGCCGGATGGCCCTCCAGCTTCTTCAGCAGGCGCACCAGCAGCCGGCGATAGCCTGTCGCGTGCGGGAGCTGCTTGCCGAACTCGCCCCCCGCCGCATCGAGCAGATGCGCCAGCAGGATGCGCGGCTCGCGTGATTCGCACAGGCCCGCCAGCTGGGCGCGCGCTTCCAGCTCCTCACCGAACATGCGCAGCGAGAAGCCGCAGTCCACCAGCAGGCGCAGCGCGCGCCACCAGCCCCGCTCCAGCGGCAGGAAGCGCTGTCGGTCGACGATGTGCGCGGACTCGTGGGCCGCCGTGGCCTGCACGAACTCGCTCAAGCTCGGCACGCCGCGCTCGGCGATCACCGCCAGCCGCAGACGATCCGAGGCATCGAGCGTCGCGCGCAGATCCGCGGGCGCTCCCTCTGCAAACAGCGCCTCCACCGCCAGCCCGCGCTGCCTCCGCTCCGGATCCGCAAAACGTCGCTCCACCTCGAGCCACTCTTCCCGTTCACGGCGCACGCTGGCGATGTCGAGCCAGAAGCCCTCATGCAGCGCCGCGGCGTGGATGTGCGCGCCCTGTCGCGAGGCACGCGGCGCGAGCTCCTGTCCTTCGCACCACACCACTGTGCCCGACCACGGCTGCCCCAGCACGCTGCCCGAGAGCTGCTCCACGGCCACGCGCGGCAGGATCGCCGCATCGAGGCCGCTCTGGATCAGCACTTCCCCCAGCAGCGCAAAGCGCCCCAGCCGGTCCATGCGCCGCGCAAGTCCGCCGACAGGCTCTCCGGTCTTGCCGACGCCCTCGCGCTCGTCCTCGGCCGAGAACCAGGGCCCCGGATGCGCCAGCTGTCCCAGCGGGCCGAACTTCAGCCGCGGACTGTCTTCGCACTGCAGTGCGCGCAGCGCGGCATCCAGTCCCTCGGCATCGCGCGCCACGCGCAGACACTGCGACAGCTCCGCGTTGCGTTCCAGCGCCGCATCGTCCAACGCGACCGCACCCTGCGGGTCCTTCAGCGCCAGAAACTGCGCGAGCGCGCGCGCTTCCGTGAACCAGCCGCACTCCAGCAGCGCCTGCCCCAGCTCGCGACCGGACCCGGCGCGCGCCAGCGCCACCATGCGCGCCAGTCGAGCATCCTTGGGAACTCCGGGGGCCGCCAGTACCTGTTCAGGCAGCTCGAAGAGCCAGCGCTCCACCGCTTCGTCGGCGCGACCGAGCGCGAACAGCATCCAGCGCGCGAGCCCGGAGCTGTCCTGCAGCCGCGCGGCCGTGAGGAACGCCGGAGCCGCCTGCAGCAGCAGCTCGGCCCGCAAACGTTCGCGCACCGCACGCAGTGCGGGTGGAGGCTGCGGGGTCGTGAACGCCAGGAGCAGCTCTTCGCGCGCTCCCGGCAGCAGTTCGAACAGCGCCGCGAGCGTGCGCAGCTCCGGCTCCGCCAGTTCCGGCTCACGCAGCAGTTCCAGAAGCGGGTCGATCAGCTTCTCGGGAGGCTCCAGCAGCGCGCGCCACTGCAGAGCCAGCGTCCGCAGGCGGAGCACATCGCGCGAGAGCAGCTGCTGCTCCTCGAGCAGGCGCCCGATCTCTTGCACGCCGGCCCGCGGTCCGCGCTGACGCAGCGTTGCACGCGCCAGCGCTGTGCCGAAGAAGCCGCGCTCCCATGCGCAACCCGCGTGCCGGAGCGCGCGCTGCGCCAGTTGCTCGGCTTGGGCGAACTGGCCGGCACGCGCAGCCAGCACGCCCAGACCGTGCAGCGCGAAGGCGCATTCCGGATCCAGCTCGAGCGCACGCTGGTAGCAACCGAGCCCGCCCTCGCCCTCCAGACGGCCGCGCAGGTACAGATCCGCGGCGCTGTCAGATTGCGCACGGCGCATGGCGAGCGCCTCCGGCAGGCGCAGTTCACGGCGCGCGAGTTCGTCGAGCAGGCGCTCAGGCGCGATCCAGTCCGGCGCCAGACGCGTCGCGCGCTCCAGCTCGCTCCGGGCGCTCGGATCCTCCCGCTCAAGTGCCTCCTCGCCCGCGAGCAGCGCAGCCTCCGCCTCGGCGGATATCTCCCGAGCCCGGCTGTGCGTCGAGGCACAGCCGCAGAACAGGAGAGCGATGAGAGCGAGCCAGCGCGCGCGCATGCTTCTTTTTGTACGCTTCTGGGGAGGTGTACGCCATGCGCCAGCCCTTGCTCTGCTGTTCCTTTGCGACCGTGATGCTGCTCTCCGGGCTTGCGCTCGGAGTCCAGAAACCCTCCGGCAAGCCCGCCGGAAACCCCAGCAGCAAGCCCGCGGACAAGCCCGCGCCGGCCAAGGGCAAGGAGAAGGCGCCCCCGCCGCAGCTGCGTCCGTTCAAGGGCAAGCTGTCGGAGGCGCGCACGCACGCCAAGGAGCGCAATGCAGGGCTTCTGATCCACATCATCCTCGAGGGCGAGGCGGACAACGACAAGTACCGCGACACTCTGCTCAAGGACCCGGAGCTGCTCGCCGCCAGCGAGGAGGCGGTGGTCGTGATCTCGAACAACGGAACGCACCCGCGCGCGAGCATCGAGGTCGAGGTTGACGGCAAGAAGCAGAAGCAGGATGTCTGCTCGGTCTACCCGATGTTCGAGAGCTGCACACAGCATGCACAACACTTCAATGACTTGTTCCTCGAGTACCGCGACGAGGGCGGTGATCTGCGCTGTCCGCAGACGATCCTGATCGGTCCGGACGGCAAGGAGGCGCTGCGCATCGCGACCGGACACGCGCCCGAGGTGAGCGAGGTGCTCGCGGGCTTTGATCAGCTGCGCGCCGGTTTCGGACCGGGATTGACGGAGGAACAGTGGGTCAGCATCGTCAAGCTGTGCGCGGATGCCCGGCAGGCGCAGCTGGCGCAGAATTGGCCGGCCGCCGCGAGGGCCTGGGACAAGGTCTTCGCGCTGAGCCCCAAGAGCGAGTACGCCAAGGAGGCCAAGGCTGGCCGCGAGGCCTGCGAGAAGGGCCTGCGCGAGCGCTTCAGCGCCCTGCAGGCGAAGCTTGTGCCCGGCAGCGCCGCGGCAGCGTATCGCGAACTGCAGAGCTTCGAGAAGGACTGCGCCGGTCTGGCAATCGCCGCCGAGATTCGCGCGCGGGTTGCCAAGGCGGAAGCGCAGAAGGACATCAAGGAAGAGCTCGCGCTCGTGCGCCTCGAGATCGAAGCGGAGGCCCTGTTGGAACAGGCTCAGACCTGCTCGGATGCGGGCAATGCCAAGGACCTGGAGAAGACGCTCAAGAAGCTCTTTGCCAAGCGCCTGGCGAACACCGCCGCGGCCCGCAAGGCACTGTCGCTGTGGCCGGAACACGCGCCCAAGGACGGCGGATGACGAGCGGACAGGGCGCAGAGTGAATCGTGCGCGGCGTGCGCGGCATCGAAAGTGCGCGGCGCGCGCTCTCTGAAGAGAGCGCGCGCCGCGCGTGTTGTCTGGATCCTTCAGGCCTGTTTGAGCAGGCCCAGGATCGAAGCGATCACCAGATGATCGTGATCGCGCTCGAGATGTTCCACGAGTTGCCCGGAGGCGCGGCGCAGAACGCGAGGTTGGGATCGCGGTAGTAAGCCTGGTAGATGCGCGTGGCACCCGACAGCGGAGCAATCGGATCGCCGAGCGCAGTCGACTGGGCCGTGATCGAGGGGTTGCCCGGCTGGGGAGCCGAAGCCACGCCGCCCGAGGCATTGCGCACGTAAAGACGCTTGAGCGATCCGCCCGCGCAGCGCACGCCGTCACCGAAGACGACGCCGTTGGAGTTGATCACGTCCCCTTGCAGGAAGATCGACAGGGCCGTCGGCAGCTCGCCACTGGACTGCAGCACCACGTTGTCCGAGAGCGGATCACCGAAGGCCTCCAGCTTGGCGCCGCCCGTGGCGGCCGAGTTGTCGCAGCCGCGGCCGGCGGTGCCCACGTTGGCACAGGGGCAGGCCGTCGGGGTCGAGCCGTCACCGAAGCAGCTGGCGGTACCCGTGGACTGGCAGCTGTCGATCACGCCGTCGAGGTTGAGGTCCTGCGCGGTGCCCGCGAGGATCTCGCAGCCATCGTGCTGGGTGTTGGCGTTGCAGTCGGCGATCAGGCCGGGGACGACCTTGAAGACTTCCCCGCCGTTGAGATCGCAGATGTAGAGCTCGCCCGCGGCGTCTTCGCCGAAGCTGGCGATAGAGCCGATGGCCAGCGTGCCCGGAGGATCGAGGTCTGTCGTGCGGTTGGTCAGGTTGGTGATCGCACTGCCGTTCCAGCCGAACGTGAAGATCTGGCTGGTGCAGAAGTCCGTCACGAAGTACAGACCCTGGAAGTTGCACAGCGCGCTGCCGCGGTAGCGGTAGCCACCCGTGATCGAGCAGTTGCCCGACGAGTGGTTCGCCGTGTACACGGGCAGCGTCAGCGTCGGGGCGTTGCAGGTGCAGCCCGTCAGAGCGGTGCACGCAGCACCTTCCATGCAGCGCCAGCCGAAGTTCAGACCGCCCAGACCAGCAGGCACGAAGTCGACTTCCTCGATTGCGTTCTGACCGACGTCACCGATCCACATGTCGCCCGTGAGGCGGTCGAAGGAGTTGCGCCAAGGGTTGCGCAGACCGTAGTGGAAGATCTCGTCGGCGCCGGCCGTGGCGCCCGCGAAGGGGTTGGTCGGCGGAATGCGGTAGTTGCGCGTGGCATCGCTCGGGAAATCGTCCCCGTTGACATCCAAGCGCAGCATCTTGCCCAGCAGCGAGTTGATGTTCTGCGCGTTGTTCGGCGGGTCATTGGCCGAGCCGCCATCGCCCGTGCCGATGTACAGGTAGTTGTCCGGGCCGAAGCCGATCCAGCCGCCGTTATGGTTGGTGTTGGTCGGGTGCGGGATCGTCAGCACCGCGGTCGCCGAGGCCGCGTTGGCGGTCGTCGAGGTCGCGAAGGGCGCGTTGGCCTGGTAGCGCACGACCACGTTGCTGCCCGTCGTGGCCGTGTAGTAGACGAAGAAGTAGCCGTTGTTCGCGAAGTCCGGGTGGAAGGCGAGGCCCAGCAGACCTTCTTCGTTACCGGTCAGCACCGGGCTCACGGAGAGGTAAGGCGTCGCCAGCAGCGAGTTCGTGGCAAAGTCGAAGATGCGGATCCGGCCCGTGGAGCCGGAGCGCTGCTCGACGATGAACATGCGACTGAAGTCGCCCACCGGAGCGGTGACGAAGACCGGGCGGGCCAAACCGTTCGCCACCAGCTGGGTGTCGAGCGAGAGTTGCGCCTGCGCGGTCTGCAGGGAGGAGCTCGCCAGCAGGGCCGTCAGGCCCGCGACGAGGAACGAGAAGGTCTTCTTGAGCATGGTTTTCCTAGCTCGGGAGTCCCGAGTGAGTTCCTGACGAGCGTACCCCACGATTCTGTTCCCGGGTAGGCGGAGTGATGCAGGAATCTGCCCGTGGAGTGGGATTTTTTCGCCAATGGGGCCGGGTGCGGCCGCCGGCGGCCCGACTCAGCCGCCGGAGCCGAGGAAGGCTTCCAGAACGGCATCGCTGCCCCACTCCCGGTCAAGCCGCTCGGCCAGTTGCAGCCTGGAAAGCGATTCCCCCATCGAGGGGCCCTGTCCGCCGTTGATGCTGCCGGTGTAGATCCGCAGCTGGTCGACCAGCTCGGCGGCCAGATAGCTGGAGAGCAGCGTGGGACCTGCCTCCAGCAGCACTCGACGCAGGCCCTGCGACCACATCCACTCCTGGGCCTCACGGAGCGAGAACTCGTGCTCGCTCGAGACGTGCAGCGGGTGGATCTGTGCACCGGCCTCGCGCAGCGCGCGTTCGCGCACCGGGTCCTGACCTGCGAGGCACAGGATGTGCACCGGCCCGCTGCCTTCGCCGGGACCCGCAGGCCTGAACAGCGCCGCGTCGGGAGGCGTGCGCAGGTAGCTGTCGAACACGATCTTCCACGGCGGGCGCGCCGGGTTGCCGGGCGGACGCACGCTGAAGCGCGGATCGTCCGCGAGCACGGTGCCCACGCCGGTGATGATCGCGTCGACTCGACCGCGCAGCACCTGCACTTCGCGCAGCGATTCCGGCGTGGAGATCCAGCGCCCACCGCCGACTCCCATCGGCGGCACGAGCTGACCGGTGCGCGTCTGCGCCCACTTCGCGATCGTCCAAGGACGCGGACGGCGCAGACGCTCGCTCGAGGTCCAACCGAGGAAATGCGGCGCGACCTCGCCCAGCGGCGCGAGATCATCGGCCAGCAGCACTTCGATGCCCGCGGCCTGCAGCTCGCGCAGTCCCTTGCCCTGATGGCGCGCATCCGGATCGAGTGCGCCCACCACGACGCGGCGGATGCCGCTCTTCAGCAGAAACTCGGTGCAGGGCGGCGTCTTGCCGACGCTGGAGCAGGGCTCCAGCGTCACCAGCAGCGTGTCCCAGGCCGAGCGCGGGATCGGGCTCCTCGCAGCGTTGGCGAAGGCCGCGAGCTCGGCATGCGCTCCGCCGTAGTACTCGTGGAAGCCCTTGGCGACGAGCTCGTGGCCGGCCAGGATCGCAGCGCCCACGCAGGGATTGGGCGCCACTTCAAAGCGCCATGCACGGGCTTCGCGGGCCAGATCCTGCATGACGCTGCGTGCGAGGATCTCGTCGAGCGGTTGCAGGGTGCCGGAGTCTTGCAGGGTGGGCTTCAAGGTGCGGTGTCCCTTCATAAGATACCTGCGGCCGAAGGGCAAAGCCGGATCCGCCGGAACGCCATGCAAAAATCCCTCCCTGCAGGCTTTTCTTCCGCGCCTCAGTCTGGACAATCTTCAGCCCCGATTGATCGGAATCCTCACCCAAACACACCATGAAGAAGGCACCCATCCGCGTCGCCGTCACGGGCGCAGCCGGTCAGATCGGCTACGCGCTCCTCCCCCGCATCGCTTCCGGCCAGATGTTCGGCCCGGACCAGCCGGTGATCCTGCAGCTGCGGGAGATCCCCGACGAGAAGGCCATGAGCGCGCTCAAGGGCGTCGCGATGGAGCTGGAGGACTGCGCCTTCCCGCTGCTCGAGGGCATGGTGCTGACCAGCGATCTCAACACGGCCTTCAAGGACGTCAACTGGGCGCTTCTGATCGGCAGCCGCCCGCGCGGTCCCGGCATGGAGCGCAATGACCTGATCAAGGTCAACGGACCGATCTTCGTGGGTCAGGGCCGCGCCATCAACGACCACGCGGCGAAGAACGTGCGCGTGGCCGTCGTCGGCAACCCGTGCAACACCAACTGCCTGATCGCGATGCACGCCGCCAAGGACCTGCCTCGCGAGCGGTTCACCGCGCTGACGCGCCTCGACCAGAATCGCGCGCAGAGCCAGCTCGCGATCAAGGCCGGCGTGCACACCACGGCTGTGACCCACACCACGATCTGGGGCAACCACTCGGCCACGCAGGTGCCTGACTTCTTCAACACGAAGATCAACGGGAAGAGCGCGGCGCAGGTCATCACCGACGAAGCCTGGCTCAAGGGCGACTTCTTCAAGACCGTGCAGCAGCGCGGCGCGGCGATCATCGCGGCGCGCGGGGCTTCGAGCGCGTTCTCGGCGGCCAATGCGCTGGTGGACCATGTGCGCGACCTGCACTGCGCCACCCCGGCCGGCCAGTGGAATTCAGTCTGCGTCGTGTCCGATGGCAGCTACGGCCAGACCGAAGGCCTGATCACGAGCTTCCCCGTCACCAGCGACGGCAAGGGTGGCTGGAGCATCGTGCGAGGCCTCGAAGTGACCCCGTTCATCAAGGAGAAGATCGCCCTGACCGTCAAGGAGCTCGAAGGCGAGCGCGCGGTCGTCGCGGATCTGCTGAAGTGAGATCAACGGCGCGGCACCGTCAGGGTGCCGCTGGGTGCCGCAGGGATCAACGTCTGCGACATCAACAGGGCGCGGGCTTTTCGGCCGCGGCGGCGGTGCCGCTGAGGCCGTAGGGGCTGGCGCCCTCGATCTTGACATCGATCTCCAGCCCCACCCACTCCGAAGGACCAGGGAAAGAGACGATCAGGCCGTGGATCGTGCGGCCGAGCAGCTCTCCCTCGCGCTTCTCGCTCGTGCCTTCCACGAAGGTGCGGCGCACGGAACCGACGTGGCTGGAGTGGCGCCGCAGGCCCGTTTCGGCGGACAACGCCAGCATGCGCTGGTTGCGCTCCTTCTTGATTTCCTCAGGCACATCATCGACGAGCGTCTCGGCGGCATGCGTGCTCGGACGCGGTGAGTACTTGAAGATGTAGTTGATGACGAAGCCCTGCTCCGCGAGCAGCGCTTCGCTGCTCGCATGGTCTTGCGCGCTCTCGCCGGGGAAGCCGACGATCCAGTCGGAGGCGAGCTCGATGTCGGGCACCTGTGCGCGGAGGATCTCCGTGCGCTTGCGGAACAGCTCCACGTTGTAGCCGCGCTTCATCGCGCGCAGGATCGGGTCGGAACCCGACTGGGCCGGAAGCGGCAGGAAACGCTCGACCTTGGAGCACTGCGCGATCGCCTCCGCCAGCGCAGGCGTCACATAGGAGGGATGCAGCGTGATCAGGCGGATGCGCACAAGGCCTTCGATTTCCTGCAGTGCGCAGAGCAGGTCCGCGAGGCTGGCGCGACCCTGGCGCCCGCGCAGCTGCGGCTCACCGGGGGCGGGCGCGGAAAAATCCTCGCCGTAGCTGTTGACCGTCTGCCCCAGCAGCGTGATCACGCGCACGCCCTTCTCGACGAAGGCGCGCGCCTCGCGCACCAGATGCTCAATCGGATAGCTCATGACGCGCCCGCGCACCGACGGGACGATGCAGTAGGTGCAGTTGAGGTCGCAGCCGCGCATCACGGTGAGATAGGCGTGCAGGCCGCCGTCCCAGGGCTCATCAGTGCGATCGATGGCTACCGGATCGTCCATCTCCAGCGCCAGCACGCGCGCCGCGGACTTGCGCGCGCCCGGCTTGTCGGAGCGGGCCTCACGGTGGCGCAGCACCTCCTCGACGAGCGCAGGCAGCCGCGCGAACTGGCGCGTGCCCGCGACCAGATCCACGTGTCCGGCGCGCTCAAAGATCTCTTCGCCCACGCGCTGCGCCATGCAGCCCATCACGCCGACGACCAGATCCGGACGAGCTTCCTTGGCGCGCTTGAGCTCCCCCACCCAGGACCAGGTGCGGTCTTCGGCGTGTTCACGCACCGAGCAGGTGTTGAACAGCACCACGTCGGCGTCCTGCATGTCCGCCGTGATCGCATAGCCCTCGCGGCGAAAGCGACCTTCGGCGAGCAGCGAGTCGTACTTGTTCATCTGGCAGCCGAAGGTCACCACGTGGACCTTGCGGGCACTGTCCTGACCGCTGGCCTGCGGATCGCGATCCTGTGAAGTGAAGCGGGAGATGCTCATGGGCGCCGATGGAGGCGAAAGATTGTGCCAGAAGCGCGGGAGCGAGGCCACCCGACCCCGTTCGGAATGCGGAGGTACGGTTTCGAGGAGGTCCTTCGCGTTTGTCGCCGATCCGTCTGCGTGCTTGCCTGCTGCTCGTGTGCCTGGCAGTGCTCAGCGCCTGCCAGAGTGCGCCCAGAGCGCGCGTGCAGAGCGCCCGCTTTGACGTTCGTGCCGGCGAGCGGGCCGTGGCGGAAAAGATTTCCAGAGCCTGCGAGGAGCTCGCGCCCCGGCTGGTGGAGCTGGTTCCCGACACCGAGCTGCCGGAGCTCTCCGTGTGGATTCAGGAACTGCCGACGCTGTACGAGTTCCCGCTGACCACGCTGCCGGAAGCGGACGGGTTCTACGCGCCGGATCACCGTCGCATCCACCTGCGACAGTCCGCACCCGATCTGGAGCGCACGTTGGCTCACGAGATGGTCCACGCCGCACTCGGGCCGAGCTGGTCTTCGCTGCCCGGCACGATCGAAGAGGGCCTGTGCGATGCCGTCTCGGTCGAGCTGCTGCCTCAGAGCCGCGCGCGAGTGCGTGCCGGTCGCTACTGCGCCGCGGCCTTCGGCTTGGGCGGCCTGCGTCTTTCCTTGCACATCCGCACCGACGCGCTCGTCAGCCCGGATGGGCTCACACGCGAGCTTGAAGCACGCGTGCGCCTCGAAGGCGAGCGGCGCGAGAGCGTGGATCCGATGAGCGTCTTCGAAGCTCAGGCCGGCTCCGCCTCGACCAAGCTCTCGGTCTCCCGCAAGAAGGCGCTCTACGGCTACGCCGACCTGATCGTGGACCGCATTCTGGAAAGACGCGGGTACGCCGGCCTGCACAGAATCGCCACCACGGCGCGCCAGCAGGGCCGCACTCAGATTCCCAGGCAATGGCTGCTCGATGCGGCCGAGTTGACCCGGGATCCGGAGAGCTGGCAGCAGGCGCTGCTCGAGGGCCTTGGCCCGCAGGAACTCGAGGAACTCGTGCGCATGCAGCCGATGCTGCTCGGCGACATGCTGGTCGAGTTTCTGCTGCCGCTGCCGCAGGGCGCGGACCTCGATGCGCTGCTGGCCGGAACGAGCATGACGATCTGCGCACAGCCCGAAGCTGCGAGCATCAACCTGCTCGCGATCCCGGAGTTCCGCCACAGCGTGCGCGCACGCCTGGCGAGGCTTCAGGACAAGGCCGACTCGTAGTAGCGGAACGAGCGGCGCCACCAGCGCATGACCAGCACGGTGAAGGCCAGGAAGAACAGCGTGTAGAGCGCCGCGAAGCCCGGCCCGATGCGCCCGAGCACCAGGGCGGCCGGGAAATAGCTCCAGGTCGCCACGGGGATCAGCCAAAGCAGGAACTGGGCCAGGCGTCGCGGGTAGACATCGATCGGACGATCGGCCGTCTCGATCGAGAGCAGCATGAACAGGCGCGACAGGTCGCTGTTGAGAAAGCGGAACTCGAGGATCGAGAACAGCACGGCGAGCGTCACGCGTCCCAGCCAGGTCAGCAGGATCGCCCACACAAACAGGCCGAGCGTCGCCGGGTCCAGGGCATGGCCGGCGCTGACCCAGGCCCAGACCAGGTAACTCAGCGCGATCAGCATGTTGAGACAGGCCTCCGGGCTGAAGCGCTGGAAGAAATACACCAGCACCGGATGCGCGGGCCGCAGGCGCAGGCTGTCGAGCCGCCCGTCCTTCAGCTCGGCACTGAAGAACCAGGCGGCACCCAGCCAGATCATGTGGAATGCGTCCGAGACGAAGACCATGCCCAGAAACACGCGCATGTCCGCACGCGACCAGCCTTCAATCGAGTCCACGCTGTTGTAGAGGAACTCGAAGGTCAGGATGTGCACCAGATAGAACACGCAGTCCATCACGACCTGATTGATGAACTCCACGCGGAACTCCGCGCGTCGCGCGAGTCCCGCGCGCGCGTACTGCCCAAGGATCGAGGCGTGCTGGGCGAAGCGGGACTTCACATGCCGCTCCCGCCGTAGCGCGCCAGACCGCGCTTCCACACCACTCGCCGCAGCGGTTCGAGCACGGTGATGCTGACCCCGATCACTGCCAGGCCGGTCCAGACATCGCTCACGGGTCGTTCGCCGAGCAGAATCTCCGCCGGTCCGGCGATCGACCAGTACGGAAAGCCGTACTCAAGCGCGCGCGCCAGCGGTTCGGGCATCCACGACAAGGGCAGCATCACCCCGGCCAGGAACATCGTCACGAAGCGCGTCATCACGAGCAGCGTCCAGACCACTTCCAGCCAGAAGGCGATCGAGTTGAGCAGGAAGTACAGCAGCAGGAAGCAGTAGCTGCCCGCCAGGGCCAGCACGAGCGCCGCCAGCAGCGCCTCAGGGGCCACGGGCAGCGGCCAGACGCCCGGCAGCAGCAGCGCGCCGCCGATGCCCAGCAATGCCGCCACGCCGGTCTGCGTGATGCTGAACTGCACGTAACGCGCCAGCGCCAGCGTGAAGCAACGCATGGGCATCACCAGGTACTTGGTGACATAGCCCTGGAAAATCTGTTCGGCCAGATCGAGCATCCGATCGTGAAAGATCAGGCCCTCGATCCAGGCCACGGCGATCAGGTAGCGCACCGTGCCGTCGAGATCGCGTCCGCCGAGCTCCGTCGCGCCCTGCGCGGCGAACACGGCCTGAAACATGAAGATCGTCAGCAGTGGCCGCAGCAGGGCGCGAGCGATCTCGCGCACGAAGAAGCCCATGCGCCACGCAGTCACCTTCTTGAGCTCGTAGAGCGTCGCCTGCAGCAGCAGGGCCACCTGCGGATGGACGGCCACGCGTCAGCCCTCACCCTCGCGCTGGAACAGCTCCCGCACCAGCACATCCAGCGGCGTGCGCTCGATCGCCAGATCGCGCACCGCGAGCCGCGCGAAGACCTGCGCGAGGAAGGGCTGCACGCGAGCCGCGGGCACGGCGAAGGACAGGGCGCCCGCGGAGCTGCGCAAGAGTTGCACATCCGCACCGCACAGCTCGGCCAGCACGGCGGGATCGGGCTCTGCGGCATGCGGCTCCAGATGCAGCTCGATGGCGCGCTTTTCGAAGAGCCGCTCGCGCAGCTTGACGAGATCGCCATCGTACAGCAGCCGCCCCTCGCTCAGGATCAGCAGCCGCCGGCAGGTGTTCTCGATGTCCTCCATGTCGTGGCTCGAGAGCACGATCGTGGCTCCCTGCTCGCGGTTGATCTCGCTCAGGATGGTGCGGATCTCCTCGCGGGAAACGAGATCGAGTCCGATCGTCGGCTCGTCGAGAAACACCAGCTGAGGCCGGTGCAGGAATGCGCCGAGGATCTCCATGCGCATGCGCTGGCCCAGCGAGAGGTGCCGCAGGGGTATGCGCAGCTGCTCCGTGACCGCCAGGCGGCGCGCGAGCTGTTCCAGCCGCAAGTCGAAGTCGCTCTTCTCGACGCGGTAGATCTCCCGCAGCAGCAGGAACGAATCGAGCGGCGCCAGATCCCACCACAGCTGGGAGCGCTGCCCCATCACGATCGAGAGTCGCGACTTGGCTGCATCGGAGAGCTCGAAGGAGGGCTCGCCGAACAGCTCGCTCCGGCCCTGCGTGGCCGGCACGATGCCCGTCAGCACCTTGACCAGCGTGGTCTTGCCCGCTCCGTTGGCGCCGATCAGGCCTACGAACTCACCCGCCTCGATCGAGAGATCGATGCCGCGCAGCGCGGGCACCTCGATGGTTTCGCGCGCCACGAAGGAGCGCAGGAGTCCGCGCATTCCGGGATCGCGCCGGTGCGTCTGGAAGACCTTCTGCAGGCCTTGGCAGCGCAGCACCGGCTGGCCGACGGGAGCCTTGCCTGAATGCTCAGCCCTGGATGTCATCCTGCCAGTAGTACACGCCTCGCTGTCCGCTGGTCTCCTCCACCGAGAGGCGCAGCCGGATCAGCTGCGCTTCCGGGAAATGCCCGCGCAGCCGCTGGCGGAGCTCGCGCCCGAACCACGCTGCGAGATTCTCCGAAGAGGTGTTGTTGATCGGCAGCAGGATCACATCTTCGCGCGGGGCCGCGTAGTAGCGATCCAGATAGCGCACCTCGACGATGCCGTCCTCGCGCTCCGAGGCCCGCAGCACCGGGTGCTCGGCGGCCACCAGCCAGTGCTCATCCAGCCAGTCGCACAGCTCCCGCACGACGGGCTTCACCAGCTTGAAGTCCAGCACCAGCCCGTGCTCCGTCAGCCGCCCCTCGATCTCGCAGGTGACGCGGTAGTTGTGGCCGTGCAGGCGCTCGGCAGATCCGTCCGGAAAGATCAGGAAGTGGGCGGCCGAGAACTTGAAGTTCTCCTTGGAGAGATCGATGGCCCAGCGCTCGCTGGGCATGGACGCAGGATTGGGCATGGTCGGAGAGCGTACGGGAAAAAGGCCGGGGGTGCGAACCGCGTGGCGGAACTGCTAGTCTCTTCGCGTCCCATGCAGCACCAGACGCGACCCGCCCCGACGCGCGAAGCCTTGACGCGCACCGTGCATCCCAAGGGCCTTGATCTGGACTTCGAGATCCTCGCAGCCGACACGATCATCGGTCCGGCGATCGAGCGGGGCTCGTGGGAAGATCACGAGAGCGCGCTGTTCCGCGCCCATCTGCGGCCCGGGGCGCGCGTGCTCGATCTGGGCGCCAACATCGGCTGGTTCAGCACACTGGCCGTGCTCGCAGGTGCACAGGTCGAGGCCTTCGAGCCTGTTCCGCACATCGCCGATGTCTGCGCGCGCAATCTGGAGCGCGCCAATGCCCGCGGTCCGGGGCGTGCGCGCCTGCACCGCGTGGCCGCTTCCTCCGCGCCCGGCAAGGCCTGGATCGCACTGGGCAGCGGCAACTGCGGCGACAACCGCGTGCTCGATGCGGGCAAGGATCGCCCGGCCGACATGGGCAGCGGCGAGCGTGTCGAGATCGAGCTCGGCACGGTCGATGCGCGCGCGCCCGGTCGCTACGACATCATCAAGATCGACACGCAAGGCTCGGAGTGGCTGGCACTCCGCGGCATGAGCGACAGCCTCGCCATGAGTCCATCCGTGGCACTGCTGCTGGAGTTCTGGCCCTACGCGCTGCGCGGTGCCAAGCCCGAGGAATTGCTGCAGTACCTCGCCCGCGAGGGCTTCGTGCTCGGCAAGGCCACCGCGGCCCCGTATCCGATGCCGCCGGAGCGCATCCTCAAGCAGGCTCTGGCGCGCGATCCGGTGCGCGGCGGACTCGATCTCTACGGCGTGCGAGGCCGGCCCTTCCATGTTCTGGGCACTTCCGCGCGCCTCAAGGGCATGTGGCGCTGCTGGCGCGAGGATTGAGCGATGCGCTTGATTGATTTTCACTCCCACTGGTTCTCCCGTACTTTCTTCGAGACGCTCGCGGCCCAGTCTCCGCTGCCCGGCAGCGTCGAAGAGAAGCTGGCCTTCGTCAGCTCGAAGACCGGCATCGAAATTCCCGACCCCGATCCGGCCGTCCATGGCCGGCGCTGGCTGGCAGAAATGGATCGCCACGGCGTCGAGCACCTGTGCGCCTTTGCCAGCCTGCCCGAAGAGGCGGGCGTGGTGGCCGCCGCGGCCGCGGCCACCCCGCAGCGGCTGAGCGCCTTCACGCTGATCAACCCGCGCACGGAGGGCATCACGGCGCGGCTGGAGACGCTGCTGGGTACGCAGGGACTCAAGGGCGTGCTGCTGTTCCCCGCCCTGCACGGTTACTCGCCCGATGATCCCGCTCTCGCGCCGGTGTTCGACGTGCTCGCTCGCCACGAGAGCATCGTCTACGCGCACTGCGGGCAGTTCAGCGTGCGCCTGCGCACGCTGCTGGGTCTGCCCGGCGCGCGCGATCTGCGTCATGCCGACCCCCTGCGCCTGGTGCCGCTGGCGCACGCCTGGCCGCGCATTCGCTTCGTGATCCCGCACTTCGGGGCGGGATTCCTGCGTGAAACGCTGATGGCCGGCGCACAGGCGGGCAATCTCTACACCGACACCTCCTCTTCGCACAGCTGGCTGGCGACGCAATGCCCGCGCCCGACGCTGGCGCAGGTCTTCGAGAGCACGCTCGCCGCCTTCGGGCCTGAGCGCGTGCTGTTCGGCACGGACTCCACGACCTTCCCCACCGGCTGGCAGCGCGCGCGCTTCGAGGAACAGCAGGCCGCGCTGAAGCAGGCGGGGGCCGCTCCCGCCGTGATGGAGCGCGTGTTCGCGCTCAACGCCCGGACTCTGCTGCGGCTGTCATGACGCTCGAGCGACAAAGCCTCGAGTGGCTCGCGGCTGCGCTTGCACGGCTGGAACAGGGCTTGATGGACCTGCCGCCCTTCGATGGCGAGCTCGATGCCGAGGAGGCGCGCCGTTCGCGCGAGATCCTGATGGCGATCGCCGAGCGCATGCGCGACAACTATCCCTACGCGCATCCGCTCTACGCCGGACAGATGCTGAAGCCGCCGCACCCGCTCGCGCGCGCCGCTTACCAGCTGGCGCAGTGGGTCAATCCGAACAACCACGCCCTCGACGGCGGGCGCGCGAGTTCGGCGATGGAGCGCGAGTGCGTCACGGCACTGGGCACGCTGTTCGGCATGCCGCAGGCGCTGGGACATCTCACCAGCGGGGGCACGCTCGCCAACCTTGAGGCGCTGTGGGTCTGCGGCCGCGAACGGCCTGGCCGCTGCATCGTCGGCTCGGAGCTCGCCCACTACACCCATCCGCGCATCAGCGCGGTGCTCGGTCTGGAATACGAGAGCGTTGCCGCGGATTCGCACGGCTGCATGGACATCTCGGCCCTGCGCACGCGCCTTGAGCGTGGCGGAGTCGGAGGCATCGTCGCCACGCTGGGCACCACTTCGATCGGCTCCGTTGATCCGCTGGATGAGATCATTCCGCTTGCACGCCGACACGGTGTGCGCGTGCATGTGGATGCGGCCTACGGTGGCTACTTCACGCTTGCTTCCAAGCTCTCACCGCTGGCACGGGCTGCCTTCGATGCCATCGCGCAGGCCGACTCGATCGCGATCGATCCGCACAAGCACGGCCTGCAGCCCTACGGCTGCGGCTGCGTGCTGTTCGCCGATCCGGGCGTCGGCCGCCACTACAAGCACGACTCGCCCTACACCTACTTCAGCTCAGCCGAGCTGCACCTGGGCGAGATCACGCTGGAGTGCTCGCGTCCGGGGGCCGCGGCCGTGGCGCTGCGCGCCACGTTGGAGCTGCTGCCGCTCGAGCGCGGCGGCGTCTTCGCAGGCCGGCTGGAGCAGTGCCTCGAGGCCGCGCGCGAGCTGCAGCGCGCACTGGAGCAGCAGACGGGTAGCTGGCGCGTGCTGATGCCGCCGGAGCTCGACATTCTGGTTTACGCCCCACAGGCCGACACGGCGAGCACGACCTCGCGGCTTTCACGGCGAGTCTTCGAGCAAGCGGCGCGGGAAGGACTGCATCTGGCGCTGACGCGCATCGACGCGCGACTGGCCTCCGCGCGCTGGCCGGATCTGGCCTGCGATGAAGCCAGCGTCACCTGCCTGCGCTCCGCCCTGATGAAGCCGGAGCACGCGATCTGGCTGCCTGCGATTCTCGAGCGCCTCGAAAGGGCACGCGAGCGCGCACAGGAGAGCTGATCTGTGAGTTGCCGATCTCAGGGCAACTTCGAGCGGTAGCTCGCCGGATCGGCGAGGAATTTCTCGCGGCAGTTGGTGCAGCAGAAGCCGACGCGCTTGCCTTCGAACTCCACCACGAAAGCCGCATCGATCGGCGCGCCGGTCAGCGGACAGTTGGCGTTGTCGGCCTTCGGCTTGTCCGAGCCCAGCGTGAATGCCAGCTCGGTTTCCAGCGGCTGCGGCGCCGGAGCATCGATCAGCACCGCCACCCCGTCGAGCGCGGGCAGCCCTGTCGCGTCGAAGCGCGCCTGATGCAGGTACACCTGCCGCAGCTTCGGCAGGCTGGAGAGCACCGACAGGTCCTGCGGCGAGAGCTCCAACCCGACGAGCAGCAGCTCCCCGAGGTTGGGATGACCCGCCAGAGGCTCAAGGCTCCCGGGCGGCAGCGCCGCAAAGCTCAGGTCGAGGCGCTCGAGCGCCGCGAGCGAGCGAGCGCGCATCAGCGTGCGTGCACCGATCGAGGTGCGCGCCAGATTGAGCTCGACCAGCTTGTCGGCGATCGGTTCGATGGCGCTCAGCGCCTGCGCATCGTCCAATGCGCGGCCTTCGGCGAGGAACGCAAGCCCCAGCGTCCCCAGCGCGGGATCGATCAGCTCCGTGCGGCCGATCGCCGTCGCCTTCGCCTCAGAAGCGAGCGGTTCCACGCGCGCCGTCTGGCAGGCGCACAGGCAAAGCAGCAGCGCGGGGACGATCGCTCTCATGCCAGCCACTCGCGCATCACGCGTCCCGAAACGTCGGTCAGTCGGAAATCGCGGCCTTGATGGCGGTAGATCAGCTGCTCGTGATCGAAGCCCAGCAGATGCAGCAGCGTGGCGTGCAGGTCGTGCACTTCGACCGGATTTTCGACGATGTTGTAGCCGTAGTCGTCCGTCTTGCCGTACGTGATGCCCGGACGGATGCCACCGCCCGCCATCCACACCGTGAAGCAGCGCGGGTGGTGATCCCGCCCGTAATCCGTGGGCGAAAGCGTGCCCTGGCTGTACACCGTGCGACCGAACTCACCGGCCCACAGCACCAGCGTGTCCTCCAGCAGGCCGCGCTGCTTGAGGTCGCGGATCAGGGCCGCCTGCGGCTGATCGACGGCCTGCGTCTGAAGCCGGATTTCCCTCGGCAGCCCGCCGTGCTGATCCCAGCCGCGCATGTACAGCTGCACAAAACGCACGCCGCGCTCCACCAGTCGGCGCGCCTGCAGGCAGTTGGCCGCGAAGGAACCGGGCTTGTGCACGTCGGGTCCGTACATCTCCAGCGTGCGCGGATCCTCATTGCTGATGTCCGCCAGCTCGGGCACCGACATCTGCATGCGGTAGGCCATCTCCGCCTGCGAAAGACGCGCGCGGATCTCCGGATCCAGCGTTTCACGGAACTCCTCTTCGTTGAGACGCTCGACGAGATCGAGCATGGCGCGACGGTCCGTGCGATCGATGCCATCGGGATCTTTCAGGAACAGCACCGGGCTGCGGCCTGCGCGCAGGTGGCAGCCCTGATGGTCGCTGGGCAGGAAGCCCGAGCCCCAGAAGCGCGCCGACAGGGCCTGCATGTTGCCGAGCCCCTGCGTGATCATCACCACGAAGGTCGGAAGGTTCTGATTGCTGCTGCCCAGACCGTAGCTGACCCAAGCGCCGAAGCTCGGCCGGCCCGGCTGCTGGTTGCCGGTCTGGAAAAAGGTGATGCCAGGCTCGTGGTTGATCGCCTCCGTGTGCATCGAGTGCACGAAGCACAGCTCACCCGCAACGGCGCCGGTGTGCGGCAGCAGCTCGGAGAGCCAGACGCCGTCCTGCTGGTTGGCATGGCGCGCGAAGCGGAACATCGACGGCGCGATCGGAAAGCGCGACTGGCCGCTGGTCATGCCGGTCAGGCGCTGGCCGTTGCGCACGGAGTCCGGCAGATCCTCGTCATAGCGCGCGCGCAGGCCCGGCTTGTAGTCGTACAGGTCGAGGTGGCTCGGCGCGCCCTCCATGTGCATGTAGATCACGCGCTTGGCCTTGGGCCGCAGCCGCAGCGCGGGCCGCGTGGCGGCGCTGGCCGACGTTCCCGCGCCCAGCAGCTGCGACAGGGCGGCGAGTCCCAGCGCGGAACCCGCCGTGCGCGCCGTGAGGCTGCAGAAGCGCCGCCGCGTCAGGTTGAGGTGATACAGCTCCCGGGGATCCATGTTCATCAGCTCCTGCAAAGGGTGGCATCGAGGCTGAGAAGAGCGCTCGCCACCATGGTCCACGCCGCCAGTTCCGCGGCATCCAGTTGTTCATCACGCGGGCTCAGGCCCGCCTGCAGCATGCTCTGCGCCGCCGCCGTGTCGCCGCGATAGCGCGTGCGATGCCGCTCCAGATTGGCGCGCAGCGCCTCCAGCACGGGCTCATCCGCGACTTTGCCGGTGGTCCGCAGATACATGCGCGCCAGCCGCTCGTCGCAGTTCTCGCCCTCGCGCAGCGTGCGCTCGGCGAGCTCGCGCGCCGCTTCGCGGAATTGCTCGTCGTTCCACAGCACGAGCGCCTGCAGCGGCGTATTGGTCGTCGTGCGACGGATCGTGCAGAACTCGCGCGTCGGCGCGTCGAAGGTCAGCATCGAGGGCGGCGGCGCGGCGCGCTTCCAGTAGGTGTAGAGACTGCGGCGCCACAGGTCCTCGCCCTCGCCGCGCTGGAACACGCGCGTGTTGGACTGCAGCATCGCGACCTCTTCCCACAGGCCGTCGGGCTGGTACGGCTTCACGGAGGGACCGCCCGCCTTCTCGATCAGCAGACCGGAGACGTACAGCGCCAGGTCGCGGATCTCCTCGGCCGAAAGGCGGCGGCGCGGATAGCGAGCCAGAAGGCGGTTGTCCGGATCGCGCTGGGCCAGCTGCGGATCCACGCGCGCACTGCGCCGGTAGGTGTCGCTGCTGAGGATCTGACGCAGTATGTGGCGCTGGTCCCAGCCGGACTCGCGGAACTCCACCGCCAGCCAGTCCAGCAGTTCCGGGTGCGTCGGCCATTCGCCCTGCAGGCCGAAGTCCTCGCTGGTCCGAACCAGCCCGAAGCCGAAGAACTGCTCCCAGAGACGATTCACGGCCACGCGGGCCACGAGCGGATTTTCGGCCGAGAACAACCACTGCGCCAGACCGCGACGATCGGCGGGCGCGCCCTCGGGCAGCTTGCCCAGCGCCTGCGGCACGCCGCGCTGAACAGGCCGCTGTTTGTCGGGCTTGTCGTACTGGCCCCGCATCATGACGAAGGTCTCGCGCGGCTTGTCGCGCTCCTTCATCACCATCGTGCGCGGGATCGAGCCCTCGAGCTGGGCCAGGCCGTTCTCAAGCTCGCTGATGGCCTGCTTCTGCCTGCGGTAGTCCTCGGAGAAGCGCAGGCGCCACGCATTCTGCCCGCGTGCCAGCCGCTCGGTCTGGTCCACGCTCTCCGGCAGGAAACCAAGCAGATGCTCGCTGGAGAGCTCGCGCTCCCCAGGAACCGGGTTCCACGCGAAACCGGCCCGTCCGCCGGTGTTGATGATCTTCATCATCACCAGATGGCGGCCGGCCGACAGCTCCAGACGCAGCTTGTCCTGATCCAGCGCGGCCCCGCGGTAGACCTGATTCTTGAACACGCTCTTGCCGTCGAGGAACACCTCGACTCCGTCATCGGAGCCGATGCCGACCTCGATGGTGCGGGGCGCAGCCACGAAGAACTCCTTCGCCACGAACTGCACGTTGATGCCCTCGGCGAGCTCGTGCACCACGCCATCCTTGAATTCGGGCACCGCGCGCCACGTGTAGGGCTTGCCCTCGTGCGTGAACTCCTCGGCCGCATCGAGCGTCGTCGCGCTCTCCGGGCCGTACACGGTCGAGTACATCTCCAGACCCTTGCCATCGATCGGACCGAGCACATGCCACAGGCCGCCGTGGAGGGGCAGGAGCGCCAGCCCGGCCTCCGCGATGCTGCCTGCGCTCAGGCGCACGCGGCCCAGCGTATGCTGAGCGTAGACGGACTCGTATCCCAGCTCGACGTCAAGCCGCGTGCCGCCTTCCCACCCGAAGGCCTCGTCCGTGACGAACAGAGCTCCGCGGGCGTCGTTGCGACGGTGCGCATCCATCGCCCAGCCCGAAGCCTTGTCGGCATCGAGCACGTTGGTGACGCGGAAGTTGCCATCGGGCTGCTCCCAGTCGGCCCAGGCCCAGCGGAAGCGCAGCGTGCGCTGGAGGGAGGGATCCGTCAGGCTGCTGGCCTTGACCACGAGATCCGTCAGGACCGCGTTGCCGTTGGGCGAGTAGCGCCCCGCTTCGCCCTCGGGCAGGCGCGCATCGCGCAGCGCCTCCAGCGCGAGCACGCTCAGGCCGGTGCCCTGCGTCTCGAGCGTGACGAAGTGACGATCCCTGTCCGGATTGGGACCGCTGACAAAGAAGGAACCGTCCGGCTGGACCTCGAACTGCGCGCCGCCGCTTGAGCTGCCCTGCACGAAGCGGGTCGGGGCGTAGCGCACATCGGCCTGCGACTTCATCTGCGCCAGGAATTCCGCGTAGGCGGACTGCTCACCGGGCGGCGGCGTGTCGATGGCACGCTTGGCCTCGGCGAGCTGCTGCTTGAGTTCGCCGCGGCGGCTCTGCTGATCCGCGGAGGGCACCTCGAGGAACGGCTCGAAGGCTCGCATCGGATCGCCGCGCTGATCGTAGAGGCCCGGCTCTTCAATCGAGTTGAAGAAGGCCATCATCGAATAGAAGTCCTGCTGGCGAATCGGGTCGTACTTGTGGTCGTGGCAGCGGGCGCAGCCCACGGTGAGGCCCAGCAGCACCGAGCCGGTCGTGGAAACACGATCAACGGCGTACTCCAGCAGATACTCCTCCGCGATCGCTCCGCCCTCATCCGTCGTGACGTGGTTGCGGTGAAATCCGCTGGCAATCAGCTGATCCTGCGTGGCGCCCGGAAACAGGTCGCCGGCCAGTTGCTCCGTGATGAAGCGATCGAAGGGCATGCCGGTGCGGTAGGCCTCGAGCACCCAGTTGCGCCACGGCCAGATCGAGCGGCCGTTGTCCATGTGGATGCCGCAGGTGTCCGCATAGCGCGATGCATCCAGCCAGGGCACGGCCATGCGCTCAGCGTGGCGTGTGGCGTAAGGCTCTTCGGTCATGAGGCGCTCGATGGTGCGCTCCCAGCGATCTGCGCGCCGATCGGAGAGATGCGCGGCCAGCTCTTCCGGTGTCGGAGGCAGTCCGGTCAGGTCGAGAAACAGACGGCGCAGCAGCGTGGCCTCGTCCGCGCGCGGATTGGGCTCCATGCCGCTCGAGGCCAGCTTGTCCTCGATGAAGCGGTCGATCGGATTGGCATCCGCACGGCCAGCGGGCAGCGCCGGTCGGACCGGCGCGGTGAACGACCAGTGGCTCTCGTATGGAGCACCCTGCTCGATCCAGCGACGCAGCAGCTGCTGCTCCGACTCGCTCAGCGGCTTCTTCGGGGAGTCAGCCGGCGGCATGCGCTCCTTGTCGTGCACGGAGACGATGCGCTTGTAGAGCTCACTCTGCTCCGGCTTGCCGGGCACGATCGCCGCGTAGCCGCCGAGATCCTCGTAGGCGCGCTCGGCCACATCGAGCCGCAGATCCGCCTTGCGCTTCTCCTCATCCGGCCCGTGGCACGCAAAGCAGCGATCCGAGAGGATCGGGCGGATGTCGCGGCCGTAGGAGACCGCTTCGGGCATCGCCAGAGACAGCTTTGTCTCTCGTACTTCCGTGCACGAGGCCAGCACCGTCAGGCAGGCCCATCCAATCCAGAGAAGGCGCGTGTCCATGCTTGGGTTGCATGGTAGCCCCAAAGGCAGGAAGCCTGCCAGAGGCAGGCTTCCCCGAATCAATCCCGCGCTCGCGGATTTCAGCTCACCACTGAACCTGAATGCCGTTCGAGATGTTGAACGTCGATCCTTGCGGCGCGGCGCAGAAGGTCGTGTTGGGATCGCGCGAATAGACCTGGTAGTAGCGCAGCGCACCGGAGGGGATCACATCGCCCAGATTGGCAGAGCGCGTCGCCACCGGAACGTCGCCGGGCGCCGGCGCGGAAACCACGCCGCCTGAGGCATTCTTGACATACAGGCGCTTGAGAGTTCCACCCACGCAACGCACACCATCGCCGAAGGGCACGCCGGCAGCGACGGTGCTGTTGCCCTGCAGGAAGATCGAGAGCGCCGTGGGCAGTTCACCCGAAACCGTGAAGACGAGCGTATCGGGCGTGGTCGAGCCGCTGGCTGCCAGCAGCGCGCCGTTGCCGGTGCTGTTGGCGCAGCCTGAACCCGCCGTGCCCGTGTTGCCGCAGGGGCAGGGAGTGGTCACCAGCGGATCCGTGCCGTCAGCCTTGCAGAAGGCGCTGTAGTTGCCGAGAATTTCGACCACTCCGAAGGGGTTGGCGTGGAAGCCGGTCGGGGCGTTGGCGAGGTCGTTCCAAAGCCCTGCCGGATTGTTCTTGCGCAGGTTTGCGTAGTCTTCCGTGCCGCCGGCGTTGTTGGGCTCGCCGATGTCCCAGTTGGTGTAGACCACCGGCTCGCCGCTCGACCAGACGAACGTGCCTTCGAGGGCCGCATCGTTGAAGCCGATCCACAGATCGACCGTGCTGCCCTGATAGTTGGCGAAGGTCTGCACGATCCAATCATGCTCCGCCTGGCTGCGGACGGTGGCAAGGTGACCGCCGAGCGCGACCGCGGCGTTCTCCGCAGCAGTCCAGCTGCCGCCGCCGATCAGGTGGTAGGTGTGGCCGTTGATCGGACTGACCGCAGTCGACAGCACCGTGGGAGGCGGCACCAGATTGAGATCGAAGTTGCCCACGCCCACCGCAGCGCCGGGATAGGTGCCCACGCGCAGCACATAGGTGTTGCCCGCCACCGCCGGGAACTCGACCAGACTCTGCAGGCTGCAGGTGTCGTCATTGCAGCCGATCACAACGCCCGCGCAGGATCCGTCGTACACCGCGATCTTCGTATCCACGCTCGTCAGCGAGCAGGTCTGGAAGCGGAAGACGCCGCTGCTGGGTGCAACCCACGAGTACCAGACATCGCTGTTGATGTTGTTCTGTCCGAACGCCAGGCACAGATTGTCGCCCACCCCATCGGTGGCGGCAGCCGTCAGATCGAAGGCGAAGCTGCCCACGCCGACGATCGGCTGGGCGCTCCCGCACAGATCGGCGCCTTGGGCGGCAGCGGGCAGGGACAGGGCAAGGCAGGGCAGCAGCGCAATCAGTCGCATGTGTACTCCGGGGAGAAACCTGAGCAGAAGAAGAAAGAGAGAGGCAGAAAAGCCTACGCCAAAGGGGCGATTCGCGCTGAACAAACTGCAGCCCCCTGAAATACGGCGTTCGGTCGCTCAATGCTCCGGCAGCGGTTCCGCATCCAGCGCCGCCTGCTTGCGCGCCGGATCGGTCACGAGCTTGCCGCGCGCGTACACCGCTCGGCCGCGCAGCGTTCCATCCGGCAGCCACGCGGTCCAGACCCCCTCGCGCTCCCCATCGCGGTATCGACCTTCCAGCTGCTTCGTGCCGTTGCGATGCCACTCGATCCAATGTCCGGCGGGACGACCCATCTCCAGCTGTCCCTGACTCTTGACCTTGCCATCCGGCCAGGCCTCGAGGAACGGCCCATCCAGATAACCCTCTCTGTAGGTTGCATCGAGCGAGACATTCCCGTCACGGAACCAGCGCTGCCAGCGTCCGCTCTTGCGTCCCCGATCGTAATTGCCCTCCGAAGCAAGCCGCCCGTCAGGATGCCAGGTTCGCGCAGGACCATCCGGGACTCCGCGGAAGTACACCAGCTCCGACCACGGCTTGCCGTCGGAATAGTACGTGCAGCGCAGCTCCTCCTGTTCCGCCGGCGGCTTGGGAGCGCAGGCGCACAGCATGACCGCGAGCATCGGCGCGAGCATCGGCGCGGGGCCTCTCATTTCTTCTCCTTGGGGACCCCGCCCGAGGATTCATCGCCGCTGTAACCAAGCTGCGACAGACGCGCCTCTTCAGCCGGTGAGAGCGCACCCGGACGCTGGTGCCGATAGCCGCCCGACAGGCGCCGGGCGCGGCCGAGCTCCAGCTCCAGCTGCTCGCGCAGCTGCGCGCCGCGCTCGGGCTGCGCATCGAAGGCATTGCCGTGTTCGGCACGATCGTCGGCCTTGTCGAACAACAGCTCTGCATCGTATTCGCCGAGATGGAAGTCGAAGTACTTCCAGCCCTCTGCCTGCACGCAGCGGATGTCCTGACGCGCCTGCCAGCTGACCTCGGAGAGTGCGCGGCGCGGAACCTGCTGCCCCGTGCTCAGTGCAGGAACGAGGCTCAGGCCCGGCAGTTCGTGCGTCCATTTCGTACCCGTCAGTTCCAGCAGCGTGGGCACAAGATCGATGGTCGGCACGGGCTCGAGCACACGGCGGGCCGCGAGCCCCGGCACGCGCACGATCAGCGGCACACGCACGCATTCCTCGTGCAGCGAATAGCCGTGACCATGGTGTCCATGCTCGCCGAATTCCTCGCCGTGATCCGCCACGATCACGATGATCGTGTTGTTCCAATCCGGGCTGGCGCGCAGCGCATCGAGCAGCCGTCCCACATGCAGGTCCGTGTAGGCGATCTCGCCGTCGTAGCGTTCGGCATCGGACTCCGTACCGAAGGCTTCACTGATGCCGGGATGCACCAGATACGGCGCGTGCGGATCAAAGAAATGCAGCCAGAGCATCCACGGAGCCCGCCGGTGGTCCGCCGCAAGTCCCTGCACCGTAGGGCGCGACAGGGCGCGAGCCTGTTCCGTGACCCACTCGATGCCCCGGTCGGCCACTTCGTGCGATGTGATGTCCTGCTCGTCCTGCACAACGCTCGTGTCCACGTGCGTGTAGCCCTGCTGCAGACCGAAGCTTGTCGTGATGAAGATGTGGCTGGCGACGATCGCGGTGTCGTAGCCGTTGTCACGCAGCATCTCCGCCAGTGTGATCTGCGAAGGATCCAGCCGCGAGGAAAGCTGCGTGCAGCGGTGCGTCGAGGCGCTGAGACCGGTCATGAGCGTGCTCATGCTCGGCAGGGTCCATGACGAGGCCGATTGGGCGGCATCGAACACGCAGGCCTCGGCGGCCAGACGGTCGATCTGCGGCGAGGTTGGCCGCCCGTACCCGTAGCAGCCCAGTCGGTCCGCCCGCAGGGTATCGATGCTGATGACCAGCAGATTGGGCTTGGGTGCGGCTGCAGTTTCAGACGGCAAGGCCGGCTCGCTCGGCGCCGGGCCGCAGCTGCAGACCAGCGCCAGCACAGGCGCCGCCACCAGCGCCATCACCGACCCAGGGCAAGCGAGCAGACGGGACATGCACAGACCTGCCGGGAGCGGCGCTCAGTTGGGGACTGCCTCTCCGACGCGCGGCTTCTGTCCGCGCAGCACGGAGGAATCGAGGAACAGCTGGCTCTGATCGATCACCGGCGTCTGGAGCAGTGCCTCGACATCGATCTGTCCCGACTGCGCGTAGGCATCCAGCGCGTTCTGCCAGGTGACCTTCTCGACCCACTCGCGAGGAATCCCGCGCTCCAGCATCAGGGCCGCCGTACGCGGAACGGAGAGCGGATCGCTGACGCCCCAGTCGGCCGAGCTGTCGACGATGATGCGCTCGGGGCCGTATTTGCGCACGATCTCCACCATGCGCTCGGAGCCCATCTTGGTGTGGGGATAGATCGTGAAGGCCGCCCATGCACCCGCATCGAGCACATCCTGCACGGTTTCCTCGTTGTTATGGTCGATCACGAGCTTCGCCATCGGCTGCCGGCACTCCGCGGCCACGGAGAGCGAGCGGCGGATGCCGTTTTTCTTGTCGCGGTGCGGAGAGTGCACCATCACGACCATGTCATGGCGCACGGCGAAATCCAGCTGCCACTGGTAGGCACGCTCCTCCGCACTGGTGATCTCGTCGTAGCCGATCTCCCCCACGGCGACCACACCTTCCTTGAGCGCGTAATACGGAATCAGCTCGAGCACTTCGCGCGCCAGCTTCTCGTTGTTGGCTTCCTTGGAATTGAGCCCGATCGCGCAGTAGTGCGCGATGCCGAACTGCGAGGCGCGGAAGCGCTCCCAGCCGACGAGGCTGTTGAAGTAGTCGATGTAGGAACCGACCTGCGTGCGCGGCTGGCCCAGCCAAAAGGCCGGCTCGACGATCGCGCGAACGCCCGCCCGGGCCATGGCCTCGAGATCGTCCGTCGTGCGGCTGGTCATGTGAATGTGAGGATCGAAAAAGCGCATGTGGGCTCCTACGCAGGCAGGCTAGCAAAGGCGGTCTGGGAGAGCGCGCCCTTGAGCGCGCGGTCGATGGCGGACTGAACCTGCGGGCTGGCTTCGCGCGAGCGCGCCTTGAGGAGCGGATCGAGCGCGCCCGCGCGCGCCAGGCCGAAGGCGGCGGCGGCGCGACCGCGATCGGGCCCGTTTTCCAGTTCCTTCTGCAGCGAAGCGAGCCCGCGCTCGCCGGCATGCTTGCCCAGCGCAAGCCACAGTTCCGGCTGCACCGGCCGTCCGGCGCTGCGGCGCTCCTCGGCGAGGTCCAGCGCCATGCGCGCCAGCTCGGCATCCAGTCGCAGATCGAGTCCGTGCACGCGCCACAGCGGGGCCTCGACGAACAGCGCCTTGATCACCATCTGGCGCCACGCGAGCGCGTCGAAGTGACGGAAGGGATACGGCGAGTCGCAGGCCACGGCCTCGAAGATCGCACGCATGCTGCTGCGGCAGCCCTCGCCCATGCGCCAGACGAAGCGCTCGGGCCCGGGCAGCAGCACGATCGCCTTGTACAGAGCGCAGGCCTCGCCGATGTCGGCGTAGGTGAATGTCAGCTCCAGCGCGTCGACGCAGGACCGGGCTTCAAGATCCCTGCGCGCGAGCACCAGCCGTGCGCGCGCGGCCTCAAGCAGGCCCCAGCGCTCGGGATTCCAGCCTGGCAGCAGCTCATCGGCTGCGGCGCGCTGCGCCGGAGCGAGCACGACCGTGCCGCGGCGCGGCACATAGCGGCTGGCGAGCGCGATGCGGGCGGCGAACTCGGCGTGCGGCAGTCCGGACGCGACCTCCGAGCAAGCGCTCTCGAGCCAGGCACGGGCACGCGCATCGAGACCGCGTTCGGGCCCGTGCCCGACGCCAGGCTGCAGCAGGGAGTCAACAAAAGCTGTGATCGGCGTCATCGGGGTGCGTTCGTGGCGGCGGGACGGTGAAAGCGTTCGGGATGCAGGCCCAGCGCGATCGTCATCGCGCCGAAGCTCGTGGCGTAGGTCCACGAATAGAAGGAGCCGATGAAGTCAGCCATCGAACCGTCCGTGCGCTGCACCTTGGCGATCTCGCCGCGCAGCTTCCTGTGCCAGGCTTCCTGCTCGGCCTCGGGCAATTCCTGCACGACGCGCGCGGCGTAGTAGTGACCGAAGAAGTAGAAATAGCCGGCGTTGGCGTAGTACGCCTCGTGCGGCACGGGCCGCTGGTAGGCGACATCGAGAAACTTGTGGTGCTCGAAGAACTGCTCCAGCCCCCAACGCAGCCGATCCGGCGTCACCTTGCGCTCTCCTGCCCTCACCAGCGCCCAGTTGGCAACCTGAATGCGGCCCAGACTGCCCTTGACGTCATCGATGCTCTCACCCACCAGGCGCCGGGGAATCGGATCAAAGCTGTAGGACACCGCTCCGTTCGGAAGGCGGCAGCGCCGCACGTACTCAACTGCGCGCGCACGCACCGCTGGGTCGATCTTCCATCCCAGACGCTCGGCATCGAGGAGGAATGGAATCACGCAGGCCGTCGAGAACGAAGTCGACCAGGTAGGTCTGCGCGAGACCACCGGCCCTTCGTAGTAGCCCCAGCCGCCGGCGGGATCCTGGTGCTTTTCCAGGTACTCGTAGAGCTCTTCTCCGCGCGCTCGGAGCTTGGACTGCCACTCGCTCGAAGCGTAGTAGGGGTGCGAGGCGGCCTGCACCATGCACTGGAATCCGTACAGTGCCGCCCACGTCGAGTCGACGTCCCAGTGGTTGCCGCGCTTGGCGATCGGGCTGGTGGCGAGCCACTCCAGCCCGCGCTTGCGCGCCTCGAGCACCTGCGGCGTCTCATCGGCCACCAGCAGCGTCTGGCAGCACAGCGCGCTGCCGGCGTATTGCCAGGCGTGAAAACTGGCCTTCGAGTAGTTCAGCTCCCACAGCGAGCCGACCTTGTCATGGCCCCAAGCCCCGGAAGGATCCTGCTGTTCGACGATCCAGCGGATCGCCTTGGCGAAGACCGTGCGCCCGTCATCCGGGCTGAGCTGCGGCACGGGCTGAGCCATGCGCGGCGTGTCCCCTGCCGGAGCAGGCGCCTGTGCAGCCAGCAGCAGCCCCAGAGCCGCGAGAGCGCTCACTTCTTCTTCTCCTTGCTCTCGCTCTTCTTCTCCAGCTCCGCGATGTCCTTCTCCAGCTGATCGATCTCGCGCTCGGACTTGCGCGCTTCGAGCTGCGCCTTGAGCTTGCTGCGCTCCTCGGACTCCTTGGCTCCGCGCAGGCCGCGCTCCGCCTCGACGAGGTCCTGCTCGAGGCCCTTGTGCTTCCACGCGAGATCGTGCGACTTCTTGTTCTCGACTTCCTGCTTGTCGAGCGCCAGATCACGCTCGGCGAAGGCGATCGCGGCCTTGGCGCGGTTGACCACCAGCTCCTTGGTGAGATCCGCGAAGTCCTCGTTCTTGTACATCGCGAGCAGCTCGTTCAACTCCTCCTGCTGCTCCTTGAGGCGCTGGGCGCTGCGCTCCAGCTGCAGATCAAGCTGCGCCAGCTGGTTCGGCTTCTCGATCTTGTTGAAGTTCTCCAGCACAGCCGCGGCCTTGGCGCGGCGCTGCTCGGCGTCTTCGACCGATTCACGGGCACTGCGCGCACTCGATTCGCGCTCCATGCGCTCGATTTTGAGTTCGCTGCGCTTGCACTCCAGATCGAAGCGCTTCTGCTCCAGCTCCTTGGCCTTGGCCTTGGCCTCGTTCTCATCCGGCTTGGCCGCTTCGGCAACCGGGGCGGGTGCGGTCTGAGCGGCCGGTGCCTTCTCGGGCGCGACCGGCACCTGCTGGGGCTTGCCGCTGATGCAGGCGGTCAGGAGGAGCAGGGCCGGGGCGAAAGTGGACAGAGTGGGTTTCATGGACTTGAACTCGAGGGGGGGGGCAGGGGACTGGAGGAACTGACCGGGCCTCCATGCTGCTGTGTGGGCGAAGGCAGAGCAAGATACTCGACTCCGACCCTTGCGAATCCGATACTCGCTCCCCCCTCCTTCACACGCCCCGTACGGCCCCACACTGCTGCCCGCCATGACCCACGGAGTCTTCCGCATCCCCACGCCGATCAACGAGCCCGTCAAGAGCTATGCGCCGGGCAGCGCGGAGAAGCGCACCCTCAAGGCCGAGCTCGAGCGCATGAGCCGCAATGAGGTCGAGATCCCGCTGATCATCGGCGGCAAGGCCGTGCGCACCGGCAGGACCGAGCGCATCTCGATGCCGCATGCTCACGCCCACACGCTGGGCCGCTACCACCTCGCGGGCCCCGCCGAGATCGCCGCCGCCATCGAAGCCGCCGAGCGCGCGCGCCCGCAGTGGGAAGCACTGTCCTGGGAGAGCCGCGCGGCGATCTTCCTCAAGGCCGCGGAGCTGCTGGCCGGGCCCTGGCGCGATCGCGTCAACGCTTCGACGATGCTCGGTCAGTCCAAGACCGTGCATCAGGCCGAGATCGACTCGGCCTGCGAGCTGATCGACTTCTGGCGCTTCAACGCGCACTTCGCCGAGCGCCTGTACGGCGAACAGCCGATCAGCGCACCCGGCACCTGGAATCGCCTTGAGCATCGGCCGCTGGATGGCTTCGTGTTCGCGGTGACGCCTTTCAATTTCACCTCGATCGGCGGCAATCTGCCCACCGCGCCGGCGCTGATGGGCAACACGGTGGTCTGGAAGCCGGCATCGACCTCGGTGCTCTCCAACTGGTACCTGATGGAGCTGCTGCGTGAGGCCGGCCTGCCCGATGGCGTGATCAACTTCATCCCCGGTTCCGGCGCGAGCATCGGCGATCTCGTGATCGCCGATCCGAGGCTGGGCGGCGTGCACTTCACCGGCTCGACGGGCGTCTTCAACGGCATCTGGTCGGCGGTCGGCGCCAACATCGCCCGCTACGGGCAATATCCGCGGCTGGTCGGCGAGACGGGCGGCAAGGACTTCGTCTTCGCGCATCCCTCGGCCGACCTCGAAGCGCTGTGCGTGGCGCTGGTGCGCGGAGCCTTTGAATACCAGGGGCAGAAGTGCTCGGCCGCAAGCCGCGCGTACATTCCCGCATCGCTGATGCAAGAGCTCAAGGAGCGCATGGGCGCGATGCTCGCGGAGCTCAAGCAGGGTGATGTGCGCGACTTCACCAACTTCACCGGCGCCGTGATCGACCAGCGCTCCTTCAACAAGCAGAAATCCGCCATCGACGGGGCGCGCGCTTCGAAGGACGCCCGCGTGCTGTTCGGCGGTCGCTGCGACTCCTCGCAGGGCTGGTTCGTCGAGCCGACGGTGATCGAGGCGCTCGATCCGCGCTACGAGACGATGTGCACCGAACTCTTCGGCCCGGTGCTCACCATCCATGTCTACCCCGATGCGCAGTTCGAGGAAACCCTTGCGCTGGCATCCACCTCTTCAGCCTACGCGCTGACCGGCGCGATCTTCTCGCAGGATCGCGGCGCCATTGAAACCGCCACGCGCGCACTGCGCTTCGCGGCGGGCAACTACTACATCAACGACAAGCCGACCGGCGCGATCGTCGGCCAGCAGCCCTTCGGCGGCTCGCGTGCCTCGGGCACCAACGACAAGGCGGGCTCGATCCTCAACCTGATGCGCTGGGTCAGCCCGCGAGCGATCAAGGAGACCTTCGTACCCCCGCTGGACTGGCGCTATCCCTTCCTGCAGGAGTCCTGAGCGGATGGATCTCTCCGCATTCTTCGCCATCTTCGTGACCATCTTCGTGGCCGAGCTCGGCGACAAGACGCAACTGGCGACGATGCTGTATTCCTCTCAGGGTCAGCATTCCAAGTGGATGATCTTCGGAGCCTCGGCACTGGCGCTGATCGCCTCCTCCGCATTCGGAGTGCTGGCCGGCGGAGTGGTCGGCAAGTTCATCTCGCCCGAGGCACTGCGCTGGATCGCGGGCCTGGGCTTCATCGGCGTCGGCGTGTGGACGCTCTGGAAGGGTGCCTCCTAGGGCAGCGCCACCAGCTCCATCGAAAGCGCCGTTGCCCCATCGATCTGGAAGTACTCCAGCTCAAGCGTGTGCGTTCCGGCTTCCAGATCGAGCTCAACGGTGTCCTTGACCGGCGCGTGGTGGGTCCAGTTCTCCAGCACCCAGCGCTCGCCGACGCGCACGCGGATGCCGTCATCCGAGGTGGTCGTCAGCCGGTAGCGCCCCTTGGCAGGCACCTTGACCTGCGTGGAGGCCAGGAGTCCGAAGCGCGCGGTGCCCACCTGAGCGCGGATCTCGCGCTCGTTCCACGGACTGGTCCAGTGGCGCGTGCTGCGCTTGAGAATCGGCTGGCGTGAAAGTTCGCGCCACTCCGCGGGGCGCTGGCGCGGATCGGGCCCGCTGGCCCACGAAAACCAGGTGGCTTCCCAGACGCAGTCCTGCAGAAGCCCCCCCGGCAGACGGGGCTTGGGCCGCGGCGCTCCGCTCTCGAAGTCCCAGGGACCGTAGTCCCCCATCAGAATCGTGGCGAGGTCCGGCTTCACGCCGCGGTCCTTGGGCAGGACCTTGTTCCGGCCCGGCAGCTCCGGAGCCTTCCATGCCCGGGCACGCCGCACGAACTCCGGCTCCTTGCCATCGAACAGGCGCACGCTCACCTCGCGCACCCGGCCGCTGGCCGTGTGCCCGTTGCGTCCGCTCATCCACGCGCCGATCTCCCCGCCGAGCAGCGTGAACTGCTCGATCTCAAGCTGTCCGCGCCCGTCGAAGGCGTTGGCGCCGATGGCGAGCTCGAAACTCTTCGTGAGCAGGAAATCCGCCTGATTGCCGTCGAAACGGTTGCCGTAGACGAAGTGACGCGAACTCGACGTATCGCGCTGGGAACCCAGCGGACCCTGGACCAGACTTTCGTCTTCATCCCACCAGAGCTCAACGCCGGCTTCATTGCCCGCGATGCGGTTCTCCGTGATCGCACACTCCTGTCCGTGCTCGATGGAGACCGCGCCGCCCAATGTGCCGTCAATGGTGTTGTTCCAGATCAGCATACGGCGGGAGTAACCGCCCCAGACACCGTGCTGATGGCTGCCGGAGAGCACGTTCTCGATCACCCAGTTATCATCGGAGAACGTGGCTTCGACCGCGTTGGCGACCGCGCAGGAAAAATCGTTCCGCCAGAAGATGTTGCGATTGCTCCCGCCTGCGTTCTTCTCACCGCGCGCGCGGGCGCGGCCCTCCACCAGATCCTGCCCGGCGTAGAGAAACACGCCATCCCCGCCGTGGGTGCCGCTGTTGTAGGCGAACAGGTTGTCGCTGCAGCGTTCGAACATCAGGATCGCCGCCGAATCCTGACCGCGCCAGTAATTGTCGTGGCTGTAGCCGCGCACGCAGTAATCAAAGCGGTTGTGATCGACGACTGCACGCGAGCTGCGATGCATCGCCAGCCCCCAGCCCGAAAGGAACGAGAAATCGCAGTCGTGGATCTTCACGCCGTCGGAGCGCGTCAGCAGGATCCCGTTCTGCCCGCGCCGTCCGCGCAGGTTCTTCAGCGTGGCGCCTTCGCACATCAGCAGTCGAACGGCGCCGCCGTAGTTCGTCAGCCACTGATCGTGGTCATTTTCATGCGGATAGAGCCAGTCGCCCATCTCCTCGGCGGCCTGATTCGACTCCAGCTTCTGTCCGTACCAGCCATCGAAGCTGGTGCCGTCGATGACGAGGTTCCTGCAGTTGTCCGCGGCGATGCAGCCCTTGTAGCCCCCGATCCGGCCCCCGATCACGGTCAGGTTCTCGCAGTTCTTGAGCACGATCCCGTAGCCCTCCGCGCGCTCCAGCGGGGCATCGGCCGGCTGACCGCGCAGCTCGACGCCGCTGAGGTCGAGCACGGCGTCCTTGAGACCGACCAGTCGCAGCACGCCTTCCTGCCCGCGCCCGGGCCGCAGATAGGCGCCGGGCTGAATCCGAGTGGAAGCCGTCAACTGAATGCCGGCCTCCGGCAGCGGCATGACGGGCAGATCCTGTGCCGACAGCAGCGAGCCGCTGCACATCCACAACATCACGGACAACAGAACTCTCATGGGCACGCGCCGGATTGTATCCTCTGCGGAGCATGAACTCAGCCATCCGCTCCTCGGGCATCCTGCTGCAACCGGAGCTTCCCATCTGCCAGACGGACCTACCGCTCGACTGGTATCAGGAGGAGTTCAAGCCCTACGCGGAAGAGTATCTCGCGCTGCCTGACCGCAAGCCCGGCACGGTGCTGCCGTGGCTCGACCGCTACGCCCTGCCGGCGCTCGATCACTTCGGCGATTCGCTGCTGCTGCTGGCGCACTTCTACATGGGCGGCGAGATCGTGAAGCTGGTCGAGCGCTACGGCGGCAAGGTCGCCGATTCCTACGCGCTCGCGTTGCAGGCTGCGCGGCATCCCGAGAAGAAGGTCATCGTCGAGTCCGCCGTGCACTTCATGGCGGAGACGATCGCCACGCTCGCCCGAGCGGACCAGAGTGTCTGGATCACCAACCCCAAGGCCGGCTGCACGATGGAGATGCTCGCCAAGGACTGGATGGTTCAGCCGGTCGCGGATCAGCTGCTGGAGCGCTACGGCGATCAACTGGCGGTGATCGCCTACATGAACACAGGTGGACGGCTCAAGGCGCTGGCAGGCCGCACCGGCGGCGCCGTCTGCACGAGTTCGAACGCGCACCTGGTGATGGACTGGGTGCGCAGCCGCGGCAAGAAGGTGCTGTTCGTTCCCGACCAGCATCTGGGCCGCAACACGGCGGTGCGACTCGGCATCGCGCGAGAGCGCATCGCGGCGCTGCCCGATCCGCAGACATGGCGCGCTTCGCTGCGCGTCAGCAGCGCTGACTGGGACGCGCTCGACCGCGCCGAAGTGATCCTGTGGGGTTCCTACTGCGGCGTGCACACGATCTTCAAGCCCGCCATGGTGCACTGGTGGAAGCAGCGCGGCTGGAAGGTGCTGGTGCACCCTGAGTCGCCGCTGGAAGTGGTCGAAGCGGCCGATGGATCGGGCTCCACGGACTACCTATGGAAGGCCGTGATGAACGCAACGGCCGGCGAGCGCATCGTGATCGGTACCGAAGGCCATTTCGTGCGCAATGCACGTGAGCAGGCCCGTCAGCGCGGTGTCGAGATCATGCATCTGGCGGACATCCCCGATCCGGCCTTCCAGGGCGGCGGCTGCGGCTGCGCAACGATGAGCCGCAATGACCCCCCTCACCTGGCGGGCATGCTGGACCTGCTGCGCCGGGGCTGCCCCCCGGAGATCAACCGGGTATTGGCCGGAGATGTGGTCGACGAGACCACAGCCGTGCGGGAAAGGCTTTCCGATGCGGAGCGCCAAAGCCTCATCCGCGAGGCCCGTCTGGCACTGGAGCGGATGATCGATATCACCGAGCGCGCGCGCCCCTAGCCAAAACTCTCACGTGTGGGGTAAGCTTTTTGAGGCTAACCCAGCCTTTGCCCGGAATTCCCGGATGGGTTGAGCTCTCACTCCAAGCCAATCTCTCGAACTCTCCTCTCAGGAACACCATGCGAATCTCGAATCTTGCCAGCATCGTCGCGCTCAGCGCAGTCGCCACTGCCCAGAGCTTCAACATCGATGTGGGACAGAACCAGTCGGCCCCCTTGCCGAGCGTCGCCTACGGCGCCGCAGCCAGCCAGCCGGGCACCTGGGTTTCATGCCCCACCACGGCCGGCGCGCCCGTGATCCTCAGCGACATCTCCAATCTGCCCACCGGCGTGACCATTCAGGGCGTGGGTGGTTTCGGCGACTTCTTCATCAACAATCCGAGCTGGGTCGGCGATGACGCCAACCTGATGGAAGACGCCTCGGATGTCGGCAACGCCTCGCAGGGCGGTCCCGGCGGCCTGATCACCTGGACCGTGACCAACCTCGCGGCCGGCAAGTACAGCATCTACACGTATGCTCTCGCTCCCGACTTCCCCGCCACCTTCAGCACGATCGTGGACGTGCCCGGCGCGCCCGAAGGCGCGCAGACGCTGACCGGCAACTGGCTGGGCTCGCCCCATGTGCTTGGTCAGTCCTATGCCAAGCACTCGATCACGGTGCAGACCGGACAGAATCTCACCATCCTGACCAGCCGGCCGGCGACCACGAGCACCAATTTCGGCACGGTCAACGGCTTCCAGATCGTCAAGGAGACCCTCGGCACGCCGCTGTGCTTCGGTGATGGCAGCCTTGCCACCCCGTGCCCCTGCGGCAACTTCGGTCAGCCCGGCAACGGCTGCGACAACTCGATCGGCACCGGCGGCTCGAACCTCACGGCAACGGGCAGCACCAGCCTCGACACGGTGGTTCTGACCGCGAGCGGCGAGCTGCCGACCGCGCTCTCGATCTTCCTGCAGGGCACGACCAACCTTGCAACCCCGCTGGTGTTCGGCGACGGCGTGCGCTGCGCGGGCGGTTCGCTCAAGCGCCTCTACGTCAAGAATGCTTCCGGCGGCGTTGTCAGCGCTCCGGGTGCCGGTCAGGCCTCCGTTTCGGCGCAATCGGCCGCGCTGGGCGATGTCATCGCCCCGGGCACCTCGCGCTGGTACCAGGTCTACTATCGCGACCCGAACCTGACCTTCTGCGCCTCGCCGGCAGGTGGCAGCTTCAACGTCTCCAACGCCGTCCAGATCGACTGGTGATCCTGCGTTGAACGGACGCGAAACGGCATCGACTCAGCCCGCGGGCCGCTCGAAGGAGCGGCCCGCACTTTTTTTGCCGGTCTTCCGACCTCGCGCACGGGCACGGGGTAGGGTTCGAGTGGATTCTCCTCACACCATCCCACTGTCCCCATGAAGTCACCGTTCCTCCTGTGCTCCATGGCCCTGGCCCTCGCCTCCGGCGCGGTTCAGGCCCAGAGCTTTAACGTAGACATCGGCAGCTCCAACGCGAGCATTCCCGGCAGCGCCTACGGCGCGGCTGCCGCTCAGCCCGGCGTCTGGACGCGGGTCTCCTCGGATCTGCCGGCAATCAGCCAGCAGCTCAAGGACCTCAACTCCGGCGCACTGACCAATGTCACCCTGATTACCTCCGGCGGTCTGGGCAACTTCACGGTCAACAACTTCCTCACGGTGCTGGAGGATGAGCGTCTGCTCGATGACGCGCAGGATGTCGGCCTTGGAACCGTCACCTGGACCTTCGGCGGTCTGCAGGCCGGCAACTACGAGGTGTACACCTACGCATGGGCTCCTGACAGCGCCCTGATCCGCTCCAATGTGAGCGTCCTCAACGGTGCCGAATCGGCACAGCTGGTCGGCGGATCGTGGAGCGGCACCCATGTGCAGGGCGTGAGCTATGCCAAGCACTCGCTCAGCATCGGCGGCGGCTCAATCCAGATCAGCGTCAACACCGCGGTGTTCGACAGCGGACTCGGCGGCGCCGTCAACGGGTTCCAGATCAAGCGTCTGCCGGACACCAGCCCCATCACGGCCTTCTGTTTCGGCGATGGCAGCAACGGCCTGTGCCCCTGCAGCAACTTCGGCGGGACGGCCAAGGGCTGCGACAACTCCGCGGGCACGGGTGGCGCGCAGCTGCTCGCCACCGGCGATCTCGCGGCCGACACCATCCAATTCAGCTCCAGCGGCGAGTTGCCGACGGCACTGACGATCTTCCTGCAGGGCACCGTCAACCAGTCGCCTGCCGCCGTCTTCGGTGACGGCCTGCGCTGCACCGGCGGCAACCTCAAGCGTCTCTACGTCAAGTCGGCGGTCGGAGGCGTGGCTTCAGCCCCGCTGGCCGGTGATCCGTCGGTTCGCACCCAGTCGGCGAACCTCGGGGATCCGATTCCTGCGGGCTCGACGCGCTACTATCAGGCTTACTATCGCGATGCGAACGCCAGCTTCTGCCCGGCGCCGAGCGGAAACACATTCAACATCTCCAGCGGTCTCAGCATCCTCTGGCCCTGAGAACCACATCGGCTCACTCCTGAGAGAGCCCCCCCGAATGCCGGCGCGGATGGTCCTGACAGGACCCTCCGCGCCGCTTTGTCGCAACCTGCAGCATGGAACCGTGTTTGACCTGACCATGAGGCTTTCATCTTTTCTATCCGCTGTCAGGCTGGCTGCCGCGCTCTTGGGACTGAGTCTGACGGCCGAGGCGCAATGGGATACTGGGCCCGTGGTCGCGCCGCGGGTCGAATACCGCACATTTGCCAGCACCGCGGCCAGCGCCACGGTCAGCTATCACATCTGGACGCCTCCGGTATACGACACCGATCCGACGAGACGATTTCCCGTGCTGTACTGGCTGCATGGTTCCGGTTCCTCCACCGACGGAATCACGCCGGTCTCGAATTGGTTCTCGACAGCTGTGGCACAGGGCCGGATCCCGCCGCTGCTTGTCGTCTTCCCCAACGGTTGGCCCTACGGCATGTGGACCGATGCCAAGGACGGCTCGCGTCCGATCGAGACCGTGCTGATGCAGGAGCTGCTGCCGCTGGTCGATGCAAGCTTTCGCACCATCCCTACCCGCAGTGCGCGCATCGTCGAGGGATTCAGCATGGGCGGCATGGGCGCAGGCCGGCTGGGCTTCAAGCACCCGCAGGTCTTCGGCGCCGCCTCGATGCTCGGCGCAGGACCGCTGCAGCTCGACTTCATGCAGGGACCGATATGCAGTCTGGCTCCGGACGCGCTGCGCGCGCAGATCTATCAGGATGTCTGGGGTTCGGATCCCGCTTACTATCTCGCGAACACGCCCTGGACTCAGGCACAGCAGAATCTCGGCGCGATTCTCTCCAGCGGACTGCGCGTCCGTCAGGCCGTCGGCACCGCGGACTGCATGATCGGCAACAATGACTTGCTCGATGCGCACATGACCCTACTGGGGATCCCGCACGACTACTGGACGGTCAGCGGCGTCCGGCACGATGCTCTCGCCTTGTTGCAGGGGCTGGGCGGCATCAATTGGGCGTTCTATCTCGAGGCGCTCTCCGGTGCCCCGACGGGCACGGCGTTCTGCTTCGGAGACGGCAGCGCGGCGACGTGTCCCTGCGGCAACAGCGCAGCTCTTGGGCGCGGCTGCCGCAACTCAACGGGTCTGGGTGCGCGCCTCAGCGCGGGCGGCGATCCCGCGGCGGACAATGTGGTGTTCGTCTCCAGCGGAGAGCTGACCAACTCACTGACCATTTTTCTGCAGGGCAGCAGCGTCCTGACGACTCCGGCTGTGTTCGGCGACGGCCTGCGCTGCGCCGGCGGCGAGCTCAAGCGCCTGTACGTCAAGTCCGCCGTCGGCGGAATCGCCACGGCACCTGCGGCCGCGGACCCGGGCATTCGTGTGCAGTCGGCCAATCTGGGGGCTCCGATCGCACCCGGCTCCACGCGCCATTACCAGGCCTACTACCGTGATCCCAATCCCAGCTTCTGCCCTTCGCCGCAGGGCAACGCCTTCAACAGCACCAACGGCGTGACGATCTTCTGGCCGTAGGCCCGTCCGGGCGGGGACGGGGACAATCTCGGCGGAAACGGCCGCACTCCGGTACGCTTGAGCATCCGATGCGCTCTCTCCTTGCACTGTGTCTGTGCTGCACGCCTCTGGCGGCGCAGTGGAACAACAACCCCGCACTCAACACGGCCGTATGCGACTCCAGCGGCGATCAGGCCGTGCCGAAAATCACCGCAGGCGGTGATGGCAGCACCTGGATGGCATGGTTCGACAACCGCGGCGGCTCGTATGCCGTCTACGCGCAGAAGCTCGACGCGCAGGGACAGGAAGTGTTTCCGCACAACGGCCTGCTCGTCAGCAACCAGCCGCAGTCGAGCTCGCTCGTGGACTGGGGCATCTGCTCCGACGGTGCGGGCGGGGTGGTCCTGAGCTTCACCGACACGCGAGTCGGCGGTGATCTCGATGTCTACGCATATCGCATCGACGGTGCGGGCAATTTCCTGTGGGGCGCCAACGGCGTGGCGCTCTCGAACAACGCGGACTACGAAGCCAACCCCAAGGTCGCTCGACTCTCGGATGGCAGCTTCGTCGTGACCTGGTCGCGCTCGCCTTCCAGCGGCCCTGGCTCGGTCCACATGCAGAAGCTCGATGCGGCGGGAGTGCCCCAGTTCGCGGGTCAGGGTCTCGAGATCGTCGGCGCCGGCACCGAGAAGCCCGCCTTCAGCACGATCGTGGCCTCCGACTTCGGCAGCTGGATCGTCGCCTATGTGCGCGACATCGCCACCTTTTCCAGCCCGCGCCATCTGCGCACGCAGAAGTACGACTCCGCCGGCAACCCGCTGTGGAATGCCGGTGCCGTACAGAGCATCTACGACGCGGCCCCCATGCCGATCGCCTACCAGCCGCTGGTGATCCCCGCCGACGGCGGCGGAGCCATCTTCGGCTGGCACAGCTCGGTCGGAGGCCTGTTTGACTGCTGGATCCAGCGCGTGGATGCGGCGGGCGCGGAGATCTACCCGCACAACGGACTGCGCGTTTCGACCGAGGCTTCGCGCTACAAGCTCGATCCCTCGATCGCGGTGCTGGGAGTAGGCGGTGACTGCCTGATCGCGTTCAACAAACGCAACACGACGCAGAGCCAGTGGGCCACCTGCCTGCAGCGCATCTCCATCGGCGGCACGCGCCTGCTGACGGACAACGGCGTGGAGCTGCTGCCGTTCAACGGCGTGCCCAAGCTCTTCGAGCGCTGCGTGCCGCTGGGCAACGATGCCGTGGTGATCGCCTGCGAGCAGACCAATTACCCTGCACAGGGCAATCGAGTGCTTGCTTTCCGCGTCGATGCAAGCGGAGCCAACCTCTTCCCCGCCGTGCCGGTCGTGATGTCCTCCGTGCTGTCCACCAAGGACAAGCCGGGGGTCGTCGTCGATGCGACCGGCCTTGTGCGCATGGTCTGGGACGATGCACGCAATGACTCCGGCGACATCTATGCGCAGAACCTGCTCGGCGACGGCGCGCTCGGCTTCGCCGATGTGCTGCCGGGTTGCTTCCAAGATGCTTTGGTGAACGCCTGCCCGTGCGCCAATCGCGGCGCCGAGGGCCGCGGCTGCGACAACTCCGCCGGCAGCGGCGGCGCCCGTCTGGAAGCGAGCGGTTCCGTGGCCGCGGACACGCTGGTCCTGACATCCACCGGCGAGCTTCCCACTGCGCTGACGATCTTCCTGCAGGGCTCTCAGGCGGCGGCGACTCCCGCCGTTTTCGGCGATGGCGTGCGCTGTGCCGGCGGCAGTCTCAAGCGTCTGTACGTCAAGAGTGCTTCGGGAGGCGTTGCCAGTGCGCCGGGCGCTGCAGATCCTTCCGTCCGCACACAGTCAGCTGCGCTGGGCGACACGATCCCCGCAAGTGCCACGCGCGTGTATCAGGCCTACTATCGCGATGCCAACCCCGGCTTCTGCGCCTCGCCGCAGGGCAACACCTTCAACATCTCCTCGGCGCTGAGCGTGCGCTGGCCCTGAGGGTGACTTTGCTGCGTGCAGGGGCTAGAAGGGCAGCATGGTGCACCGCGCCTTTTGCATCCTGATCGCGCTGCCGATTCACGCCGTTGCGCTGCACGGTCCGGTATTCCCACCGACGCCTCCCGACCCGACTCCCCCGCCGACCGGTGTGCCATACTCGGGCCCCGGCGACGGCCGCCCCTCCGGTCCCGGCACGCCCAGTCCCTCCGGCCCGGGTGCGGGCGCGACGTCCGGCTCGCCGGTGCCCGGTGCGGGCGCTTCGACGGGCGGACCTGCCAGCGGACGCGGCAACGGATTGGGGCCTGCCAGCGGCGGGATCGCGCGCCATGTCGAACCGACCTGGGACATGTGGTGGCTCTATCACCGCGAGGAGTTTCTGGAGCTCAAGCGCGTGCTCGCCGACAGTGGCGTGCGCTCGCGCGATGAACTGGTCGAGATCGACGCCAAGACACAGTTCGCGCATGTGCGGGAGGCGCTGTGCGCAGCCTTGGATCAGCGCGAGCATCCGGAGCTGACGCTGGGCGCGATGGTGGCCGCGGCACGTATCGGCGATCGCGGCGAACACCCCGAGAGCCTGAGCTTCGGCCCGCGCATCCGCGCGCTGCTCTCGAGTCCGCGCAGCGAGCTGGCGGATCTCGCCGCCCTGAGCCTTGGCGTGCTGGCAAGCACGTCCGAACTCAGCGGCCTTGAAGCCGTGGCCCGCGATAACGAAGCCGGTCGCAGGCTGGTCGGTTCACGCAGCGTTTCCCAGCGCCAGCGCTGCTTCGCGGCCTATGGTCTGGGTCTGTACGGGGCACGCTCGCAGGACACCCGCGAGCGACAGCTGATCGCGCGCGCGCTGACAGATCTCCTGCAGCGCGAGGACGGCCGCTCGCTGGAGCTGGACATCGCGTGCATACAGGCGCTTTCGATCGTCCCGCTGCCGATGGAGCGCACCGAATCACGCACCGCGGCGTGGATCTCGCGCCAGACGCAGGTGCGCTTTCTGAGCGAATTCGCCGCGCGGCCCGCCTTACCCCAGATCGTTGAGGCCCATGCGCTGGTGGCGCTCGGCCAGCTGGCGCCGCATTCCAACCCGACGGTGACAGAGCAGGCGCTTCACCGCAGCTTTCAGCGGCTCCGGGATCCTGCGACGCCCGCGCCGATCCGTGCAGCCGCCGCACAGGCGCTGACGGCGGCAGGCGATGCCGATGCGGATGCCATCGACGCCCAGATCGGTCGCGAGCTGACTCGCAGCGCGCAGGTGCGAGACATGTCTGAACGCGCCAGCGCGCTGATCGGTCTTGCGGAAACGGCGCGTCGCAGCGGGACGGGAGAGACACCGCTGGCGCGTCGCGATGCCCTGCGCAGGGAATTGATCGCGGGGCTGGAGAGCGGCCGCGCACGGATCGTGGCCTGGTCCGCGCTGGCAATCGGGATTCTGGAGCACGGTGTCATGGCTGAGGGCAGCGCGGGCGACAACACGACGCGTGAGGCGCTGCGCAAGGCGCTCGCGCGGTCGCAGACGACAGAGGAGCGCAGCGCCCTGGCCGTGGCGATCGGTCTGGCGCGCGATCCTGAGGGCGCTGCTCTGTTGCATCAGATGCTGGAGTCGGAGAGCGAGGATACGCTGCGCGGCTATCTCGCGCTCGGACTGGGACTCGCCGGCCGGGCGGACTCTGCCCCGCGGCTGCGCGAGCTGGCGCTGAGCTCACGGAACAAGCCATTCCTGCTCGAGCAGTCGGCGATCGCCTTGGCACTGCTGGGCGATCGCACCCTGGCTCCCGCTCTGATCGAGCAGCTCAAGGAATCGCGCAGCCTCGCCGCGCAAGCCTGGCTCTCGCGCACGATCGGCATGATCAGTGAGAGCGAATCCGTCTCGGCCCTCCTGAAAATCGTGCTCGACGACAAGCTGGGACAGGATCCGCGCGCACAGGCGGCTCTGGCGCTCGGGCGCATTCTCGATCCCCTGCCGCTGCCTTGGATCCAGCCCTACAGCTCGACGCTGGACTACCGCAATCCGACTGCGGCGATGATCGCGGGTGACGGTTCGGGACTGCTCGAACTGCAGTGATGCGCTAGCCGCGCTCGACTTCCCAGATCTGCGCGCCGAAGTGATCCCAGGGCAGGCGTCCCTCGTCGCAGTGTTCATCGACGGAGAACTGCACGTCGACGAAGTAGATGATCGTGCTCGGGCTCGCTGTGCGCAGGTTGCGGCAACCGTGCGCGACACCCGGAGGAATGCGCACGAGTCGCGAGTTGCCATCCCCCAGCACGAAGCGCATCGTCATGCCTTCGGTCGGAGAGCCTTTGCGCACATCGGCCAGCACCAGCAGGATCTTGTCGCTGGGCGGCACGAACCAGACATCGGTCTGGCGCCGGTGCATGTGGAAGGCCTTGATCGCCAGGGGTTCCAGCACCGAATAGTTGACCTGACGGACGGTGAAACCCGGCAACTGCTTGTGCAGGCCGCCATCGATGCGCCCAAGCTCGGTCATCGAGCCGCCGTCGTCGTTGAAACGCTTGAGCTCGATGATCTCCACGCCCTCGATGCGGCGCTTGGGTGAGTAGTCCTGCTTGAAGTAGCCCTTTTCGGCGCTGTCGGAGAACTGGGTCATGGTGCTGGAAGCATCCCCCATCGACGCGCGCCGTGCAACCCGACCGTGCAACGGGAGGGGGGAATCCGTACACTTTGCGCCCCCATGCCGACCCGCAAGGATCACAAGGCCGCCTGTCAATGGGCGGGTTCCCGCCGCGAACTGGTCACCACCCCCGTCACCGAGACGGAGGGACTCGATGCCCTGTTCGAGAATTCTTTTCCGTCCTTCGGCGGAGCGTACCTGCGCCGGATCTGGACGCTGCTCGATGAATGCGTGGGCAAGGGCCTGCCGATGACGATGTCGATCGCGGGGCCCGTGACGGTGTCCGGTCAGCACCATGCCTGGCTCAATCCGCTGCTCGACACCGGCTGGTTCATGCTGCTCTCGACCACGGACGCGGTCTGCTATCACGACGGCCACCGCGCGCTCAACGGAGCACGCCGCCACCCGTTTCACGAGGTGCCGATCTTCGGCGATGACGGTGCGCTGCGCGACGAAAAGACGATCCGCGTCACCGACATCGGCTTCGATGAGGATGTGCTGCTGGAGCAGGATGCGTTCATCTCGGCCTGCCTGCAGCAGCCCGAGTTCCAGCGCCGCATGACGGGGCCTGTGTTCCGCCACCTGCTGGGCCGGCGCTATGCGGCGCAGGAGCAGGCCAACGGCGCGCGCGAAGGTCTGCTGGCCCTGTGTGCGCGCAAGGACATTCCGATCTTCGTCGGCGCGCCGGGTGATGGATCGGTGTTCCTCAACTCGATGAAGCTGTGGGCACTGGCCCGCGCCATGGGCCGCGAGTACAAGTTCGAGCTGGACCTGCACGAGGAGGTCTTCGAGAGCTGCGCGTACCACCACTGGGGTCTGTTCGACAATCCGCACGGCGCAATCGGCACCGTGATCCTCGGCGGCGGCGTGCCGAAGAACTTCAATCTGCAGCCCGAGCCCGCGCTCTCGCAGATCTTCGGCCTGAAGAACATCTCCGGCTATCTCTACGACATCCAGATCACGACGGCGCCTGTCACCGACGGTTCGCTGTCCTCCTGCCCGCCGGCCGAAGCCGTGACCTGGGGCAAGGTCGATCAGGAGCACTTCCGCTCGACCTGCGAGAGCATGCAGGCCGACTATTCGATGGTGATGCCCTTCCTGACGAAGGCTCTGCTCGAAAAGCGCGCGCGCTTTGAGCGCTGGGCCGAGCGCATGGGCGAGGAAGCCTTGTTCAGGAAGCACCCCGCCGCACGCGGCTACCTGCGCCCGCGCGAGGGCTATCGCCTGTTCGCCAAGCGCGAGGAATTGCTGGCGAAGCTGATGAAGTCGGTCGCCAAGGACCGCCGTCGCATCGAGCAGGAGAGCCAGTACAAGCTCGCGGGCCAGTCTGCAGGCCGGCCCGCGGGCAAGGCCCCGGCCGCGAAGCCGGCCCGCAAGCGATCCTGAGCCGCGGCGGCTGCCGCGCTCACCACAGCCAGCCGGATCCGCTCTGGATGTCCTGCGCGCGCACGCGCTTGCCGCGCAGTCCATCCCAGATGCCCGCCGCCTTGGCGGCAACCGCGCGCGCGCGCCCCTGAAACAGCCCGGCGAGCAGCAGCGCAGGCAGGCTCGCGACGTCAAAGACCCAGAAACGCAGCCATTCGCGAGGGCGGGCGTGCTGGCGCAGGAACCAGATCGAGTTGACGCCCATCATCCACTTGCGACGCGGGTTGTAGCCGCCGCCGGTGGCCTTGGATGTACCGTGACGCACGGCGATTCCGCCGGCGAGAAAGATCTCCCAGCCTGCGCGCCGGGCGCGCAGACACAGATCGACGTCCTCCATGTAGGCGAAGTAGGCCGCATCGAAGAGGCCGACCTGCTCCAGCACGGCGCGGCGGGCCAGCAGCGCGCAACCCGGCACGTAGTCCACGGCATGCTCGGCCTGCCAGCGCGGGCCGTCCGGCTGACGATGGCCCAGCAGCGTCGAGAGATTCTGCCGCCAGGTCAGCTTGCCGCCTGCGCACCACACCAGCTGCGGCTCATCCTTGTAGAGCACGCGCGGTCCGACGATGCCTCGCCGCGGATCCGCATCGAGGCGCTCGCACAGCTCCCGCAGCGTGCCCGGCTCCACCACCAGATCGTTGTTGACGAAGAACACGGCCTGCGCGCCCGCCCCCAGCGCCAGCGCGGCGCCCTGATTGCTGGCCTCGCCGAAGCCGCGATTGTCCGGATTCTCGATGCGCCGCACGCGCGGGAACCGCTCCGCCACGCGCGCCAGCGAGCCGTCGCGGCTGCCGTTGTCGACAAACACGATGCGCTCGGGCTCCAGCCCCGCGCGCAGCAGCGAAGCGATGCACTCCTGATTGTCATCGCCGCCGTTCCAGTTGGCGATCACGGCGAACACGCGTGCAGGCTCGACGCTCACCGCTGCTCCTCCACGCGTGCGATCAGGCGACCCTTGTGCAGGATCGTCTCGATCGGCGTGCCGGGCGCAGCCTGCTCGGCGCTCTTGAGCACGCTGCCATCAAGCGTGCGCGTGATCGAATAGCCGCGTTCCAGCACGCGAAACGGCGAGGTGGCCTGCAGCGTGGCCTCGCACAGGGCCAGTCGGCGGTGCGCAGGCTCGCACAGGCGCGCAGCCGCGCGCGAAAGCCGCAGTCCCAGCTGCTCCAGACGCGCACGCTGCTGGGCCAGCCGCAGGCTCGGATTCTGGCGCTCCAAGCGGGCGGCGCCGCGGGCCAGAACCGTGCCGGCGCGCTCCAGCCGCGCCTGCAGGCTGGAACCCAGACGACCGCCGATGCGCACCAGGCGCTCTTCGCGGCGCTCCAGCGCATGCTCCAGCGCGGTCTCCAGATGCTGCCAGCCGCGCTCGAGTTCGACCAGCAGCCGTGCGCGATCCGGAATCACCGTCTGGGCGGCATCCGTGGGCGTGTGGGCGCGCAGATCCGCGACCAGATCCGCCAGCGTGGTGTCGGTCTCATGCCCCACCCCCGTCACGACCGGCACGGAGGCCGCGTGGATCGCCTCGGCCACGAGGCGATCGTTGAAGCACCACAGATCCTCGAGCGAGCCGCCGCCCCGGCAAACGACGATCACATCGACACCCGAAGCATCGATGCGCCGGACGGCCTGGGCGATCTCGGCCGCGGCCGCGGCGCCCTGCACCGGCGTGTGCGCGAGCCGCACCGGGTACAGCGGCCAGCGCAGACTGCGCGTGCGCAGAAAATCCTGCAGCGCGGCCGTGTCACGGCTCGTGACCAGCCCGATCATCCGCGGCATGACCGGCAGCGGACGCTTGCGATCGAACCAGCCCAGCGCCTTGAGCTCGGCCTTGAGCGCTTCGAGGCGCGCGAGCTGCTCACCGATGCCCTTCTGCTCGAGGCGCTGCACGATCAGCGAGTAGGTGCCGCGCGGCGCATAGACATCCAGCTTGCCGTGCGCGATGACCTTCGCACCTTCCTTGAGATCGAAGCGCACTGCTGTGCTGAGCGAGCTGCGCCAGATCGCGCAGGAAACCTTGGCGTCGAGATCCTTGAGGTCGAAGTAGAGGTGGCCCGCCGCAGCGCGCTTGATCTGAGTCACCTCACCCTCGATCGCCAGCCGCCCCAGACCTTCCAGGCTCTTGTGGACCGCGCGGGTCAGCTCGCGCACGCTCAGAACGCGACCGCCGAAGGCCTGCGGCTGCGCACCCTCGCCCCGCTCATGGAACAAGTCGGAATCCACAGGGCGAACTTATACCCTTTCGGCTAGCCGTCCGCTTCCAGCACGGGCACGCCCGCAGCCCGCAGGCGGGCACAGTCGAGGCGCGGCAGGTGGATGCGATAGCGGCCCTCGAGGAAGGGCGTCTTGATGTCGCCGCGCAGCTGAGCTCCCGACTCGAGCAGGAGCAGGACGCCCTGCGGTCGCTCGAGGATGCGCAGGGTGTCCGCGAACAGCTTGCGCTCCAACTGCCCTTCCGAGCTGAAGCCATCGAGCACCACCTCGCGCAGCGTGCCCCCCATCACCCCTTCGAGGCTTGCAAGACGCCAGTAGCCGGCGGCCGCATCCTCGCGCAGCTGCAGGTTGAGGGCCACGCGCAGCTTCGTGAGATCGTGCAGAGCGTCATCCACCCGCTCGCGCGGCCGCGCCTTGGCGAACAGCTCGGGCAGCGACTCGATCCACGGCGTGGGATCGACCTCCGGCAGCTCGACTCTCAGCACGCCCGTGCCGGGAAATGGCGTACGCAGCTCGCCGCGGCGATGGTAGCCCTGCGAAAACACGAAGGTCAGCGTGCGCGCCGCGCGGCTGCCCTCCAGCTCCAGCTTTTCGGCGCAGATGCTGCCGACCGGCCGGCCTTCATCATCCAGCGCGCGGAAGACGACCGGACCCGTGCAGCCATCCTGCAGCGTGCCCAGCTCCAGCGCATCGAGTCCCTGCACCGAGTCCGCGATCAGCAGCGCCTGCATGCGCCGCAGGATCTGAGCGTCGCGCTCGGCGCGGGCCGCGATGGCCGGGTCCGGCGGAGGGGTCAGCGCAACCGGCGGCATCTCGGCCGTGCCGACATCGGTCGCAAAGCTCGGCGGCGAAACGCCCGCCTTCGGTGCGAGCTCGGCCAGCGCGCGCGTGTACTCGAGCCATTCCTGCTCGCGCTGCTGCCGGCGGGACTGCTCGCTGGCGAGCTCCGCGCGCAGTGCTCCGTTTTCCGCGCGCAAGCGCTCGAGCTCGGCCTGCAGAGCAACCGGTGAGCCGACCGCAGGAGCGGCAGCGGCTGAGGGCACGAAGGTCGCCGCAGAAGCAGCCTGAGCGGCGGGGACTGCAGGCTGGGCCGGCTCCTTCGAACAGGCTGCGCACCATACGGTCGCGAGGGCGAGTATCAGCCTCATGGAAGACTCAACTCCACGGGCGAGGGCAGCAAGACCCGTGCGCCGCGCGCCGGCAGGCTGCCCCACAGGAGGCCCCGCACGCTCGTGCCGGGCAACAGTGGACCTTCCGCCGCTGCTGCCAGCGTCAGGAAGGGATCGCCCAGCGGGCTGGGTGCGGGAAGCGAGACCAGACATGCGCCTTGATCATCGACGATCCTGGGCCGCAGAACTTCCAGCGCGAGTTCCGGAGAGCCGGGATCAGCCGCCGTGCGCTCGAGCAGGAGCTCATGCAGGCTGCCGGCGGGGTCGAGACCGGCGTCCGGAGGCAGCCGGCCGTACAGTGCCGCCGACTCGGATCCCTGACGGGCAGGATCCGAGCGCCAGGGGCGAATTCGCACGCGCAGTTGCGTGCCATCGGACAGCTGGACGCTGCCGGCGAGAACCGGAACCGGCACGGGCAGTTCCGCGACGATCGCGACCGGCAGGCTGCGGCCGGGCACCGGAGCACTGCACTGACGGATGCTCAGCGCCACCAGTGGCAGCAGCACCGCCGCGCCGAGCAGCCAGGCCTCCTTGGCACCGATCAATCGGTGCCCTTGTCCCAGTTCTTGCTCTTGTTCTTGTTCCACCAGCGCTGCCACTCATCCGGGTTGCGCTCGTTGTGGCGGGAGAGCTTCTGCAGCGTCGTGATGATCGGCGCGCCGATCACGTCATAACGCTCGCGCAACGCAGGACTGTTGGGCTCTGCATCGGTCATGCCCTTCTGCGACATCAGCACCTTGAGCAGGCTCTCAAAGAGCTTCTTGCGCGCCTCGATCTCCAGGTCCTCGTAGTTGCCCAGTGCTTCGGCCGCCGCAGCGACGATCACGTTGTCCTTATGGAACATGAGATCCTGCAGCGCCTTGAGCGCGTCCTTGTCCCTGGTCTTGCCGAGCGAGAGGATCAGGCGCTGCTGCAGCGCGACATCCTTCTTGAGCTCCTTGTGCCCGATCCACTTCTGCAGCTCCGGCGCACTCTCCGGCCCCATCGTGGAGAGTGCCACGGCGCAGGCCATGTAGAGCTTGTTGTTGGGCGGCTCGCCCGCCTTCTCGAGGCGTCGCTCCTCGAAGCAGCGCGAGAGCGACTTCACCACCAGCTGGCGATCCTTCGGCCCGCACTTCTCGAACTCCTGCACGAGTTGGTCCACCACGCCGATTGCGTCGATGTCCTCAGCACCCTTCTTCGAAGCATGCGTCAGCAGCTTCTTGGTCATGGCTTCGACTTCCGGCCGCTTGTCGGGCAGCGGCGCGGGCTTGTCCTGAGCGATGAGGATGGAATGATCAGCCGTCAGTCCGGCGATCGGGAGGCTGAGACAGAGGCAGAGCAGAAGGCGCATGGCCCCTATTACCGCAAGGGCCGTGCCGACCTGCAAGAGCTCAACGGTAGAAGCTGTGTTCGCCGCCGGAGTCCTGCGCCAGCCACTTGAGCACGTCGAAATCCGTGCCGATCGAGACCGTGTGGATCTTGATCTTGCGCACGGTGTTCCAGCGCTTGACATCCTCCCGGATCAGGACCGGATCGATCACGGTGCCGGCGCTGGGCTGTCCGTCGGAGAGGACGATGATCGTGTCCACCAGCGGGTCCTCGAAGGCCAGCGCCAGCGCATCGTAGAGGTTGGTACCGCCGTTGGCACCCAGCCCGTCGATGTAGCCTTGAGCCTTCTTGCGCAATTCGGCGTCGAATGCCGCCGCCTTGGCCTTCTCCTTCTCGATCTCCTTCTCGATCTTTTCCTTCTCGCGGCCGCTCTTGGGCCCCCCTGCGGCCTTGCCGCCGGTCTTGCCGCCCGTGAGGGCTTCCTGCAGGCCGTCCATCCAGGCATCGACGCCGGTCGAGAAGCTGATGATGTTGAAGGCACTGCCCGGGCTCAAGGCCTGCACGATGCGCGAGAGCTCGAACTTCGCCACGTCGATGCGCGTGGGCTTGGCGCTCGACTCGTGCCGGTATTCCTTGGGCAATTCCGCCACGGCCTCGACCATCGACCCCGACACGTCGATCACGAAGATCACGCGCAGACTGTTGATCTCCACGCCGTAGAAGCGCGGTGCCACGGAGGTGCCGCTGGGCGGTGCGGCCTTCGCAGCGTCTTTGGAGCGAGCACCGCCGGCGTTCTTGGGAAACTCGAAGGTCTCCGCGCTGTTCTTCCACCACTCCGACCAGCGTGAGGAATCGTCCCCCAACGGCATGCCCGTGAGCTTGCCGAGCTGCTTGGCGATGTCCGAGTGCAGACGGCTGCCGGGCTGCTCTTTCTGAAACTGCTCGATCAGCGCGGTCACGGCGGCCTTGCTCTTCTGCCGCGCCATCCATTCGATCGCGATCGAACGCGCCGGCCATTCCGGAGCCGAGAGCGCTGCCTTGAAGATCGGCTCGAGGCTTACGTCCTGTCCCTGAGCCAGCTCCGCGAGAGCTGCGAGGCGCAGGCTCTCCTGCTTGCTGGTCACCATGGCGACCAGCTTCTCCTCCCACGCGCCCCATTCGGGTGTGTTGCGGCGCAGCTGGCTGACGCCCCATACCGCCGCCGCAAGCACTTCGCGATCCTTGCCATCCTTGACGATCGCCTCCATCACGGGCACGGCCGGCATGTACTTGTGGGCGACCAGCGTGCGCACCGCATACTCGCGCAGCGAGGTCTCGTCGCCCTTGAGCACCTTGTCACGAATGTCCTTGTCGAGCGCCTCTTCGGGGAAGTGCTGCGCACAGTCCATCAGGAAGCGCTGCTCGAACAACTGGCCCTTGCCCAGCCGTGAGCCGATCTCGCGCGGAGTCTTGGCATCCTTGCATGCGGCCAGCTCGGAGGAGATCGCCACACGCAGTTCGGGCGGCGTCGTTGCCTTGACGGCAAAGTCCAGCAGCTCGCCCACGACGTTGCCGCACTTGTTCTCGGCGGCGGCATCCTGAACGATCGCCCGCACGGCATCGAGCCGGGGCTTGAGTTCCTTGGCATCGCGCAGTGCGTCCCACTGGGCGCGTTGGTCCTGAAGGGGAACGAGGGCCGAGAGCAGCAGGGTGAGTTGAAGCAGCATTGGGGGGTACTGGATGAGGATACCCGAATCAGTCCGTCCGGTTGCGCATCCAGATTCCGGGGATCGCGCTCACTTCGACCTCCCCCAGCACGCTGTTGGTCAGCCGCACGGCGACAGCCTTCTGCAGCAGGGAAAGGGGGATGGCGGCCTCCCGCGCGGACCCAACCCGGGTCAGGAAGTCCTCGCGCTCCAGGCCCGGGAAGGCCCCTTGGGGGGCTCCGGGGCTCCACCAGACCCCTTCGATCCGTGCGTGGAGGTTGGCAGTCGCACACTCGACGGCCTGCCCCTCCCCATCCAACAGCAGCGCATCGAAGGCCCCCTCGGCGCGCGCCCGGGCCAGCGCGAGTTCATACACGCCGCGCCGCGTACGCTTGTGCACGCAGTCGGGATCAAGCGGCAGCCTTGGCGCATCCACCAGAAGCAGCGTGGCCCCCTCCGCAGGCACGCACCGCGCGGCGCGTGCCGACAGGGAAAGGTGCACCTGCTCCCGTTTCGCACCGGGCTCCAGCGCCAGCCGCACGACTCCGTCGCGCAGCGCGTGCGCAGCGATGTAGCGCTCGAGCTGTTCGCGCTCGTCTCCACGCAGCTCAAACCCGTGCGCGCGGGCGCCGCGCTCCAGCCGCGCCAGATGGCGCTCCAGCCGGCGCAAGAGGCCCTCGGCGAGCCGCATGGTCTCGAAGACACCCGGCCCAAGGTTACCGGGCCGCGCCTGCTCCCGCCCATCGATCCAGTCGGGCGCGTTCACGGCGAGAGCGTCTCCAGCAGGCGCGCGGCCTTGACCAGCGTTTCCTCTTCCTCGGCCTGAGGGTCGGAGGCATGGGTGATGCCGCCGCCGACCGAGAAGCGGAACTCGCCGTGCCCCGCACCGAGGCTGCGGTAGAGCAGCGTGCGGATCAGGATGTTCCAGCTGGAATCCCCGCTGCGATCGATCCAGCCCAGCGAGCCGGTGAAGAAGCTGCGGCCTTCGCCCTCGGCGCGCGCGATCGCCGCCATGCTGGCGAGCTTGGGCGCTCCCGTGATCGAGGCTCCGGGAAACAACGCGGCCAACGCGTGGAGCGAGTCCAGCTCGGGTTTGAGCTCCCCGACGACATCAGCCAGGAGATGGTGCACCGAGGCGTAGCTTTCCAGCCGCGGAAAGCCGCCCTCCACACGCACGCTGGCGGTGCGCGAGACGCGTCCCAGGTCATTGCGTGCCAGATCGACGATCATCGCCAGCTCGGCGCGGTCCTTCTCGCTGGCGAGCAGCTCGTGCGCCAACGCACGATCCTGTTCCGAATCGCGCGCTCGCGGCCGCGTGCCCTTGATCGGCCGGGTCATCAGGCGCGCGCCGCGCGACTCCAGCAGCAGCTCCGGCGAAGCCGAGAGCAGCGCACCGCGACCGAAGTCGAGATAACCCATGAACGGAGCGGGATTGCGCTCGCACAGACGCTCGTACCAGCGCACCGGATGTCCGCGCACCGCACGCGTGAAGCTGTGCGCCAGATTGGCCTGGTAGTAGTCGCCGGCCGCGATGTCCTGGCGCATGCGTTGCACACGCTCGCGGTGCTGCGCGGGCGTCGTATGGCGCTCAAGCTCCCCCGTCGCCTGAGGAGTTTCGAGCGCCGGCGCCGGCTGGGCCAGCCGCGCGCGAATCCGCGCGGCACGCTGCGCAGCGAACTCGGTCGGTGCGGAATCCGCCTGTCCCAGCACCAGCCATGTCTCCCCCGTGCGGCTCTCGCGCACCAGAAAATCCGTGCGCAGGCCGCCGACGATTTTCGGCCAGTGCCAGGGATCCTCCTCACACCACACGCGCCGCTCACCCGCGACACCCAGATCGTAGGAGAGCGCACCGACGAAGCCGGCGCGGAACGGACCGGGCACGGAGACGGCAGCGAGTTCAAGCCGTTCCAGCAGCCCGCGCAGGTCGGCGATGCTCTCAGGCTGAGCGTCGACGGGGAGCGGCTCGAAGAACAGCCAGCTCCATTGATCGTTCTGGCCGTCCGCGCTCTCGAGCAGGCACAAGCCGGACTCTTCGCCCAGCTTGCGCAGCGCACAGAGCAAAGGCGGCTGCCTTCCGAGCGGATGGACCTGCGGAACGACCCGCACGGCTCAGGCCCCCGTGTGGCGCGGGAAACTCGCGGCGTAGCGCCGGTGGTAGTGCTGCCCGATCAGGAAGGCGAGCAGCAGCACGCCCGCGGCAAGGAAGAAGGGTAGCCGCGGACTCACCGCAAAGCAAAGGCCCGCCAGCGGCGGCCCGCTCATGCGCGCGAGGCTTGCGGCGGACTGGTTGATGCCGAGGAACGCGCCTTGGCGCTCCTTGGGCGCAGCGCGTGAGAGCAGGCTGTTGACCGAAGGGTTGGAGAGACCGAACCCGAAGGGCATCAGAGCGCAGGCGATCAGCACCATGGTCCAACTCGGCGCGGCGCCGATGCCCGCCATCGCCAGCGCCAAGAGAAGCGGCCCCACCATGGCCAGCAGGGTCTCGCCGTAGCGCGGCACGAGCCGACGAATGAAGCCGCCCTGAATCAGCGCCGAGACGATGCCGATGCCGAACAGGTAGTAACCCGCGATCGGCGCAGCCTTGAGAATGTCGGCCTGTGTGGCGTGCTCGATCGGCCCGCTCTGACCGAACTGCTCGGGGAACAGTGCCAGCCCGAAGCGCGTGAACATGCCCTCGAAGCAGGCGAAGGCGAAGATGTTGAGGAAGTTGAGCAGGATCATCAGCCCGATGCGCGGCTCCGCGGAAGCCTCGCGCACCGCATCGAAGCTGAACACGCGACCGCTGCCGGGCTGGCGCGCTGGCTCAACCAGCGTCAGCGCACCGAACAGCGCCGCCGCGAGGCTCAGACCCGCCGCCGCAAGCCCCGGAGCGGGAGGCAGCGTCGCAGGATCGGCGTGCATCCCGGACAGTACGCCGCCGAGCAGCGGACCGAAGGTGAAGCCCAGCCCGAAAGCCGCACCCAGCAGCCCCATGCCCTTGGCGCGGTTCTCCTCCGTCGTGACATCGGCAATGTAGGCCTGCGCCGAGGAGATGTTCGCGCCGAAGAAGCCGGCCAGCAGACGTGAAGCGAACAACAGGCCCAGCGTATCCGCGTACGCGAACAGCGCGTAGGACGCCGCGCTGCCGATCAGGCCGCCCACCAGCACGGGCTTGCGTCCGATACGGTCCGAAAGACGCCCCCACAGCGGCGCGAAGAGAAACTGCATGCCTGAGAAGCAGGAGAACAAGAGCCCCAGCTGCCACTCGCTGGCACCGAAGTACTGCGAGTAGATCGGCAGCAGCGGGATCACGATCCCGAAGCCCAGGAGGTCGATGAAGACCGTCAGGAAGATGAACAGCAGCGGGGAACGGCCCCCGGGGCCCTTGGGCGCGCTCATGAGTGCCGGGAAGTATAGGAACTTACAGTCGCGCACGCGCACCAGCCGATAGCTACCCTGCATGAAAGTCTTTCCGTACGCGCTGGTGGGTGTGGGCCTGATCGTCGCTCTTGCAACCGCACAGTCTCCGGCGCCTGCCCGACCGGACACAGCCGCCGAGCTGGCGCTGCTGCGCGAGCGCGTGGACGCGCTCGAGCGCCTCAACCGCCAGCAGGCCCTGACGATCACGCAGACCACGCGCTACCTTGAAGCCCAGTCCAAGGCGGCGGTGGCAATGCAGGAAGCGCTCGCCCGCAGCGAGAAGGAAGGCTTCACCTTCGGGATCAACCCGCGTTCGCGCGAGATCCTGCTGGCCGGCTGGCGCGAGAGTCTCGCGAGCGCACAGAAGGAGCTGCCGAGCGCACCCGCCACGAGCGGATCCGGCCCCGCCACGACGACCGCCAACCGCTGAGGACCCTCTCGCAAGTCGGTGGCCCGGGGGCGTAGGATCGCGCCACCATGTGGATCGCGACCTGCGCTGCCCTGCTGACTCTGTTCCCTCAGGACACTCCTTCGACGAAAGCTCGTCCGCGCGCGGCGCGCGAACAGCCCAGCGCCGAGAAGGAACTCAAGCGCAAGCAGGCCGCCTTCGAGACCAAGGCGCCCGAGGAAAAGGAACTCGACGATGCGCGCCGGCGCTCGATCGGTCTGCTGGTGGGCATGCAGGAGTCGCTCGATCCCGCGCGCAAGGAACCCTGCGAGTGGCCCTACGAGGGCGTCTACCGCGTGCCCGGAGAGAGCGGCAAGCCCGAGATCCCGATCGGCTATCGCGTGGGCGGCACCTCGATCGTCTGCAGCGCGCTGCTGCGCGCGCTGCCGGAGAAGCTGGACAAGCCCAGTGAGGCGGCCATCGAGCGCAGCCTTGCCTTCGTGCTGGAGGCGCTCAAGCTGCCCAAGATGCAGCCCGAAGGCTGCAAGGGCTACGACGTGCGCGGCTGGGGCCATGCTTACGCGCTGGAGTTCCTGCTGCTGGTCAGGACTCGCCCGATGGTCGACGAAGCGCGCCGCAAGGACATCGACGCGGCCGTCAACTGGCTGATCGAGGCGCTCGACAAGCTCGAACACTCCGAATCCGGCGGCTGGAATTACGCGCGCACCGATGCACCCGATGGCGCCAGCCCGTTCATGACCGCGCCGACTCTGCAGTTCCTCTACCAGGCGCGCGCCGCGGGCTTCACGGTTTCGCAAGAGCTGGTGCAGCGCGCGCTGGGCACGCTGGAAGCTTCGCGCGGAGATAGCGGGGCCGTGCAGTACGCCACCAGCGCGCGGACCGAGCGCGGCAAGGCCGCCGAGGAAATTCCCGCTGCGGTCGCGCGCATGGCCGTGGTCGAGACCACGCTGCATCTGGCGGGCCGCAGCGATCCGGCACGCATCGAGAAGGCGATCGAGTCCTTCTTCGCGCACTGGGAATGGCTGGAAGTGCGCCGCCGACAGAACGGAACGCACATTCCCCCCTACAACATCGCGCCCTACTACTTCTTCTACGGACACCGCTACGTGGCGCAGGCGATCGAGTTCCTCCCCGCAGACAAGCGCGCGGCTGCGCGCGAGCGTCTCTACCAGTTGCTGTGGGCCGTGCGCGAGTCCTCCGGCGGCTGGAATGACCGCGTCTTCCCGCGCAGCGAGAACTTCGGCACCGCCATGACGCTGTGCGCGCTGCTCGAGCCGCATGTGGCACGTCCGGTGGGCTGGCCCGCCGCCACCGGCAAGCAACCCGCGAAGTGAGCACCCAGCCGGCCAAGCCCGCCGCCAATGCGCTCGCGCGTGCGCGCGATGAGTTCCTGCGCGAGCTCGAGGCCGTGCGAGGCTCGAGCCCGCACACGCTGAGGGCGTATCGCTCGGACCTCGAGGAGTTCCTGCGCTTCGCGGCCGAGCGCGGACTCGAGCAGCCCGATGAGGTCACGCCGCGCTCGTTGCGCTCATATCTCGCGCGTCTCGACGAGCGCGGGCTCGCCAAGAGCTCGATCCAGCGCAAGCTGTCGGCGGCGCGTTCCTTCTTCAAGCACCTGCTGCGCCAGGGACGCATCGACGCGCACCCCGCGGCGGGACTGCGCCAGCGGCGCGGCGAGCGCAAGCTGCCCGGCGTGCTCTCGGCTGCCGAGCTGAAGCAGCTGCTCGACACGTTCACGAAGGAGCGCCACGAGGATCTGCGCGATCTGGCACTGCTCGAGCTGATGTACTCCGCCGGAACGCGTGCCGCCGAGACCGTCGGCCTCAACCGCGGCGCGATCGACTTCTCGCGCGGACTCGTGCGACTCCTCGGCAAGGGGCGCAAGCAGCGCATCAGCGTGCTCGGCAAGCCCGCGCAGCTGGCCTTGCAGCGCTATCTGGCGGATCCGCGGCGGCCCAGGGCCCGGGCCAGCGCACAGGAAGCCGTGTTTCTCAATCCGCGCGGCGGAAGGCTCACGACCCGCAGCCTGGGCCGCATCGTCGACAAGCGTGTGCAGATGGCCGGCATCGTGCGCCGCGTGACACCGCACACGCTGCGTCACAGCTTCGCGACGCATCTGCTCGATGCGGGTGCCGACCTGCGCAGCGTGCCGGAGCTGCTCGGACATGCGCACCTGACGACCACGCAGATCTACACGCATGTCTCGATCGAGCGGCTGCGCACGGCCTACGAACAGGCCCACCCCCATGCCCAGTCGAGCGCGCCGGTCCGGCGCGTGAAACCGGTCGGCGGCCGTGCCCGCCGGAACCCTGTCCAAGGCGCCCGCCAACGCGCATGAATCCGACCGCGCAAGTCCAGGGCAACCGGATGGCCGTGCTGCTGGCGGCTGCGCTGTTCGTGGCGCACGCAGTGCTGTACTGGTTCACCTGCGACGATGCGTACATCTCGTTCCGCTATTCGCGCCATCTCGCCGAAGGCCACGGGCTGGTCTTCAACCTCGGCGAGGATCCGCCCGTCGAGGGCTACTCCAATCTCCTGTGGGTGCTGCTGCTCGCACCGTTTGCCAAGCTGGGACTTTCGCTCGCATGGTGCGCCAACCTGATCTCGGTTGCCTGCGGTGCGGTGCTTGTCGCGCTGTGCACGCGCCGCGCGGGTCTGGGCGCCGGCCTGCTGCTGGCGCTGTGTCCGGCGCTCGCGCTGTGGGGCAGTTCCGGCCTGGAGACCATGCCCTTCGCGCTGGCACTGCTCTTGTGCTACGAGCGCGCGCAGGCGGGACGCTTTCTGGCTGCGGGGCTTTACGCCAGTGCTGTGTTGCTGCTGCGTGTCGATGGCATCGCCTTCGCACTGCTGGTGCTGGCGTGCGGGGGCTTGAAGTTCGGAAGGCGGATGCTGCCCGCGCTGATCGCGCCGGGCCTGTGCCTGACGGCGCTGCTGGTCTTCCGCACGGGCTACTACGGCGAGTGGCTGCCCAACACCGCCTTCGCCAAGAGCGAACTCTCCTCGATCACTCTGGAGCGCGGAGCAAAGTACCTTGCGAGCTTCCTCCTGTGCTTCCCCGCCGTGCCGATCGGGGTGCTGCTGGCTACCGGTCTGTGCTGGCGTCAGCGGCGACTCGATGCGGGGCTGGCGCTGCTGGTTGCGCTCGCGACGCTCGCTCACGGCCTGCTGGTGGGCGGCGATTTCATGCCGATGGGCCGCTTTTTCGTGCCCGGGCTGGCCTTCCTCGCTCTGAGCCTGGGTCTGCTCCTGCGCGCGCGCGCGGTCTGGCTGGCGCTGCTGGCGCTCTCACCGCTCGCGACGCTGGATGTCGCGCCCGTTCCGCAATCCGCGCGTGAAGCGCTGCATTTCCGCTGGAACGACCCGCGCTGGCGCAGCGAGAAGCAGCAGTGGAGCGCGATGCGGCAGCGCAGCGCGGAGTGGCTCGAGCTGGGGCAGGCCCTGCAGCGCTTCACGCGGCCCGGGGAGACACTCGTGATCGGCAACATCGGAGCCGTGGGCTACGCCTCGGAACTGTTCCTCTACGACCAGTTTGGGCTTGTCGATCGCGAGGTCGCGCGCACAACACCCGCTCCGCGCCGCGTCTCGGCCGGCCATGACAAGGGCGTGCGACCGGACTACTTCTTCCCGCGCAGGCCGGACTATCTGGGTGCGTGGATCGGATCGGCGGCTGCTCAGCCGGATCCGCAGCAGGAGCGCATGCTGCGCTCGCTGCCCGGCGCGCCGCCGCTGAGGCTGCTGCGCCATCCCCTCGAGGACGGTACGGACCGCGTGCTCAATCTGTGGCGGCTGGAGTGGCCCTGAAGGAGCCTGAACCGATGAGGCGACCGCGTCTGCTGCTGCCCCTGATCGCACTGCTGGTGCTGCACTTCGATTTCTGGCGAGAGAGCCGCCCGCAGCTGGTGCTGGGCTGGCTGCCCGAAGAGCTGGCCTGGCGCCTGTGCTGGATGGCTCTCGCGCTTGTGCTGCTGTGGTACTGGACGCACTCGCCGGAGACGGAGCGCGAGGCGTGATCGCGCTGCTGGCACTGCTGGCGTATTTCGCGCTGATGCTGCTGCTGGGCTGGCAGGCCGAGCGCGGTCGCGAGCAGAGTGCGCGCGAGTACTACCTGGCAGGCAGCGGCCTGACGAGCGTGGCACTGTTCTTCGCGCTGTTCGGCACCAACTGTTCCCCCTTCGTGCTGCTCGGCGTGCCCGGCATGAGCTACCACGAGGGCCTCGCCATCTTCAGCCTCAATGCGCCGATCATCGCGCTGGGCGTACCGCTGCTGTTGTGGTGGATGGGCCAGCCGGCGCGGCGTCTGTCACTAGAACTGGGAGCGCTGTCCCCCGCTGAACTCTATGCACGCAAGCTCGGCAACCGCGCTGTCGGCTGGGTGCTGTTCGGCGCCTTTACGCTGTTCACGCTGCCCTACATGGTGACGGGCATCGCCGGCTGCGGCCTCGCGCTGGAAAGCGTGTTTCCAGATGTGCTCTCGCGCGAAGTCGGTGCCGCGCTCTCGCTGGGCATCGCACTGGCCTACACGCTGATGGGCGGAATGCGCGCCACGGCGTAGACCAACATCGTTCAGGGCGCACTGTTTCTGGGGGTGATCCTGCTGGTGGGCGTGCTGCTGTTCATCGCGCTCGGCGGACCTGCGGCCGCGTTCGAGCGACTGCTGGCGGAACGGCCGGAATTGAGCTGCCTTGATCGCGATGCGCCGCGCACGGAGTGGAAGAGCTTCCTCTCGACCTCGATCAACATCACGCTCACCGTGGCCTGCTTTCCCCACATGCTGGTGCGCCTGATGGCCGCACGCGATGACAGGAGCCTGCGCGCGAGCATGCGGCTGTATCCGCTCGCGCTCGCTTTGCTGTGGCTCCCCGCCGTGCTGATCGGCGTGTTCGGCGCGCTGCTGCGTCCGGGCCTCGAGGGCAAGGCCTCGGATGCCGTGTTTCCCTGGATGGTCGGCGAGCTGCTGGGACCGCAGTGGGCCGTGCTCGGCACGCTGGCGGTGCTGGCGGCGGCGATGAGCACGATCGATGCGCAGTTGCTGACGCTGGGCAGCATGCTCGAGCGCGATGTGCGCGGAGTCCGCAGGAAAGGCGGTGAGAGGCTGTTCCTGCTGGGCGTTGCCGTGCTGACCTTTGCGCTCTACCTCGCCTTCGAAGCCAGCGAAGTGTCGATCTTCGGCCTCAGCAACTTCGCGTTCAGCGGCTATGTGATGCTGTTCCCCACGCTGGTGCTGGGACTGCACTGGGACGGGCTGACGGCGCGGGGCGCCGTGCTGTCCATGCTGGGCGGCATCGGCACGCTCGCGCTGGCCTGGCTGGGCTGGTTCCCGACGCTGGGCTTCCAGCCCGTGGTCCCCGGGCTGGCGATGGCCTTCGTGCTGGCCTGGGTGGGATCGCTGGGCGGCACTGGCCGTCTGCGCAGGCCGTCTGCGCAGGCCACAAATCGGCGCAGGCCCTAAAATGGTTCCACCTCGCAGCCGCAAGGCTCCGAGGTGGGTTAGTTGGTGATCCCAAGGGGATTTGAACCCCTGTCGCTAGGATGAAAACCTAGTGTCCTAGGCCTGGCTAGACGATGGGACCACCGTTTCGCTCGCGCCTTTTCCAGCGCGTTCGAGGGCGGGGAAAATAAGATCCCGCAGGCCCCGTGTCAAGCCCTGTATCGAGCTCCGCATCAAGCCCCGCATCAAGCCCTGTGCCAGCCGGCGGCCGAAAGCTCCCCCATCACGGCCCGATATTCCCGCTCCAGAGCCGAGATCAGGCCCTCGGCGCCCCCGCGGGTGGTCTCGGGCAGCACCTGCCAGGTGTAGGTCTCGATCTCCACGTGGAGCTCCTGGCTGCCCCACTGCTGAGGTGTGCGCAGCAGTTCCTCCAGGATCGAGCGGGCATGGTCACGGGTGGTTCCCAGCTGACCGAGGCTTTCCGCGTCGACCGGCACATGGAAGTGGCAGCGCAGCTCTTCGGCCCCCTTGGGGCCGCTGTGGCGCAGTTCATCGAGATCGAGCCAGGCAAGCTCGCGCTCTCCCGCGCGGCCCGTGACCTGATGCAGGAAGCGCGGCTCCGCCATGGCGAGCAGCGCAGCGTAGGCCTGCGGATTCTGCTCGGGGGCGCGGCAGACCAGCGCGCTGGAGTACTGCAGCTTGCCGAAGTTGCCGCAAGTCAGCGCGAGCCGGGCGCTGGCTCTGGGATCCTCGAACTCGACCGCCGAATGACAGGCATCGAGACACAGGCCCAGCGAGGAGAGCCCCGCCCCCAGCGAGCGCACCAGCGCCGCCGCATCGCGCGTGTCGTTGGCATTGGAGCGCGGCTCGGCCTCCAGCGAGAGCACGATGCGCCGGCCGTGATCGCGCGCCAGTGCATCGAGAGCGACCGCGGCCTGCTGCAGGCCTTCGCGCGCGGCCTGTGCGCGCGGTTCGTGCCGCAGATCCGCGCCGAAACCGCCGGCATGCGTGCTGATCGAGATCTGCTCGCCCTCGCGGGCCTCGCGGAAGTTCAGCGCCAGCTGCGCCACGGCAAGCGTGTACGCGAGGCGCTCGGGCTGCGACCAATCCGGCGCGTAGACGCGCGCCTTGAGCTCATCGCTCTGAAAGTGCTCGTAGGGAAAGGCGTTGTAGCTGAAGGCATCGAGACGCTCGGCCTCGAGGAAGGCGATCACGCGCTCGCGTGCGCGCAGATCGCGCACGAGCTCGAAGGCCAGCGCCGCCGGCAGGTACATGCCGACGCCGAAGGACTCGCGGCCTGCATGCAGTCGCTCGCGCAGCGGCAGCGTCACGCGCCGCAGCGCGTCGAACCACTCGTCCAGCGTGCGGGCTGCATGCAGGTTCATGCAGTAACCCAGCCGCACGCAGCGACCCGGATGGGCCGGATGTACGAAGCGCATCGCGGACTACAGGCCGGAGAGCTCGATGCCCTCGGGCGCCAGCATCACGGGAATGCCCTGACGCACCGGGTAGGCGCACAGGTTGTCCTGACGCACCAGGGCCGCCTCGATCGCGCCCTCGACCTTGCGGCCGTCGCGATGGCAGAGCTTCCCGGCGGCGATCGCCCGGTTGATGCGCTCCAGCAGGGCGGCATCGGCTTCGCGCACCTTCATGCGGTTGACGGGGCAGGCGAGCAGTTCCAGCAGGTCCTTGGCGATCACGGCGGTCTATGCTGGCAAATCTCCTGTACAAGGCTCAAGCCCCCGCAGACGGATCAGCTCAGGATCAGGCCCTGCGCTTGACACCCCGCGCAGGAGGAACGAGGCTCGCAGGCATGTTGAGCCTCACACGGAGCCTCGCACCCTGTCACATGGCCCTGCTGCTGCTCGCCCCGAGCGCACAGTCGGCCCAGCGGCCGCAACTGCCCGAGGGCAGCGCGGCGGAGCGCGTGCTGGCGACGCTCCCCGACAATCAGCCTGTGGAACGGCTCGCGGCTCTCGATCCTTCGAAGGCGCAGGCCTGGGCGACATGGCTGCAGGCGCTGGAGAGTGCCCGCACGAGCAGTGCGGCTGCCGCACACGCCCAATTGTGCGATTTTGCGCTCTCTCAGGGCCGCTATGAGCGCGCCTGGGAGCATCTGGTCGCGGCGCAGGCGCGCCCGGAGCTCATGGCTGGTCTGCTGCCGCGCTTCCTGCCGGGCGTCGAGAGCCTCGTGCAGCCGCTCTCCGACGGATCGACGCTGCGACCGGCGCTGCCGCCCCGGACCGGTCGCGGCCTGCCCGGTCGCATCGAGCGGCGGGAGATGCAACTGGAGCGTCTCGCGATCGGTGCGGCGCGAGTCAAGCTCGCCGTGCGTGTGGAATACGAAGGCGTGATCGTCGAGCTGACGCATCAGGAGGGACCGGCGTGCGTGGTGCATGTGGAGATCCCGCAGGATCCCGACTTTGCGTTCGGGCTGGAGTACCTCGACTGGTATCCGATCGAAACCCCGGCCGAAACCCCGGCCGGAGCCGCGGTCGGTGACGCAGCGAGCGATCGTGCGCGGCGTGTCGAGCTCGCGCCGGGATCCGATACGCGCACGCTCTACGGCCGCTTCGAGACGCGCGCCTTCGATTTCCCCCGCCGTCTGCCGCCGACGAAGCCGCAGCTGCTGCAGCGCGAGGGACTCGCTCTGGAGCTGCTGCCCGGCGATCCACGGCGCGAGTTCTTCCAGGAACTCGCGGGCGCTCTGGCGCTGCCCCCCTTGAGGGTGGATGCCTGCGTCTTCGAGCGCGGCGCCGCGCGTCCCGCCGGCATTCACATCGATCTGGCACAACCCGCCGACCAGCCGCGCCGTCTGGCGCTGCTGGCGGAGGCGATCGAGTCCTTCCTTCTGCAGCCCTGATACCCCATGCCCTCTTCCGAGCTCCATCAGCGCAACCGCGCGCGCCTTGCCGAACGCCTCCAGCAGCGCAACGCCGCCGGCATCTTCTTCACCGCCGCGCACAAGGTCCGCAACTTCGACGCGGAGTTCCGCTTCCGGCCCGACTCCGACTTCTGGTGGCTCACCGGATTTGCCGAGCCGGACTGCGCGCTGGTGATTCTGCCCGCCCTCGCGGCGGACAAGCCCGGTCGCACGATCCTCTACCTGCGCGACAAGGACCGCGAAAAGGAGATCTGGAGCGGGCGGCGGCTGGGACTGGCGGCCGCACCGGCTGCGCTGGGTGTCGATGAAGCGCGCAACATCGAACGTCTGTTCGAGGATCTGCCGCAGCTGCTCGTCAACTGCGAGCGCATCGTCTATCGCACGGGAGTTGAACCCGAGCGTGACCGCCGCATGCTCGAAGTGCTCGCGACATTGCGCGCACGCGCCAAGGGCATGATCGTGCCGCCGCTGGAGCTGCTCGATGTCAATCCGTTCACGCACGAGCTGCGGCTGTTCAAGACACCGGAGGAACTCGAGGTGATGCGCAAGGCCGCGACGATCACGCGCGAGGCGCACACGCGCGCCATGCGCGAATGCCGTCCGGGCGTCAATGAGCGCGAGATCGACGCGCTGCTCGACTACACATTCCGTGCGCGCGGGGGCAGCGGTGCTGCCTACACCAACATCGTCGCGGGCGGCTCCAACGCCTGCATCCTGCACTATGTCGAAAATGACCAGCCGCTGAAGGACGGCGATCTGCTGCTGATCGACGCGGGCGCGGAATATCAGTGCTACGCCAGCGACGTCACGCGCACATTCCCCGTCAACGGCAGCTTCTCGCCCGAACAGCGTGCGGTTTACGAGGTCGTGCTGGCGGCGCAGCTGGCGGCGATCGCCGCGGTGCGCCCGGGGGCCAGCTTCGTGTCGGTCCACGAGTGCGCACTGCGCGTGCTGTGCGAGGGCTTCCTGCGCCTTGGCCTTCTGAGCGGCACGCTCGAGGAGGTGCTCGAAAAGCACAGCTACCGGCGCTTCTACATGCACCGCACCAGCCACTGGCTGGGACTCGATGTGCACGACTGCGGCGCCTATGTGGTCGATTCCCGCTCGCGCCTGCTGGAGCCTGGAATGGTGCTGACCATCGAGCCGGGCTGCTACATCGCCGCGGATGAGGACAGCGTCGAGCCGCCCTGGCGCGGCATCGGCGTGCGTATCGAGGACGATGTGCTCGTGACGGACAAGGGCGGAGAGGTGCTGACCGCAGGCATTCCCAAGACGGTCTCGGAAATCGAGAGCCTGATGTCGTCACAGCGCTTCACCGCCTCGGCGGCCGGGTAGCGTACAGGGATACCGGCGCACTCATCGGAAATGAACGCGGACGGCGGCCGTATCCGCCATACTCGGAGCAACGATGTCGCGCTGGCTGGGAACAGAAGATGAGCTTACCCTCGCGGACGCGGGCCTGGCCCTGCGCGGAGCCGCCCAGGCGGCCGGTGCGCCGGGCTGGATCTGGCTCGCGGGCCTGTGCTTTCCCTCACTCACCGTGCTGCTGGGATTGAGCTTCGGCGATGCCTTGCAGATCGAGAGCGAGCAGCTCGATCTGGCCGTCGGCGGCTCGTACGCGCTCGCGCTGCTGCTGAGCCCTCTGCTTCTGTTTCCGCTGCGCCTGCAGGCCGGCTTGGCGCTGCTGATGCAGCCGGCTCGCCTGCGCGAGCTCGGGCAACCGGCCGATCCCGCAGCGCCGGTGCGGCACACACCCCAGCTGCGCGCCTGCTGGAACGCCAGCCGCGGACTGCTCGGCACCAGCCTCGCACTGTGGCTGCGCGTCGTGCTGACGCTGCTGGTGGGACTCGCGCTGGTGATCGTGCCGCCCTGGTTCTTCCTCAAGGGCACGGGACTGGATCCGCACAGCTACGAGTTCTACGGGCTGTTGACGCCCTTCTTCGCGCTCGGCGCGCTGTACCAGCTGACGATCGCCATGCTGTTCCAGCTGGCCTTGCAGAGCCTGGTGCGCCACCGCCGCGGCGCGGCATCGGCACTCCTGCATGCCTGGCGGATTGCCTCTCACCGGCCGTGGGCCACGTTTCGCGCGGCGCTGGTCGACCTGGTGCTGACACTGGGTGTGCTGGTCCTGACCTACGCGGTGACGATCACACTGGTGGTTTCGATCGTCGGCATTCTGGCGATACCCTTTGCGCTGGTGGCGCTGGCGGGCATGGAAGGCGTGGCGCGCGCGGGTTACTGGGCGCGCATGTACATCGCCCTGGGCGGCCTCCCGGAACCGACGCTTGCGGAGCAAGGGTCGCCGGTTTCACCGCTGCGCGAGCACGCCGGGTGAGAAGAGTTGGTGCCCACGCAAGGGCTCGAACCTTGGACCTGATGATTAAGAGTCACCTGCTCTACCAACTGAGCTACGTGGGCACCCAGTGAGTCAGGGGCGAAGGTTATAGCCGCGGAAACCGGCCGTTGCAAGACCTGAGGAATGGTGAGCGCGGAAGGGATCGAACCTTCGACCTACTGGTTAAAAGCCAGTTGCTCTACCGACTGAGCTACGCGCCCATTCCCGATCGTTCGAGGGTGAACAGAATAGCGACTGGAACCGGCCGAGGGAACCCCGGAAACGGCCTAGACTTCCATGATCTCGGCCGTCTTGCGCTCGAGCAGGCCCGTGACCTTGTCCTCGTACTCCTTGAGGGCCTTCTGGATCTCGTCCTGGGCGCGCTTGTGATCGTCTTCGGTAAGGGTGCCGCCCTTGTGGGCCGACTCGGCCACCTTGTTCTGGTCGCGGCGCACGTTGCGCATGGCCACGCGGGTCTCCTCCGCGATCTCCTTGACCTTGGCGGCGTACTTCTTGCGCTGGTCCTGGCTCAGGGCCGGCATGGTCAGCCGCAGCAGCTTGCCGTCGTTCTGGGGCGTGATGCCCAGATCGCTCTTGAGGATCGCCCGCTCCAGTTCCTTGAGGATCGAAGCATCGAAGGGCTTGATCACGATCTGGCGCGGCTCCGGCACGGTGATGGAAGCCATCTGCGAGATCGGCGTCGGCGTGCCGTAGTAATCGACGCGGATGCCGTCCACCAGCGCGGCGCTCGCGCGCGATGTGCGCACGGACTTCAGCACTTCCTGCAGGTGGTGCAGGGCCTTTTCGAGCTTGTCACGCGTGTCCTTGACGATTGCCTGGGTGCTCATGTGGCGCTCCGGATTCTGGTACCGAGGGTCTCGCCGCGGATCACGCGCTCAAGATTGCCCTCTTCGAACATGTTGAAGACGATGACAGGCAGCGAGTTTTCCATGCACATGGTGATGGCGGTGCCATCCATGACGCTCAAGCCCTGCTGCAGAACCTGCATGTAGTCGAGTTCTTCGTAGCGCGAGGCGCTCTTGTCCTTCTTGGGATCGGCGGTGTATACGCCGTCGACCTGGGTGGCCTTGAGCAGCACCTCGCAGTTGAGCTCCGTGGCGCGCAGTGCGGCGGCCGTGTCGGTCGTGAAGAAGGGATTGCCCGTGCCCGCCGCGAGAATCACGACGCGGCCGTGCGAGAGGTGCGTCAGCGCCTTGCGGCGCACGAAGGGCTCGGCGACCTGACGGATCTCGATGGCGGTCTGCACGCGCGTCTCGAGCCCTTCCTGCTCCAGCGCATCCTGCAGCGCCAGGGCATTGATCACCGTGCCGAGCATGCCCATGTAGTCGGCGCTCGCACGCGGTGCGCCGAGCTTGGAGAACTGCGCGCCGCGCAGGATGTTGCCGCCCCCCACCACGATCGCAAGCTCAACGCCCATGCGCGCCACGCGCGCGACCTGCCGCGCGATCTTCTGCACTGCTTCCGGATCGATGCCGTGCCCCTTGGTGGGATCACCGAGGGCCTCGCCGGAGAGCTTGAGCAGGACGCGCTGGTAGGGTTTCGACATGGGGGCGTGGAGGTGGACTCGTCCGGGCCGCAAAAGGCTCCGGCGCCGTCCCCCCAAGGATAGGGAAACGGCGCCGGGATTCCAGCATCCGGGCCCCCAAGGGGGGGCGCAGAGGACTCACTTGCCGATCTGGAAGCGGGCGAAGCCCTCGATCAGCGAGCCCTTGCCCAGCTCGGCGTCGAGCACGGTCTGGACCTTCTTGGAGTCGTCCTTGAACCAGTTCTGCTCCGGCAGGACGGACATCGCGTAGAAGGAGTTGAGCTTGCCGGAGATGATCTTCTCCTGGATTTCCGCAGGCTTGCTCTTGACCTCGTCCAGGTAGATCGCGCGCTCGCGCTCGACCTCGGAGGCGGGCACTTCCTCACGCTTCAGCGCGCTGGGGTTGGCGAACACGACGTGCATCGCCAGATCCTTCAGCGCCGCGACGGCTCGTGCTTCGTCCGCGCCGGTCTTGACCGACACGATCGCGCCCTTCTTGCCGTCGTGGTGCACGTAGAAGCCCACGTACCCGCCCGCGTTGCGGAAGGCCGAGACCTTGCCGATGGAGATATTCTCACCGATCTTGCCGACCATCAGCTTGATCGACTCGTCCAACGTCGAGCCGCCGTAGCTCATCGCGCCCAGCTGGCCTGCATCGCTGCAGTTGCCGTCCGCCGCGAGCTTGGCCGCGCCGTTGAGCAGGCCTTCGAAGTCGGCCGTGCGGGCCACGAAGTCCGTCTCGCAGGTCAGCGCGACGAGCGCGCCGCCCTTGGAACCGGGCAGGATGCAGGCCGCGATGCGGCCCTCACCCATCTCGCGACCGGCCTTCTTCTCGGCGGTCTTGAGGCCCGACTTGCGCAGCCAGTCCACGGCGCCTTCCATGTTGCCGGCGCTGGCGGCCAGCGCCTTCTTGCATTCCATCAGGCCGGCGCCGGTGCGCTCGCGCAGCTCGCCGACCATTTTTGAAGTGATTTCGACGCTCATGGTGAATCAGGCCTCCTCGGTCTTGGGAGCAGTGCGTCCGCCGCCGCCGCCGTCGTTCCGGCGACCGCGGGCATAGCGGCCACCCATGCCGTCGGGCATGCGGTTCTTGCCCGTGGGGCGCGGCTCATCGCCGCTGGGACGCGCATCGCCCTCGTGCTTCTCGGCGACGCCCATCGTGGCCATGCGCTCGCGGTGGTTGGCAGCGCCTTCCTCCACGGCCTTGACCAGCGTCTCGACGATCAGGCGCACGCTCTTGAGCGCGTCGTCGTTGCCCGGGATCACGATGTCGATGCCGGTCGGATCGCAGTCGGTGTCCAGCACGCCGATCACGACCAGACCCATGCGGTTGGCTTCGCGGACGGCATTGGCTTCGCGGGCGGGGTCGATCACGACCATCGCGCCGGGGATCGAGCCCATCTCGCGGATGCCGCCGAGGTTGCGCACGATCTTGCGCTTCTCGCGGCGCAGGCTCGAGAGCATCTTCTTGGAGTACTGAGCGGCGACCGTGGCGTCTTCCTCGGTCTTCTCCAGATCTTCAAGGCGCTTGAGACGCGAGCGGATGACCGAGAAGTTGGTCAGCGTGCCGCCGATCCAGCGCTCGGTGACGATCGGCATACCCGTGCGCTGGCCGGCGTCCTGAACGACGCCCTTGACCTGGCGCTTGGTTCCGACCCACATGATCGCGGAGCCTTCGGCCGCCATGTGGTAGAGCAGATTGCGGGCGCGGAGCATGCCCTTGAGCGTCTCGCGCAGATCGATGATGTGGATCAGGTTGCGGCGGCCGTGGATGTACGGCGCCATCTTCGGGTTCCAGCGGGAAACGCGGCAGCCGAAGTGCACACCGGCGTCGATCAGCTCTTGAATGTTGATGTCTTGCATGGATTCTCGTGGCGAAGGGCTCCCCTTTGGAAAGCCTCCTTGGATCGCGCCCACGCGCGCGGCAGGTATCGGGTTGTCGCCCTCCGGCCGGACATCGGCAGAAGGGGTCCGGGCGCCAGTCCCCGCGCCGAGAGAACGCCCGGCACACCAGAGCTGGTGCTCGCTCGCTCGACCGCTGCCGAAGAGGGGGGCAATCCTTTCCACGGCCCTCTGGTCGACATCCAGGAGGCCCGGCCCTGCTTTCCCACCGCGGGAAATAAGGGCCCAAGAGTGTAGCGAGCCCTGCCGCAGGGTCAACCGCAGAAGCTCCGGCCGCCCCGAAAGCGACTTCCTGTGGGGTATACTGCCTTGGGCTGGGAGTCCGCTCCTGCCCGCCCCCGCATGCACGAGCGCGCCAAGTTCCGGATTCTGGTGCTGGACCACCGCCAAAGCGGCTGGGAAGGGCGGCTGGCCATCGCTCCGGACGGAGCCTTCGAATGGCAGCACTCGCGCAGCCTGCGCGACAGCCAGCGTCTGCTCGCCGCCGGCGGCCACGATCTGGTGCTGCTCGATCCGCTGGTCGAAGGCGGCAACAGCGAGATCGAGCTGGTGGGCCTCGACGAGCAGTCGCCGCTGCTTCTGTACATCTGCGCCGAGGGCGAAGCCCGCGCCGAGGCACTCTCGCGCCTCGCCTACCGGCGTCGAGAATTCGATCTCGCGACGCGCGCCGCCAGTCCGGAGGAACTGGCCTGGCGCATGGAGTCCCTGCTCGCGCGTTCGATCGCGCTGGAGCAGGTTGAAGGTCTGCGCCACCGTGCGCTGCACGACGAGCGCACGGGCCTGCTGCGCGCAGGAGCTTTCGATGAGCGCCTGCACGAGCACTTCTCCGCCAGCCGACGGCACCAGCTGCCGCTGTGCCTGCTGCTGATCGATCTCGACCGATTCGGGTTGATCAACAAGCAGCTCGATCACACACAGGGCGACCTCGCACTCGCGCGCGCCGCCGATGCGATCCGCTCGCAGCTGCGCGCCGAGGATGTCGCCGGCCGGCTGGGCGGAGATGAATTCGGCGTGCTGCTGCCGTACACGACGCCGGCCCAGGGCGCACGCGTCGTGGTGCGCCTGCTGGAGGCGCTGCGCGCGCTCAATCCGCACACGCTGCCCGAGTACAGCGGCCTGCGGGTCAGCGGCTCGATCGGCTTCGAGAGCACCACCGGTCGCGATCTGGAATCCGCGGAGCTCCTGCGCGAACACAGCGAGCGTGCGCTGCGCACGGCCAAGCAGCGCGGCGGCGACTGCGGCGTGTACTTCCGCAGTCTGGGACCGCGCATGGTCCCGCGCACGGAATCGAGCGCGGACTCGGGAGCCGGGCCCGAATCCGAACGCTAGCGCGACAGCGCCAGCTCGAGCCAATTGGCCCGATCGCCCGCGAAACCGTCGCCGGCGTCATCCGCCACCAGCTCCAGCCGTCGGACGCCACGCAGTTCGATCGCGGGCAGGGCCCGCGCCGCTTCGCCTCCGCGCACGATGCCGCTGGACCAGACTTCCTTGCCGTCGCACAGCACGCGGAAGATCACCGAGCCGCGCGCCGCGAGCTCGCGCGTGCTGTCATCGATGCCGACGGCTCCCGTGAGGCGCTGTTCGCTGCCGTCGTGCTGCCACGCGATGCGATTGGGAGCGTGCATGCCGATGCCGCGCGCGCTGACTTCGGAGCGCACGCGCAGCCGTCCGCCGCTGACCGAGCGATCCATGCGGCTGGGCCACTGCAGCCCCAGATCGTCTCCGAACGGCGAGCAGGCGGGCGCCTCGCTCACCGGCAGGGCCGAGAGCCAGCTCAGCCGGCCGTCGCGCACGCTGAGCTGTGCGATGGCCTGCAGCGGAATTTCCAGACGCTCACCGCCGGCGCGCACAAGCTCACAGCCCGCCAGCGAGAGCCGCACCAGGATGCCTTGCAGGCGTCCGCCGTCGGTGAGATCCAGCTCGACCGGCGTTCCCGCCCCGGCCTTCGGCTCGTACAGCTCGCGCGCCTCGCGATCGATGAAAAGCGCCGCGACCTCGCCGATCGGGATCTCCTTGACGCCGATGCCGTTGATGTCGAACGCGATACCGGCACTCTGAAAAGCCTGCGTGCCGCCGCCGAGCAGATCGAGCGCCTCGCGCGATCGGCGGTACAGGCGGTCGCCCTCGGCCGCCGGCTCGATGGGCTTGCCCCAGCCGGCGGGAACGCGCGCGGGATACTCCAGCGCGTCGAGTTCCTCGATGCCCAGCACCAGCGGCACGCCGCTGGTGGTGGAGAACACGAAGGACTCCTCCTTGCCTCCGCGCCACTCGCCGTGCAGGAGCTCTCCGCTCCACAGGCGCACGCGCGCGCTGTCTGCGGGCACCTCGACGATTGCGCTCGCCGGAAAGCGCACGCGCCAGGCCTGTTTGGTGCGCGGGTCGGCGAGATCGAGCGCGGATAGTGGCAGTTCCTGCACCGCGCCCTCAAGACCAATCAGCCGGGCCACCGGAGTGCCGCTCTGCGGAACGGCGGACAGAAGCAGGGCCGGAAGAAGGAAGTGCGGCATGGCTCGGCCGTGATCCTAGCATCTGTCCGGAGGGAGCGTGCCGCGTGCGCAGACAGGCAGTATCATCTTGCGCCCCATGTGCCCCGCACCCGATCCGGAACTGGCCCGCGAGACCGCGCGCCGCCGCACCTGTGCGATCATATCGCACCCGGACGCGGGCAA
>SXGT01401974.1_pt1 | contig 72945 bp, 62 predicted proteins | sample 3176221 | NCBI WGS metagenome assembly SXGT01 (sample SAMN11356862, study PRJNA531348) | freshwater metagenome | isolation source: freshwater sample F1-120 | place: China: Fuxian Lake, Yuxi | collected 2017-12-25
AGCGGCTCTGATTGGGCTAGACATCCACGCACGCGACTTTCGACTCGGTACGTTCTCGCCCGCGATCGACGCGGGCAATCCAGCGGCCACCTACAACGACACCGGCGGCCCGCGCAATGACATGGGGGCGATTGGCGGGCCGAACGGATCATGGTGACCCCGACACCCACCCCTACCCCCGCTCGAGCTCCGTCTCCAGGAACCGGAACACCCCCGGCTCGCCCATGCAGGCCACGTTGAGCCGGGTGCGCGTGGAGGGCAACTGGAGTGGCGAGAACAGGCTCCCCGGCGCGAAGAGATAGCCGGCGTCGAGGCCGCGCTGGGCTAGCCCGTTGGTGTCGCGGCCGAGGTCGACCCAAAGGAAGAGCCCGGCCGACGGCGCGTCCACGCGCACGCCGACACGCTCGAACTGGCGGAGGGTACGCACCCGCGCGGCGTCGAGCTTCCCCCGGAGGCGGTCCATCTGCTTGCGGTAGTGTCCCTCCACGAGCACCTGGTGCACCACCCGCTCACCGACCTCCGAGGTGGTGAGTGTCCGGAGCATTTTCTCGTCCGCCAGCCGGAGCGCGAGGTCGGGGTTGCAGGCGAGAAAGCCAACCCGGACACTCCCCGCGAGAGTCTTGGAGAAGCCGCCCACGTACACGCTGCGGCGAAGCTGGTCGAGCGCTGAGATCCGCATGGCGGGCTGCACCGCAGACCCGGGGTGCAGGTCGCAGTACACGTCGTCCTCCACGACGATGAAGTCGAACTGCTCGGCCAACCGCAGCACCTGGAAGGCCTTCGCGGGTGACAGAGAGCCCGAACTCGGGTTGTGCAGGACGGAGTTGATCACGAACAGCTTGGGCCGGTGCGCCGCCGCGAGCGCCGCGAGCGCTTCGATGTCCGGTCCATCGGGCGCACGCGGGACCCCCACGACGTTGGCGCCCAGGGTCGCGAACGAGGCGAACATCAGGAACCAGGCGGGATCGTCGACCAGAACCGTGTCGCCGGGCGACAACAGCGAGCGCGCCACCAGCGAGAGCGCCTGGGTGACGCCCACCGTGGTGACGATCTGCTCAGGAGCGGCGGCGATCTGGATCTCCGCGAGCTTTCGCTGCACCTGCTGGCGGAGCGGCAGGTAGCCCTGCGGCGACCCGTAGTGCATGAGCGACGCCGCGTGGCGGCTCACGGCGCGCAAACCGCCCGCGAGCAGCCCCGGATCGTGCCACTCGGAGGGGAGCATGCCCGATCCCGGCATACGACTCGGCGGGTGGTCGCGGAACATGCTCCGGATGAGCCAGGTGACGTCGAGGGCGGGCGGCGGCGCGGGTCGCCCGGCGACAACTACCGGCCGCGGCAGCTCGCGCACGTAGAAGCCCGAGCCCCGGCGCGACTCGAGGTGGCCAAGCGCCACGAGGCGGTCGTAGGCCTCGACCACCGTGGAGCGCGACACCCCGTGGCGCTCCGCGAAGTGGCGGATGGACGGCATCCGCGCGCCGGGGCGCAGCGTGCGGGCGCCGATCTCACGCTCCACGAAGGCGGTGATCTGCTCGACGAGCGGCGGTCCGCCGTCGCGGTCAAGCAGGAGGCGAGGGAAAGGTGTCGTGGTCATCGAACCGGGCCAGTTCTGGGAAGATTCAGTAAAGTGTACTCTAAGTGTACTGCACAGCAGTGACTATCCCGGTCGGCGCACCTCGGAGCGCCTCGTGGAGTCCCTCGCCCCCCTCGCCGTGTACGCCTTCGTGTCGTCGATCACGCCCGGCCCGAACAACATGATGCTCACCACCTCGGGGTTGCGGTTCGGTTTTGTCCGAACCGTCCCGCACATCCTCGGGGTGAGCACCGGCTTCTGCACCCTCCTGGCGCTATGCGCGGCCGGCGTGGGCCAACTCGTCGGCGCCGCTCCCGCCCTGCAACTGGCCCTGAAGCTGGTGGGCTCGGCCTACCTGCTGCACATGGCCTGGCGCTTGCGCTCGCTCTCGGCCGCCCCCCCGGACGAGGAACTGGGCACGCCGATGTCGTTCGCCGCCGCCTGGCTCTTCCAGTTCGTGAACCCGAAGGGCTGGCTGATGGCGGTCACCAGCGCCGCGGCCTTCCTGCCACCGATCCACCCCGTGGCGCTCTCCATCGCCGCCTATTGCGTGGTCTTCGTGGGCGTGGGGCTCCCCTGCCTGTGCATCTGGGCGGGCGCCGGCGCCGCGCTGCGCGAGCAGCTACTCAAACCCAGCTGGCAGCGTGGGGTCGGGCTAGCCATGGCCGCGCTGACGCTCTACGCAGCCGCGTCCGTGTGGTAGCCAGGGGTCCAGAGTTTCCACATGTAAACCCCAGTGTTTCCACGCGGAAACTCCGCGCGGCCCCGATGACGGGTGCTACCAGGCAAGAGGGAGTACCCCATGAGCGCCTACCAGATTGCCCGCATGGGCTGGTTTCCCGATCCGCTCGACAATCGGGATCGTAGTGTCCGCGACGCCGAGGTGCAGAACCGGCTGGCTGTCGCGTTGCCGCGCCTGTCCCCCGAGGTGGCCACCACCGCAGGCACGATGACGTCGGTGGGCGCCCTCCGGGCCGACCTTCGCCGCTGGTGCTCGCCGATCGAAGACCAGGGCCAGGTGGGCTCCTGCACCGCCCAGGCCGTCGTGGGCGCGCTCGAGTACTTCGAGAAGAAGGCGCGGGGCACACATGTCGACGCCTCGCGGCTCTTCCTTTACCGCGCCACGCGCCGGTTCTTGCAGTGGGACGGACGGGGCGACACCGGCGCCTTTGTCCGCAGCACCATCAAGGCCCTTCGCCTCTTCGGCGCGCCGCCCGAGCGATTCTGGCCGTACCTGGAGGCCCGCTTCGACCAGGAACCCGACGCTTTCGTCTACGCGCTCGCGCAGAACTTCAAGGCCATCGAGTACTTCCGCCTCGACGAGTCCGCCACGCAGCTCAAGAGCGCGCTCGCCTCGGGCCTGCCCTTCGCATTCGGCTTCACGTGCTTCAACAGCCTGTTTCGCGCCGACGTGTCGGCGAGCGGGGTCATCCCCTACCCGTCGCAGACAGACTCCGTCGTGGGCGGACACGCCGTGCTGGCGGTGGGCTACACCGACTCGCACGTGCTCATCCGCAACTCCTGGGGCACCGACTGGGGCGACCGTGGCCACGGTTACCTCCCCTGGTCGTACTTCGACCGGGCGCGTCCCCTTGCCACCGATTGCTGGGCCTTGCTCAACGCGGCCTGGCTCCCTGATGGCGACATCTCGGAGGTCCGGTCCCGCAAGACCCGCGCCGCGCGACGACCCGCTCGTCCTGCCACCGTGCAGGTGCGACGCGGCAACGACCCCGCGCGGCGACTCCCCCTCAAGCTGAGTCCTCTCGGCGTGGCGCTGGCACAACCCACCGCCGGGGCTCCCCAGGAGGTGTCGCCCGCGCCGGTGAGCCTGTCGATCAAGTCGGTGACCCTCCACAAGAGCTTCGACTTCCAGCTCTTCGGGAAGGCCGTCAACGAGCTCTACATGGTGGCCATCGCCTGGGACTACTCGGGACGTCCGGCCGTGGTGTACCCGCCACCTCAGGCCACGCCAGCCGAAATGGCGCGTGCCACCTACCAGGCCACCAGGGACGAGCCGGTGGTCTTCCTCGGCAGCGGCATCGAGATCTGGCCCGCACAGCCGGTGACCGGGAGTCTCAACGTGCGCATCTTCCTGGTGGAGTCCGATGCCGACGTGCAGGCGACGGGCAAGAAGCTGGCCAAGATCACCGAGGTGGTGAACGGGAGCGCCTTCGGCGCCGCCATCACCGCGCTCGCCGCGGGCACCGCCGGCACCGTGTCGGCCGTGGTGGCCGCCGCCGCCGCGCTCACCCAGGTGGTGGCGGAGTTGATGCAAAAGGACGAGGACGATCTCGTGGCCGTGTTCGACGGCAGCTACGGGGCGGACCACGGCTTCGGCTCGGGCGAGGAAAACAACACTCAGAACGGCGCGACCATCAGTCTGCGCGTGAAGGGGTAAGCTCAAATGGCACGCTGGAACTTCGACAAGCTCTCGGAAGCCAAGCCAGACACGCTCGAGAAGCTGATGCGCGAGTGTCCCGCGCCGGACTACGCCGCCCTCGACGGCTTCCGCTACATGGGGTGGAACCACGGCTGGGGGGCATCGCTCCTCTCAGGCGAGAAACTCTCCAAGGCCTTCCTCCGAGACAAGAAGAAGACAGTCGGCTTCAACGAGGTGATCCTCCAGGACCTCGCGGGTCCCAAGGGGAAGTGGAACCGGCTCATGGTCGGCGGCCGTCCGGTGCAGCTCGCCTTCTACCGTTTCGCGCGGGTGAAGGACGAGCCGGAGGAGCCGTGGTCGAGCCCCTACCCGCAGGCCGGCGTGCTCCACTATGGGCTACCAAAGCTCAATACCGGTGTCAACGTGATCTTCCAGTGCATCCGCGATGTGATCGTGTGCCCGAACCCGGGCGACCACGAGCTGCTTCTCTGCAAGGCACACTTCCGGCGCAGCGCGCGCAAGGCCGACTTCTACTGCTACTTCCAGCTCGGCAAGCGCGTGCCCATCGACTTCCCGCCCTGGGGCTGAACTTTATTGTGGGTCCCGGAGTGAGGTAGCCCCGGCTCGCGCCCTCCTTCCCGTGCCCCACAGTGGAGGAGCGATGACCCCTGCCGTCGTTGTCCGCAGCCATGGCGTGCTCGTCGAGGCGCCCATCACGCGACGCGTGATCCCCTTCGATGGCCAGCCCGCCGAGTCCGAGCTCGCCCGCGCCGCACAGTTCATTCGCTCGGTCACGGCCCGCAGCGGCGTGGAGTGCGCACGGCGCGTGGGCGAGTACCTGGTGGAGCACTTCTACGGGGGCGACTTCGCGCAGGTACACCGCCACGGGCGCAAGCACGCCTCGCTGCGCGCGCTCGCGGCGCGGGACGATCTCGGCGTGTCGCCCACCTTCCTCTGGACGGCCATCGCCGTGGCCGAGCAATGGGTGCTACTGCCCGTGGAGTTGGCGGAGTCCCTGCCGCTGGCGCACCACCGGCTCCTGCTCCCGGTGCATGATCGCGCCGAACGGGTTCGCCTGGCTCGCGTGGCCGTGGAGGGGCGCTGGTCGGTGCGGCAACTACAGGCCGAGATCCAGCGCCATCGCGAGGAGGAGCGCATGCTCACCGGCGCGCGCAAGCCGGGCCGCCCGCCCGGGGCGGGGATCGAGCGGCTCACCCGCCTGATCGCCGAGGTGGCGGTGGAGGTGGAGCGCGCCGCCTCCGAGGGGCGGCTCGAGCGTCTGGAACCGGAGGAACTACTCGCCTTCGAGGAGGCGCTCGACGACGCGATCAATCGCCTCGAGGATTGTTTCGACGGGGTGAAAGAGGCGGCGGAGGCGGTTCGTGTCCTCCGCTCGGAGGACTGAAGCATGACCACCCGCTGGATGATCACCAACCGCGCGGTGCGGGGCGGCGTGCCTGGCATTCGCCGGGGCGACCGGAGCTACTGGATGTCGTCGTCCGACCGGCGCCTCGATCGGCTCTCGGACTGGACGGAGGTGACCGCCCGCGTATTCCAGCGGGAGTTGCTCGCCGCCGCCCAAGCCCTGCCGAGGGTGAACGACCCGCTGCACCAGCACGAAGACCAGAAGCACGTGTGCCTCTTCGTGCACGGCTACAACAACAGCTGGATCGACGCCGTGCTTCGATACGATCAGGTGTCGCGCGACCTCTTTGACGGTGAGCGCGGCCTCGGGCTCAGCGTGCTCTTCAGTTGGCCGAGCGACGGCATGCTCGCCGGCTACGTGCCCGACCGAGTCGACGCCGACCACTCGGCCGACGACGTGGCCCAGGTGCTGGTCGACCTCCACGACTACCAGGTCGCCATGCAGCGGCTCGCGATGAAGGACCCGTCTGCCGCCTGCCAGGTGAAGATCTCGGCCATCGCCCACTCGATGGGGAACTACGTGATGCAGCAGGGGGTGGCGCGGGCGTGGACACGGGCGAACCGGCCGGCGCTGGTGAGCCTCTTCTCGCAGCTCCTGATGGTGGCCGCCGACGTGGACAACGACCTCTTCGCCTGCGGCGAGAGCAGCGACGGATCGCCGGGCGAGGCGATCGCCAACCTCTGCTACCGGGTAACGGCCCTGTACAGCGGGCGAGATCCCGCACTCGCCGCCTCCGCCGGCCTCAAACACTTCGGCAAACGACGACTCGGCCGCTCGGGGCTCGATCGCGCCCACGCGCCCCCTGACAACGTGTGGGACTACGACTGCACACCCCTTCTCGGCAACGCAGACACGGCGGCGGTGCACTCCGCCTACTTCACGGAGATCGCGACGCAGCGGCTGATGGTCGACGTGCTCCGCGGGCTCGACCGCGCCGTCGTGGTGGGTCGAGTGAACTCGCGCGGCTAGCCAATCCCTGCCCCCGCCAGGTCGGCCAGCGCCATGATCGTCCACTGGGGGTTCAAGCCCGCCGCCGTGGGGAACACGCTCGCGTCCACCACGTGCACGTTGGCGAGGTGCCGAACCCGGAACTCCGGGTCGACCACCGCGAAGTCGTCCTGCGTGGAGAGCGCGTTGCCACCCTGGGGGTGACCCGTCCCGAGCGCGAGTTGCGCCGGCGACTGGAGCTCGGCGTCGTAGACCGCCTGGGCGTCCTGCCCGGGCACGAGTTCCAGGAGCCCATCGGCGGTGGCGGGCACCACCCGAAGCGGACGCCCCGCCTCGGTGCCCCGGAGCAGGAGCGCACTCGCGTGGCCGAGGCCCTGACGGAGCCGCCGGAACACGGCCTGGTCTACCCCGAGGTGGGCCTGGCCGTGCTCGTCGACGAAGCCGCTGTCGTCCGAGGCCACTAGCACGCCGAGACTCAAGACGTTGGCGTACTCCAGCATCCGGTCGTGGTGCAGGCGCCCACCGCCCGGGATCGCCTGAGCCTGTGCCGCAGGCGGGTTGAACCACGACTCGATGATGTAGGGCCGGGTCGCATCGTAGAGGTAGTGCGTGATCTGGGCATGGGCACGCAGGCGAACGCGATCAGGGTAGAAGGCGTGGACAAAGCCACCGATATTGGCGCCCAGATGCTTGCCGAGGGGCACGTCGCGGTTGCGCAGCCGGTCGCGGATCCGAGGGGTGCCGAGCAAGATGCGGGACGAGCCAATCGCCCCGGCCGCGAGCACGTAGGTGCGCGCTCGCACTTCCACCCGCTCGCCGCCGCCCAGTTCCACCTCGAGATGACTCACGCGCTCGCCGGCGAGAGCTAGAGGCATCCGCACCACGCGCGCCCGCTCGACGATGACCATGCCTCGCCCACAGGCACGCGGCAGGTGCACCTGCAGGACGCTCGACTTCCGCACGTAGGGGCAACCGTTGTTGCACAGACCACAGCCGAGGCAGGCCTCGTCGTGGCCGCGGTTGACAAGGCCCTCGAAGAATCCATCGACGGGCGGGCCGCCAACGTTCGGCTTCCCCGGCGAGGGAAGGCCGCCGAGGTAACGCCAGGCGGGGTTGAGCCCGCCTGGGTGGTCGAGCACATCGCCCACCGCGCGGATGCCCAGCTCGGCGGCGATGCGGGCGTAGGCCGACGGGAGCGCGTCGATGAGCGACGGTGGGAATCCCCGCGACCGCCACTCGTCGCGCTTGGCGCCTGGGAGCTGGAAACACACGGCGTTGTTGATCATCGCGCCACCGCCGACGCAGTGCCCCTGGAGTACGACGAGTGGGCCTCCCTTGCCGCTGCTGTTGGTGGCCGTCTGCATGCCGGCCGAGTGGTAGAGCTGGGAGATGGCCGTCACCTCGTCGCCCCGGAGCGTGCCCTGCGGCACGAACGGACCAGCCTCCAACATCAGGACCTTGGCGCCGCGCGCCGTCAGCCGGTCGGCCAGGACGCCGCCGCCCACGCCGGACCCCACCACCACCACGTCCCAGCCGCCGTTCGGCTCGGGCGGCAGCCGCGACCGGACGCTCAGTCGATCGTCCACCGCCGCGGGGAATGGGTTGGTGGGCGGTCGATAGCCCACCCGGCGATGACCGTCGGGGTGGTTGTAGTAGGGCAGAAGGAAGACCCGCTGCAGGAGCGACAGGACCACCGCCATCCACTCCGGGTCGCGACGGCGAAGCACCTCGTGCACCTTCTCGTGCCACTCGGCCACCGGGGCCTCGGCGGGGAGCAACTTCTCGGCCTCCGCGAGCAGCCGCGACACGCTGCGCACCGTGTCGTCGGGCCACTTTCCGGACTCGACCGCGCCGCGGACGAAACGCTCGAACTCGTCGATCACCTCGCGCGCCCGGGGACCGGTTCCTTCTCTGGGCAACAGCGCGTGGGCGAGGATCACCAGCACCCGTCGCTCCCGAGGAGAGAAGCGGGAACCATCGGCGAACAGGGGGGGCAGATCCCGGTAGACCACCTCCAGCTCGCGGTTGAGGAAGGCGAAGTAGTCACGACGGGCCTCGCGCTCGGCAGCTGGGCTCGGGGCGCGGTTCACCCTCAGGCTGCCCCAGCTCTCGAGGGCCGCGAGGCGGAGCGTCCCCCGCGCATGCTCGGCGCCGTGTCGCGACACCGTTACCCGCGCTTGCCCCAGGTCAACGAGCACATCGAGCCCCCGGTCGTCGGCGAGCTTCCGCGTGGCCGTCACCCGCACCTGGCCCGCGCCCAGGTCGTGAAACAAGACGCGACGACCCGGACCGGAGGGCGCGAACATCGACAGCGAGCCCCGCAGCCGGGTGATGTCGTTGCCGAGGGTGAGCCTGGCCCGCGCGTCGGCCACGTGCATGTCGCCGTCGAGGAACGTAGAGAGCGAGGGAATGTCGACCTCCACTTCAAGGCGCGCGCGCGCCTTGCCGCCGCCGGCAAGCTCGAGCGTGCCCACCAGTGGCTCCTTGAACGAGACGCCGACGCTGGCCGGGTAGGGCATGGTGTACCTCCGCACCAGAGCGTAGCAGCTCCCGGCTCTACTTAGGTTATACGCCGTTAGTTTACGATTCGTAATCGCGGACTATTGGCCCGGGGCGCCGAGCTTGAGCCGATCAGCGGCGCGGGACTGCACCAGCGACACGTTGTCGCCCGGGAAGCCGGGCGGGTAGTCCGCCACCAGCTCCTTCGCGTGGAACTGGAGCCGGACGCGGTCCTGTTGCCGCGGCTCGGAGCCGCCCGAGTAGAGCGTCCACTCCAGCTCGAAGTCGCCGGTGATGTCGGAGGTGCTGAAGGTCGAGGTGTGCTCTTGCGCGTTGGCGCTGGAGAGGTCGATGCTGGTGCTCGATTCCTGGGCACTGGGAAGGCGGCGGCTGCAAAGCGTCATCGCCTGGCTGGCCCCGTCCGCGCTGGCCACCTTCACGCCCACTTTGAGCTTGTTGTTGCTGTCCCAGCCATAGCCAAGCTCGAAGCCGGGCACGGGCTGCTTGTGGTTGTTGTCGTCGAAGTCCACGGTGGTGTTGCCAGCGGGCACCGTGAGCCATGCGCTCCGGCGGGCGATCATCTTGTTGTGCCAGGGCCAGCTGAACTTGCCGCCGTACTCCACCCGGACCTCGATGACGTCGCCCTGCTGCACGTTCACCGTGTTGCAGGTGATGTCGCCGTCGGCGCTGTCGAAGCTCAGCGTGGTGGCCTGGGCGCCGTTCTTGTAGACGGCGCCGGTCACCTCGGCCGGATTCCAGCCGTAGTCGGCGTAGTTGAGGAGCCGCGAGGAGGCGGCGAGCGAGAGCACGCCGCCGTTGATGTCGACGCGGATGGTCGTGCGCGGGCCGCCGCGGAACCAGTCGATAATCACGCCCATGGGAACACTCCGGTGCGGCGGGAGTGTGCCCCGGCAGCCCCGTTCCTACCGGCGGAACACCGCGGCTGCCGCCCACACACGAGGAGGAAGGCCCATGATTCGCAGGCGCTCGCTGGCCTGGGCCACCCCCGATTCCAATCGCGAAATGGGATCCACGGCGGCGAGGGCCCGGAAGAGCGCGTGGGCCTCGTCGTCGCGGAGCGCCCAGCGGGTGCCGACCACCGCCGAGGCGCCACTGGCGAGGAAGGCCTCGGCGAGCGAGTGCTCGACGCCCCACGCCCGGGGTGCCGGAGCGCTGGCACAGCCGGCAAGCAAGACCACCGGCTGGCCCCGCAGCCGGTGGGCGGCGATCTCCACCGGACCCACCGCGGCGTCGGCGAAACGAAGGCGCGGCAAGCCGCTGTCGCGCGCCACGTGGAGGCCGAGGTGCACCAGACCGAGCGCCGGGGCCTCACGGAGCGCCGCCCAGGTGGCGGCAGGCCCCTCGCGGCGAAGCGCGCCGGGCAGCTCCTCCAGGTCGCGGGCGCTGAGCGGCAGGTCGCCCTCGGCGTCGGCGATGCTCAGCACCTCCGCCACGTCGGGACGGCGCAAGTAGGCAGCGCCCCGGCCGAGCGCCTCGGTCACGGCGAGCGGACCGCCACCGAGCAGGGGCCCGAAGAGCGCCCAGGGCGCGCCGTCGAGGAGACCGTCGGAGGCCACGACGAGGTGGGGGGGAAGCTCCGCCGCCTGCAGCTCCAGCACCGCCAGAAGGCCGCCAGCGGCCGAGACCACGTCGCCCTCGCCCATCGCGGCGTCGCGGGCGGCCCGCACGGCGGCGCGGACCTCGGCCGGGCTCGCCGCGAGCGCCCGTGCCGAGCTCCCGGGGCCAGCGCGCAGCACCCCCGCCGGGGTGACCGCCAGCACCAGCGCGGGCACCCCTGGGAAGCTCGCCGCGTCGAGGAAGCGCCAGCGCAAGAGCTCAGCCGCCAGCGCCGGATGCCGGGCCACCGCGAGCCCGGCCAGGAAGGCCAGGGGACGGGCGTCCCAGGCGCTGAGCCCGGGGCCGTCGAGACCGGCGAGCAGGCCCCGCAGCGCCGCAACCGTGGCCCGCGCCGCTTCGTCGTTGTCGCACGCGGTCCACGCCGCCACGGCGTGCCACAGGCGGACCTCCAGTGGACGCGTCGGCGCCTCGGGCGGGAGCGCCGCGGTCGCGGCCACACGTGGGCCGGCCTGGGCGAGCGCGAGCGCCCGCATCACCTCGCGCAGGTACGCGCGGTCGGAGCCGGGCGCCGAGCGGTCGGCCTCCACCGCGCGCGCCACCGCCTCCGGGTCGAGCTGCCAGGTTGCGTGGTACCACTGGATCGGCAGGTGGCTAGTGCTCAGCGGATCGAGCGCCCGCGCCGCCGCCAGCCACGCCTCGGTGCGCTCGGCGTCGCCCGCGAGCAGCGCGCGGATCGACTGCGCCCGCGCGGCCTGGGAGGCCCGCGCAGGCGAGAGCGGGGCGCGGGCCACCAGCTCGTCGAGCACGGCGCCGGCGTCGTCGTGGTAGCCGAGCCCGAGGAGCGCACTCGCTAGCCCCAGCGTGCTGCGAACCGCCGAGCCCTCGTCGCCCCGGGCCTCGGCGAGCTGGCGCGCCCGCGAGAAGAGCTCCACCGCATCCCGCTCACGTCCCTCGCGGCCGGCCTGCGCCGCAGCCTCCACGGCGGCCTCCACCTCGGGCTGCCCCGGCGGGTAGTCGGCTTCCCGGATGCGCAGCGGCAAGGTCGGCTGTGCGGCGGCCACCCGCAGCTGGCGCGCATGCACCCGCTCGCGCGGCAATTGCTCGATCCAGCCCCGGCCGTAGGCGCCGACGAGGTCGCGGAGCCACACCTCCAGCAGCGTCGGCTCCACCTCCACGCCGAGGCCGAGCGCCACCACGTCGGTGGCCGATGGCGCCGCCAGCGGCACGCTCGCCCGGGCCAGGCCACCGTCGCGGGTGGATGTGGCCAGATGGAACACCTCGCCGGCGTCATCCACGCGGAAAACCGACACCTGCACCGCCGCCGAGTCCTCCGCGCGCACGCCGCCCGCGTCGAGGCTGAGTGTGAGCGGCACGTCGCGGTAGGCCCCGTCCATCGCCGGGAAATGAGCGGCCAAGGCCACCGCGCGGCTCGGGGCGGGTCGCTGCGACCGGGCAAGCACACGGGCCAGGTCGAGCGCCGGCGGCTCGTCGTCGTTGCCCGACCGCGCGCGAGCCAGGCCCAGGAGCGCCGCGTCCACACGACCCAGGCGCTGGCAGGCGGCGCAGGCCTCGAAGTGTCGCCGCGCCCACTCGGGCCAGTCGGCGCGGTGCCGAGGGGACAGGCCGCCCCCCAGCCACCCCTCCTCCACCAGTCGCGCGTGCTCGTTCACTCCTCACCCCGCAGGCCCAGTGCAGCGGCGATGCTCGCACGCAACCGGTACCGACGCCCCTGGATCGCCCGCTCACCCAGCCGCAGGCCGAGGCGGCGCTCGATGGCTTCGGAAAGTTGACCGTCGCTCATCTCGGTGTCGAGAGCCTCGAAGATCATCAGCGCGACGGGATCGAGTCCGGCCAGCACCGCCCGAATCGCAAGGTCGCATTCCACGGCGGAGGGGTCGCCCACCCTAAGAAAAAACAAGTCCGTCGACGCGTCAACTTGACGCGCCCGCGCTCGGCAGAGGCTCTGGCGACGCGTGAGGCACTCGTAGCGGACGAGGGTGAATACCCACGGCACAAACCCACTCCCCTGGAACGTGTGCCACTCCGCAGCCACGCGGGCCATGGCCTCCTGGAGCGTGTCGTCGACCTCGACCTCGGGCACGCCAGCCGCGAGCGCGAGGCGCTTCAAACCCGGATAGTACAGCTTCCACGTGCAGCCGAGGGCCACGGGCAGGTTGCCGGAGTCTACCGACTCGCGCAACATCTCGGCCAGCAACGCTGGATCACGCGGGAGGGCCTTCGACACCCAGCGAGCGTATCAGACATGTGGCAAAGTGTCGCGCATCGAAGAAGGGCGGCGACTGTTTCCACGTGGAAATACCGGTGGGGTATTCAGCGCGATGTACCCGGGGACACCACCTCTGACAGACAGCAGTGTAGCATGGGGGTATGACCAACACCACCCGCAAGGACGTTGGGGCGTCGGACGAGCTCTTGACTTGGCGTCCCGTGCTCGTCGTCGACGACGAGCCGCTCGTGCTCCTGGCCACGGCCCGCCTGCTCGAGGCGGCCGGCTTCAGCGTGGTGCGGGCCGAGGGGGGTGACGAGGCGCTCGCCGCGCTCGACGCCCGGTCCTTCGCGGTGGTCCTCTCAGACATCAATATGCCCCGAGCCTCCGGTCTCGACGTCCTGCGGGCGGTCCGCGATCGCGACCTCGACGTGCCGGTGGTGCTCATCACCGGCGCCCCCACCCTCGCCGGGGCGGCGGAAGCCGTGGCGTGGGGGGCCTTTCGTTACCTCGTGAAGCCGGTCGACTCGACCGCGCTCGTGGAGGTGATGGCACACGCGGTGCGGCTACACCGGATCGCCCAGATCAAGCGCGAGGCGCTGGCCGCCGTGTCGAACGGGGGCGTCGGCATCGGCGAGCGTGCCGCGCTCCTCGCGAGCTTCGAACGGGCGCTGTCCACCCTCTGGCTCGCGGCGCAGCCCATCGTCGATGGCGGTGAACGGTCGGCCCACGGCTTCGAGTTGCTGCTCCGGACCGGCGAGCCTGCCCTGCCCCACCCCGGGGCGGTGATCGACGCCGCCGAGCGGCTTGGGCGTGTCCACGAGCTCGGGCAGGCCGTGCGGGAGGCCGCCGCGCGTTGCGCGGAGAGCGCGCCGCCGGGGAGCCTGCTCTTCGTGAACCTTCACAGCCGCGACCTTGACGACCCCCACCTCGTCGACCCGGCCTCCTCGCTGTCGAAGGTAGCCGAGCGCGTGGTGCTCGAGGTCACCGAGCGCGCCGCGATCGACGAGGTGAGGGACGCTCGGGCCCGGGTGGCCGACCTCCGGAGGCTCGGCTTCCGGGTGGCCATCGACGATCTGGGCGCCGGCTACTCGGGGCTCACCAGTTTCGCAGCGTTGGAGCCAGAGTATGTGAAACTCGATATGTCATTGGTGCGGGGCATCGACACCTCGGCCACCCGCCAGCGCCTGGTGGGTGCCCTCTCCTCGGCCTGCGCCGAGCTCGGCGTCCGCGTGGTGGCCGAGGGCATCGAGACCACCGGCGAGCGCGACAGCGTGGCCCGGCTCGGCTGCCACCTCCTCCAGGGCTACCGCTTCGCCCGCCCGGCCCCGCCCTTCCCCGGGCACTGCTGGTAGTGGACCGCGAAATATTCGCGCGACATGTTGTCGCACCAGTATCAAACACGCGAATCACTCAGAACTCGCTGCTCGCCGCGTGTGCTGCGCAAAATTGCCACTTCAGATCGGGCTGCGACAATCCGTCCTAGGGCGAGCCCGTAGAGGGTCACGAGCAGGGAGCAGACCATGGACACAATCCGCGAGAGCGGCACGCCCGAGGCGTGTCCGACGACAACCCCGGTGGAGAGCGCCGGTCGCACGACGCCCACCCCACTTGACGAGGCCGCGCAGTGGCTACAGGAGGCCGCCGACGCGCACCCGGGACTTGTGCTCCCACCCGCCGCCGCGCGGGCGCTCGAGCTCGTCGCCGAGTCGACCTTCAACCCCGCCGCCGTGGCCCACGCCCTCCAGGCCGATCCCGCCCTGGCCGTTCCGGCGCTGCAGAAGGCGAACGGCCTACTTTTCACCTGCCGGGGCGACAACCTCGAGTCGGCGCTGCGGCGGCTCGGCGCTCGCGGAAGCCGCGACGTGGTGCTGACGGTCGCCACGTTGCGGTCGCTGCGCGTGACCACCGACCCGCAACTTGGCCAGTGGCTACGGCAACGAGCGGAGGCGACCGCCCTCACCGCCTCGGTGATCGACTTGGTTCTCGGGTCTACCCGGCCCGACGCCTACGCCGCTGGCCTTGTGCACGACCTCGGCTGGGCCCTCGGCCACGCCGTGCTGGCCGAGCAGCCGGCCGAGTCACGACCGGTGTTGTTCGCGGACGCGCGCCTGAGCCGCGAGGTGGTGAGTCGTTGTCACGTGGCGCTCGGCACCCGGGTGGCGGCAGCGTGGGGGCTCCCCGGCGCGGTCATCGACGCGGTGGGGGAGCACCACGGCTCGCACGTGCGGGGCGACAGTGTGGCGGCGGTGGTACGTGCCGCGCTCGCCACGATCAACAGCCTCGGGGTCGGCTCGGAGGGCCCGGCGTTCGAGATCTCCGCGCTCGCCGCCCTGGGGCTCTCGGGCGACGCCGTGGCGGCCGTGCCCACGGCCGCCTTCGGCACCCTGCGACGTCACGGGGTCGTGCAGGACCGTCGTTACGACGGTGGGCAAACGGTCGGCGACCGCGAGCGCCGCCTGCTCCGGTACCTCGGATCAGCCTAGTGGAGCGGCCCCGTGACCACGCGACGCGCCGGGCGCGCAAGGGCGAGCACCACGTCGATGTCGCCCTCGCGGGCGAGCGCCGCGCCGACGTCGATCGCCTCGTGGCGGAGTCGCCGATCGGTCGGCGCGGTGCTCTCGAGCCCCGCAGCCAGTTTGTCGACGACCCTCGCGAGCGCGGCCCCGTCTGGCACGCCCGAGAGGGCCACCATCACCTCCCCGGTCGCCACCACGGCCACCCGGTCGCCCCCTCGCAACGCCACCCGCACGCGACGCGCGAGCGCCATCGCCGATCGGGCGCGGTCGTCGCCGGCCTCCACCCCGACTGGGCGCAGGAGCAAGACGGCGTCGGCGAGCCCGGGCGCCCGCATCCGGTGCAACCACAGGCGGGCCGTCTGCATCGCCTCCACCATCACCGGCTGGCCGGGCGGCGGCGCGAGGGTCTCGGCAAGCCAGTGGCGCTCCACGAGGACAATCGCCAGCGACACGGCGAGTTCGACGGTGACTCGCTGCGCCGGGGTCGGCCTGTGGCCCGCCGGCGCGCCCACCACCACCTGTCCCCAGCACGGGCCGTTTCCGCCCTGCATCGAGAGCTGCCAGCCCGCGTCGAAGCCCACTTCGAGGGCCCAGGCCCGTAGCTCAGGATCCCAGCTGGCGGCCGCTTGGGGTGGCAGGTCGAGGGCGCCGGGTGGGTGCGCCGGGAGCTCGTCGGGTAAGACCCTGCAGCGAAGGCCGTCGGCCGCCCCGGCGAACCAGCACTCGAGCCCGCCGAGCAGCTCGTCGAGCGGGGCACGCTCGCTGGCCACGCGGAGCAGGGTGGCAAGGGGGGCGAGGTCGGGTTTCACCGGGTATCTACTCCATCTTGCGCACAGTGATCTCGGGTGGCCGCGCAGATCGAGGAATCGGAAACAAGACCGGCGATGAAGAGGGGGGGGCACTACCAGGAAGCCGGTCCCGGGACGCCCCCAGCCGTGGCGCCAGAGCCGAGGCGACGGTAAAGCCCGTCCCGAACTCCTGCTTCGAGGTGAGTGATGCCGGTACTTGGGATGGGTGGCTACTTCTTTCGCGCCAAGGACCCCAAGGGCCTGAAGGCCTGGTACCGGGAAAATCTGGGCGTGGGCGGCGGCATGGGCACCGACGAGTCGGGGCAGAGCAACGAGTGGGTGTGGTTCACCCGCGGCGGGCCCATGGTGTTTGAGCCGTTCAAGGCCGACACCGACTACTTTGCCGCCGACAAGCAGGCGATGATCAACCTGCGAGTGGCCGACATGGATGGCCTGCTCGCGAGCCTCCGAGCCAAGGGCATCGAGGTGATCACCAAGCCGGAGTGGGACGCCCCAGAGATCGGGCGCTTCGCCCGCGTGCACGACCCGGAGGGCAATGCGATCGAGCTCTGGGAGCCGGTAGGCGGCTGAGCCGACGGCAGAAAGGCCCTTCCCTGTTTTCACCGGGAAGGGCCCTGGGGTGGTAGTCCCAAGGGGAATTGAACCCCTGTTGGCGAGATGAAAACCCGCTGTCCTGACCACTAGACGATGGGACCAGAGATGGAGGGCTGGATGGTGGGCCGTGCCGGACTTGAACCGGCGACCCACGGATTAAAAGTCCGGTGCTCTACCAGCTGAGCTAACGGCCCGCGGCCCCGCTGCTAATCGCGGGCAGGGAGACGGTCAACCCGTCGCCGTGCCACGAGGTTCACGCGTCGTCAGCCCTTCACGCACACCACTTGCTTGAGCGTGTGCACGATGTCGACAAGTTCGGCCTGCGCCGCCATCACCGCGTCGATCGACTTGTAGGCCCCCGGCGTCTCGTCGAGCACCCCCTCGTCTTTGCGGCACTCCACGCCCTCGGTGGCGGCCCGGTGCTGGGCGAGCGTGAAGCTGCGCGTGGCCTCCCCTCGCGACATCGCGCGACCGGCTCCATGCGAACAAGAATGGAAGGACATGGCGTTTCCCTTGCCTCTCACGATGAAGGACTTGGCGCCCATCGAGCCCGGGATGATGCCGAGATCCCCCTCGCCGGCGCGCACCGCGCCCTTGCGGGTAACGAAGACGTCGAGGTCGAAGTGCTCTTCCCGCGACACGTAGTTGTGGTGGCAGTTCACCGCCGACTCGTCGACCGAGAAGCGGGATAGTCCCGCCTTTCGGAGGGCCTTGAGCGTGCGCTCGAGCATCACCTCTCGGTTCGCCCGCGCGTAGCGCTGCGCCCAGTCGAGCGCCCGCCAGTAACGACGAAACGCCACCGAACCCTCCTCGAGCCAGGCGAGGTCCTGGTCGGGCAAGTCGATGCCCCGCTCGCGGATGCGCTGCCGCGCGAGATCGGTGAAGTAGGTCCCGATGTTGTTGCCCGCGCCGCGAGAGCCCGAGTGCAACATCACCCACACCGAGCCCGCCTCGTCGAGGCAAAGCTCGATGAAGTGGTTGCCGCCGCCCAGCGAACCCACCTGTACCTCGGGCCGCGCGTGCGACACACGGGGGTCGTCCTTCACGATCTGGCGGTAGTCCCCAGCGAGTTCGCTCCAGGTGGCGCTCACGAGTTCGGGGAGCTGTCCCTTGTTGGCCGGGTGACGCTCGTGGTCGCCCCGACCCACCGGCACAGCCTCCTCGATCTCGGCGCGCACGCGCGAGAGCGAGTCGGGCAAGTGATCCGCAGTGAGGGAGGTGCGCACCGCCGCCATGCCGCAGCCGATGTCGACGCCGACTGCGGCCGGCACGATGGCGCCGAACGTGGCAATGACGCTGCCAACGGTGGCGCCGCGGCCGTAATGCACGTCGGGCATGACCGCGACGTGGCTGTGGACGAAGGGTAGCCGCGCCGTCCGCTCCACCTGCTTGCGGGCGCCCTCCTCGAAGGGCACGCCGTTCACCCAGGCGCGAACGGGCACGCCGCCCTCCACCGCGATGAGCTGGTGAGAAGACACGACGAACCTCGAATGTCCCGGGAGGGTAGGCACAGGGACAGAGTTGTCAAGGGATGTCTCTGCGTTCCCCCACTCGCGTAGGATCGCGCCGTGCGCGTGCTCCTCGCCGTCCCCCCGCATGCGCGGCTGCGCGACCCGCCCGAGACGGTGGCCGTTCACCCCCTGACGCTCGGCTACCTCGCGGCCGCGCTCGGTCGCGACCACGATGTGCTCCAGCTCGTTCCCGACGTGCGCGCCGGGCCCGATCCCTGGAGAGAAATCGATATTATACTCGCCGACTTTCGCCCGGAGCTCGTCGGCATCAGCGCGCTGACCGCCACCCTCGATGGTGCGCTCGGCCTGGCACGACGCGCGAAGGCCATCGCCGGGGCCACCGTCGTGATGGGCGGCCCGCATGTCTCGGCGCGACCCGGGGCCTACCAGGACGTCGATGCCGTGGTGGTGGGCGAGGGGGAGGGTGCCCTGCTCGACGTGCTCGCCGGCGCACGCGGCGTGGTGCGGCGTGAGCCCGTTGCCAACCTCGACCTCATCCCCTTCCCCCGTCGTGACAACGTGCTCTGGACGGAGGACGTCCACCCGGCCTTCTACCAGTCGATCGTCACCCTGCGCGGCTGCCCCTACGCCTGCGTCTACTGCGCCGTTCCGGGGCTCGACGAGCGCAAGACCCGCTACCGCTCGCCCGTCAACGTGGTTGACGAGGTCGCCCAGCTCGTCGAAAATCATCGTATCCCCTACATGTTCTTCCACGACTCGGTCTTCACGCTGCACCGGCGTCGTACCGTGGAGATCCTGGAGGGCATGGTCGCCCGTGGCCTCGAGGTGCCCTTCTGCTGCCAGACCCGTGTGGACCGTGTCGACCCCGAGTTGCTGGCGCTCATGAAACGGGCCGGCTGTCACCACGTGTACTACGGCATCGAGTCGGGACACCCGGAAACTCTACGGCAAATGAGGAAAGACGTGCCGCTCGCCCGGGCGCGCGAAGCCGTGCGCCAGACGCTCGACGTGGGCATCCGCGCGAGTGGCTTCTTCATGGTGGGCTTCCCCTGGGAAACGGCGGAGCACATCGCGGCCACCGGCGACTTCGCCACGAGCCTCGGGCTCGCCTCGCTGAGCCTCTTCTCCGCCACCCCGCTGCCCGGCACCGAGCTCGAGCGCCTGTCCGGCCAGCCCGCGCCGCCCGCCGTCGATTTCCGGGCGCCGAACGTCAACCTCACGGGGCTGACACACGAGCGATACACCGGCTTGTATCAGGCGCTCCGCGCCCGCTTCGACGCCTACAATCTCGGCCGCAATCCGTGATTTACGTATCACCAAGAATCGCGTTGGCCGCCTTTTTCCCGGACATCATCGCGCCGACGATGCCGTGTCCGCTGCGGGTGGACGCCCCCGCGAGGTACAGGCCCGGCAACGGCCCACGCGCGCCGGGACGCTTGTCGAGAAACTGCCCCGGCGTGGCGGCAAGCCCGTAGCCGGTGCCGCCCGAGGCCCCGGTGAAGCGACTGTGGCTCACCGGCGTGGCGCTCTCCCGGTACACCACGCGCGACGCCGTCCCCGGGAGCATGTGGTCGAGCCGACGCAGCAGCTCGTCTTCCACGCGTTGCTTGATGGCGCGGTAGCGGCTGTCTTGTCGATAGCGCAGCTTTCCCGCGGCCTCTCGGGAGAGTCCCCAGGCCTCCGGCTCCCCGGGCACCAGCGTCATCGCCTCGATGGTCGAGTAGCCCTCGGGGGCGTGCGCCGCCGTGTCCGGGTCTTTCCGGCTCGCCGAGGTCACGTAGCAGCCGGCCATCGCCGCCTCCACGCCATCCTCCACGCCGGCGTAGGCGGCATCGAAGTCGTAGCTGTCGAATTGCCAGAGGTTCTGCGCGCCGAGGCCCTCGATGGGCCCCTTCACGCCGAAACAGGAGAGAAACACGGCACCGCCCATTTCCCACTTCTCGGCGCGGCCCGCCCAGACGGAGGGCAGCGACTCGCGTGGGCAAAGCTCGAGCATGGTCTTCTTGATGTCGGCGTTGCTCAGCACCACCGGCGCGCGAAGCTCGAAGTCCTCGCCCACCACCCCCACCGCGCGACCGCCCTCCACCAGGATGCGCGTCACCGGTTTGCGCAAGGCCACGATGCCGCCGTTCTTCTCGATGATCGCGGCGAGCTCGTCGGCCATCACCTGGCCGCCGCCCACCGGGTAGTAGGCGCCCTTGAAGTAGTGGTTGGCGAGCCCGGCGTGCAGCATGGCGCTCACTCGGCGCGGCGCGAGGCCGTAGTCGCCGTTCTGGCCGAGCATCACCGCCTTGCAGCGGGGGTCCTTGATGGTCTCGTCGAGGAAGGCACCGATGGTACCGCCTCTCCAAGACGCCGCGAGGCGACCGTGTAGGAGCGCTTGAACGAGGAGCCCCATGCCGGGCTTGGCCGCGCCGAGGCGATCGACTTCCGCCAACAAGCGCATGTATCGCTCGATTCCAGCCTTCTCCGCGGGGAACATCTCGGTGAGCCGCGACTGATACAGCTCCTTGTTCGCAGGAATGGGGAAGCGGAAATCGGGGAAGACGAGCACGTCGAAGGCGTCGGGATCCAGCGCGCGCCAGCGCACGTCGGCGCCCACCCCTTCCAGCAAACGGGGGACGAGCCCACCCGGCCCGCAGTCGCCCACGTAGTGCACGCCGATGTCGAACCGAAGATGGCCACCGTCCACCGGGCGCTCGAACATCGTGGCGCAGCCGCCAGCCACGTAGTGGGCGTCGAGCACCACCACGCGCTTGCCCGCCCGCGAGAGCGACGCGGCGGCGTAGAGCCCGCCCATGCCCGCGCCGATCACCACCACGTCGCAGGCAGCGGGGAGCGTCGCGTGCACACGGCGCTTGGTGTCGCGCACCGGGGAGTGAGCGTCGATCACGCGAACAACGCGTCGCGGACGATCACGTCGTCGCGTCCGGCGCCCGTGCCGATGAGCGCCACGGGCACGCCCACCAGCGCCTCAAGGCGATCGACATAGGTACGCGCGGCGGCAGGGAGCTCCTCGTAGCGACGCACGCCCGAGAGATCTTCGGTCCACCCTCGCAGTTCCTCGTACACCGGCTCGACGGCCGCGAGCGCCGCGGCGCCGGCCGGAACCTCCTCGAGGCCCCGGTAGCCCGTGCACACGCGGATCGTGTCCATGCCGCTGAGCACGTCGAGCTTGGTGAGCGCCAGCCGGGTGAGCCCGTTGACCATCACGGCGTGACGCAACATCGGCACGTCGAACCATCCGCATCGCCGGGGACGACCGGTCGTGGCCCCGAACTCGTGTCCCACGCGACGGAGGCGCTCGCCCGTGTCGTCGGAGAGCTCCGTGGGGAAGGGCCCGCTGCCCACCCGCGTGCAGTAGGCCTTGGCGATGCCCACGACCTCGTCGATGACGGTGGGCCCCACGCCGGTGCCCGCGCAGGCGCCACCGGCCACGGTGTTGGAGGAGGTGACGTACGGGTAGGTACCGTGATCGACGTCGAGGAAGGTGCCTTGCGCTCCCTCGAAGAGGATGCTCTCCCCAGCCCGGTGCGCCGCGTGCAACATCCGGACGGCGCTCCGCGCGTGGGGACCGAGCCGCCGGGCCAGGGGCAAGAGCTCCTCGAGCATGGGCGCGGCCGTGAGCGCGGGCGCCCCAAGCTCCGCGAGGCGCAGGTTGTAGGCAGGCAGGTGCGCGTCGATGTGGGCGCGGAGAGAAGGCTCGTCGAGGTAGTCGGCCACCCGCAGCCCCCGCCGCCCCACCTTGTCCTCGTAGGCAGGCCCGATGCCTCGGCCGGTGGTGCCGATCTTGCGGTCGCCCGCCGCGGCCTCGCGCGCCACGTCGAGGGCGCGGTGCCAGGGCAAGATCACGTGCGCCTCGGTGCTGAGCACCAGTCGCGAGGGGCCGGCGTCGATGCCCGCGGCGAGGAGCGCGTCGATCTCCCGCACCAGCACTGCCGGATCGACCACGACGCCGTTGCCAATCACGTTCACACAGCTCGCCTGGAGCATGCCGCTCGGGACGAGGTGGAGCACCGTTTTCTTGCCGTGCACCACCAGGGTGTGCCCAGCGTTGTTGCCGCCCTGGAAGCGGACCACGTACTTGGCTTTCCGGGCCAGCAAGTCGACCACCTTGCCCGTGCCCTCGTCGCCCCACTGGGCACCCACGACCACGACATTCGCCATGCCGCCGGGGCTATCAAGGCGCGCGCGACCTCGGCGCCTCAGCCCTTGCGGATCTTCCGCTGCGCCTCGAGCGCGCCCTTGTGCCGGGGATCGACCTCGAGCGCCACCTGGAGCTCGCGCAGCGCGTTGGCCTCCATCTTCAGCTCGACGTACATCTCGGCGAGCTGCACGCGGAACTCGGGGCGCTTGGGCTCCTTGTTGACGGCACGCCGCATCAGGTTCACCGCCTCGCGGGCGTCGTCTTCGTGGCTCTTCACGAGGTGCGCCAGGCGCGCGTAGGCGACGCCCTCCTCGGGATCGCACTCGATGGCCTTGCGGTAGTTGGCCATCGCGTCCTTCACGTTCTGGTACTGCTCGGCCTGTTGAGCGAGCGCCACGAAAGTGGCCCCGCGCTGCTGGCGTGCCTTGCCCTGCGCCTTGTGGAAGAGGTCGACGTAGGTCGGGTTTCTGGGGTCGTAGCGCGTGGCCAGGTAGAGCGCGCTCTCGGCCTTGGCGAAACGACCGCCGCGGAAGTCCTCCAGCCCCGCCTGGTAGTAGCCGGCGGCCCGCGCGAGCTGATCGGCGATCTGCGCCTTGATTTTGCTCATGGCGCTCGGCGGCGCCGGCCGGGCCTCGGCCGGGGGCGCGGTCGGCTTCGGCGGCGGCCGGGGGACACCATCGGTCGTCGCGATGCGCGGCCCTTGCGCCCCACGGTCGATCTTCACCTCGAAACCTTGCGGAGGGGGCGGTGCCGCCTTCTGCGCCACGGGGGTGACCGCCACGCCGTTGGCGGCGAGGTCACGCTCGTAGACCAGCCGTTTGTTGTCCTCGCGCAAGGTCTTGTAGGCGCGCGTGACGTTGACGAAGTTCTGCTCGATCACCACCATCAGCTCGCCCGCGTCCCGCGAGTAGAAGCGGTCGGGATGCCACTCGCGCACGTAGTCGCGGTAGGCGCGCTCGACGTCGTCTTTGAGCGCGCTCGTGTCGAGCCCAAGCACCGCAAAAAAGGTGCCTTCCTCAGCGAGGCGTTCAATGCGCTGGATGGCCAGTCGCTCGTCCGCCGACAGCGGCGTTTTCTGCATCGCGCTGAGCATACCCGACCGCGCCTCCCCCGCAAACGACGGGCGCCCGGCTGTCGGGACTACTTTTTCGCTCTGGGGTGGGCCTTGCGGTAGGCGGCTCTCAGGCTGTCGAGATCGAGGTGCGTGTAGCGTTGGGTGGTGGACAAGGAGGCGTGACCGAGGAGCTCCTGGACGGCGCGAATATCGGCGCCGTTGGCCACGAGGTGCGTGGCGAAACTGTGGCGCAAGGCATGGGGGTGCACGTCGGGGGCCTGGGCAGCGTCCCCCCCCTGGCGCACGATGTCCCACGCGGAGCGCACGCCCAGCCGGGCCCCGCGCTTGTTGAGGAAGAGGGGGCCAGAGGCCCCGCCCCGCCCCGCCAGGAGCTCGCGCGCGGCGTCGATCGCGCCCTGCCCCAGCGGGACAATGCGCTCCTTGTCCCCCTTGCCATGGCGCACGCGCACCGTGCCCTCGTGCAACTCGAGGTCATCGACGTCGAGCGCCACCAGCTCCGAGACGCGTAGACCGGCGCCGTAGGCGATCTCGAGCAGCGCACGATCCCGAACGGTGAGCGGAGACTCCACCACCCGGCTCGCCTCGTCAACCTCGAGCACGCGCGGCAGGGGGAGCGTCACCCGGGGGGCGCGCAGGCGGTCGGCCGGGCTCGCGTCGATCAGCCCCTCCCGTTGGCACCAACGGTAGAAACTGCGCAAGCTAGAAATCCTTCGGGCGAGGCTCGACGGCGCGCGCGCCCCCGTCGCCAACCATCGTCGTAAGTCAGCGATGCTTGCAGTCAACAGATCGCGCGGCGCCACGCTCGCGGCAAGGCCGTTGAGCTCCGTCCCATAGGCGCGCAGCGTGTGCGGCGAGGCGCCCTTCTCGGCGGCAAGGTGATCGAGGTAACGGCCCACGACTTGCGACATCGCCGCCATCATAAGCCGCTCACGACGTGCTTGCTCGGAAGGGGGGCGGGGAGTATCCATGCGCCCCCATGTCGAAGCCCCTCGTCATCGTCGAGTCGCCCACGAAGCAGAAATTGATCCAGAAGTTCCTGGGTAACGACTACGTGGTGGAGGCCAGCGTGGGCCACATCCGCGACATCCCGGAGCCGAAGGAGCTGCCCGACGAGCACAAGAAGGGCCCCTACGCCGAGTTCGGCATCGACATCGACTCGGACTTCAAGCCCCTCTACGTCGTCGATCCGAGAAAGAAAGCGAAGATCAAGGAGCTCAAAGACAAGCTCAAGTCGGCCTCCGCCCTCTACCTCGCAACCGACGAAGACCGAGAGGGCGAAAGCATCTCCTGGCACCTCGTCGAGGAGCTCAAACCTCGGGTTCCCGTGAAGCGCATGGTGTTTCACGAGATCACCCCCGAGGCCATCCGCGCGGCGCTCGCGAGCCCCCGCGCCATCGACCAGGACCTGGTGTCGGCGCAGGAAACACGCCGGGTCATCGATCGACTTTTCGGTTTCGCCACGTCGCGCGTCTTGTGGCGTAAGCTGCGCGGGGCACGAAGCGCGGGCCGGGTGCAAACCCCCGCGGTGCGCCTGCTGGTGGAACGCGAGCGTGCGCGCATGGCGTTCCGGGCGAGCGACTGGTGGGGCATCGAGGGCAGCTTTGGCGCGCAGGCCGGCACGATCCCTGCGAACCTCGCGGAGGTCGGTGGCAAGCGCGTGGCCAGCGGTCGCGACTTCGACGAGACCACCGGGAAGCTGAAGGCCAAGGACGTCGTCCTGCTCGACGAGCCGGCGGCGAAGGCGCTGGTGTCGCGACTGTCCCCCCGCCAAGGGCGCGTGGAGAGCGTCGAGAGCAAGCCCTGGAAGGAGTCGCCGAAGCCCCCCTTCACCACCAGCACCATCCAGCAGGAGGCGAACCGCAAGCTTCGCTGGGGTGCCGACCGCACCATGAAGGTGGCCCAGCGCCTCTACGAGAGCGGCTGGATCACCTACATGCGCACCGACAGCTTCGCGCTCTCCGACCAGGCCATCAACGCGGCCCGCACCCTGATCGCCGGAGCCTACGGCGCCGCCTACCTGCCGCAGGCCCCGCGTCGCTACAAGAGCACCGCCAAGAACGCCCCGGAAGCCCACGAGGCCATCCGGCCCGCGGGCACCCATTTCCGCGGCATCGACGAGGCCCGCCGCGAGCTCGACGCCGACGGCGCGCGGCTCTACGAGCTGGTGTGGAAGCGTACCGTGGCCTGCCAGATGGCCGACGCCAACGGCCAGGGCGTGACCGTGCGCATCGGGGTTGACGACGCCCGCTTCGTCGCCACCGGCCGGACCATCGACTTCCCCGGCTACCGGCGCGCCTACGTGGAAGGCAGCGACGACCCCGAGGCCGACCTGGCCGATCAGGAACGCATCCTCCCCGCGGTGCGGCCGGGCGACGTTGTGACGGTGCGCGAGCTCGTGGCCAAGGGCCACACCACCCAGCCGCCGGCGCGGCTCACCGAGGCCACGCTCATCAAGGAGCTGGAGCACCTCGGCATCGGCCGTCCCAGCACCTACGCCGACATCATCAAGAAGATCATCGACCGAAACTACGCCTTCCAGCGAAGTACGGCGCTCGTCCCCACCCACGCGGCCTTCCTGCTCACCGCCTTCCTCGAGTCGCAACTCGCCGAGCTGGCCGCCTACGACTTCACCGCCAAGCTCGAGGAAGACCTCGACCAAATCTCCCTCGGCAAGGCGCGGCGCACCAGCGTGCTGACCGCCTTCTACAAGGGCGATCGCGGGCTCCGGGGTCGCCTCGACGCTTCGCTCGCCTCCCGTGATGACGGCTTCTACCGATTGCCGCTGACCGGCGAGCCCTCCACCCGCTTCCACGTGCGCGTGGGCCAGTACGGCGCCTACGTGACCGACGCGAACAACGGCACCGCCAACATCCCCGGCGACATGGCACCCGACGAGGTGACGGAGCTGTGGGCGGAGAAGGCCCTCCAGGCCAAGGCCGACGGCCCGCGCAGCCTGGGCAACGCGCCCAGTGGCAAGCCCGTTTTCATGTTCAATGGCCGCTTCGGTCCCTACGTGCAGCTCGGCGAGGCCGAGGGCAAGGAGAAGCCACCCCGCTCCTCGTTGCCCGAGGGCATCACGATGGAAACGGTCACGCTCGAGCAGGCGCTCGGGCTCCTGGCCCTTCCTCGCGCGCTCGGTAAGGGGCCGGGCGGCGAGCCGGTGACGGCCAACATCGGGCGTTTTGGCCAGTACGTGAAGATGGGCGAGCAGTCGCGCACGCTGGCGCCCGGGCAGGGCGTGCTCACCGTGACGCTCGACGAGGCCCTGGCGCTCCTGGCGCAGGCGAACGGTCGCGTGGCTCGGCGCGGCAAGCCGGAGGCGATGAAGGAGCTCGGGGCCGATCCGCACTCGGGCAAGCCCGTGAAGCTGATGGCGGGCCGCTTCGGCCCCTACGTGACCGACGGCGAGACCAACGCCACCCTGCCCAAGGGCAGCTCGCCCGAGGGCGTGTCGCTCGAGGAAGCGGCCGCGCTGCTCGCCCGCAAGCGCGAGGCGGGGCCCTCCCCGAAGCGCGGGCGATTCGCGAAGAAGGCGGCCGCGCCGAAGGCTGCGGGCGCAGCGAAGAAGGCCGCGCCTGCCAAGAAGGCCGCCCCGGCGAAGAAGCCCGCGGCGGCAAAGGCGACCTCCGGGGGGCCGAAGGCCGCCGCGGCGACCAAGAAGGCGTCGCCCACGAAGAAGGCAGAGGCCAAGGCGACCGCTGTAGCGAAGAAGCCCGCCGCCACCAAGAAACCGGCCGCGACGAAGAAGAAGCCTTCCGCCGCCACCGAGGCCCTGCCGTAGCCCCGGCGCACATTGACCCCCCTCCTGTCGATGCTCGCGAGCACGCTGTGCTTCGCGATGATGTCCACCTGCGTGGCGCTGGCGCACACGCGGGCGCCGGAGCTCGGCACGGCGCTGTCGAGCTTCGTTCGCTCCGTCGTGAACCTGGGACTCCTTCTGGTGCTGGCGCGGGGGAGCGCGAAGGCACTGTTCGGTGACCGTCGCCCGGCGCTCTGGTGGCGCGGCCTCAGCGGTGCCTTGGCGCTCATCACCTACTTCGCCGCGCTGTCGCGCATCGGCGCGGGCGAAGCCGCCTTCCTCAACCAGACCTCCAGCGCCTGGGTGGCCGCGATCGCGCCGCTGGCGCTCGGAGAGCGAACCTCGCCCCTCACTTGGCTCGCGGTGCTCGCCAGCGCCATCGGAACCGCCATGCTCGGCTGGCCCCGGCTCGACGCGCCCACCGGCGACCTCGCTGGCCGCGCGCTGGGCCTCGTCTCCGGCCTCGCCGCCGCCGCTGCCTACCTGACGATCCGCCGCGCCTCGGCCACCAACGGTCCCGCCGTCATCGTCTTCTACTTCACGCTGATGTCGGCCATCGCCAGCGCCGTCATGCTGGTAGTTCTCCCGGCACCGCCCCCCACCGATCCCCTGGCCTGGGCCTACCTCGTTGGCGCGGGGCTCTTCGCCACCGGAGGGCAGCTCTTGATGACCTCGGCCTACCAGCAGGGCCCCGTGGCCACGCTGGCGGCCGTGTCTGCGGGCACGCCGCTCTTCACGACGCTCCTCGCCGCAGTGGCGCTGGAGCAGCGTCCCGACGCGCTCGCCCGAGTGGGCATGGGCGTGCTCGTGCTCGCGAGCGTGGCCTTGCCCTTCCTCTCGCTGCGACAGGGGCAGCGCGGCGCGTGATAGGGCGGCAACGTGGCTAATCACGGCGAGCGTATCGGCCCCTTCGAACTGCAGGAGGTGCTCGCGGTGCGGCCGCGCTCGAACCTGTGGCGAGCGGTGCGGACCGACGGCCAGAGCCGGGGACCGCGCGACGTCGTCTTGCGACTCGCGCACGACGCCGCCGACGGAGAGGCCATCGCGGAGCTGCGGAAGGAGTACGACGCGCTCCGAGCCATCGACGACCCCCGCGTGCGCAAGGCGTGGGGTTTCTACCCGGGCTTCGGCGCGCTCGCCCTCGAGTACATCGACGGGGTGAGCCTCGCCTGGGTGATCCAGCAAGCCACCCAACGGGCGCTCGACTTCGACCTGGCCACGCGGGTCGACATCCTGGTGGAGCTGGCCAACGCCCTGCGGGTGGCCCACGAGGTGGGCGTTGTGCACGCGCGACTCTGTGCCGACACCGTGCGCCTACGTCGCGACGGCAACGTCGTCATCACCGACTTCGCGCTCCCGGTCGACCGCCTCGCCGTGGTGCCACCGGAGATCGCCGCCGGCGCCTCCGTCGCGACGCCCACCGACCAGTGGCTCCTCGGCGCCCTCGCCGTGCACCTGCTGCTCGGCGAGACTCTTCTCGGGGGCGAGCCCGGCAGGCCAGCCGATGGTCGGCGCGACCTCACGCCGTGGTTGGCCCGCGTCGAGGGCGTCTCCCCGCGCATGGCCCGCGTGGCCGCGAAGCTCCTCGCACGCGACCCGCGCGACCGGTATGGCAGCGAGGGCCTCCTGGTCAAAGACCTCTTGTCGGCGCTGCGGGAAACTGCCGATGCCCCGCGCCGCGACCTGCTCGCCCGCAAGGCCCACCTGCGCCGGCCGCAGGGGGAGGTGGCCCCGGTGGTGCGCTCGCCGCGCCTGGCCGCCCGTCCAGGAGCGGAAGACACGCGCACCGCCCCCATGGGTGAGCAGCCACCACCTCGTCAACCCGTCGCCGTTCCGTCGCCCGCGACGCCGCCGCGACCTGCGCCCCCCGACGACGATGCCGACGCCACCAGCGTGGAGCTGCGCTTGCCCACGCCGGCGCCCTGGAAGCCACGGGCGGTCTCGTTCCAGTCTTCCCACGACCTCGTCGACGCGGTCGTCGACGACGACGACGCCGTGACCACCCCACGCGGTCTCCCCCCGCCGGCACCGGAGGAGGACCGCGAGTCGGAGGAGCCGACGTCGGCAGGCCCGAGGATGGTGCCCGACTGGGTGGCCGCCTGGGCCCTGGTGATGCTGCTGGCCGTGGGCGTCTGGGCCATCGTCACCCGGATCTTCTAGTGTTGGCCGTGCTTCCGGTGCGCACGCCGACGCTGCCGCCCGCCACGCACACCAACTGCTACCGGCTCGGCGACACGGTGATCGACCCCGCCTCGCCCTACCCCGACGAGCAAGAACGCCTAGCGTCGTGGGCCGGGGGGGTGCGCCGCATCCTGGTGACGCACCACCACGAGGACCACGTGGGCGGCGTCGCCGACCTCCGCGCCCGTAGCGGTGCGCGCGTGTGCGCCCATCGCGATGCGCGGCTGCCGTTCCCGGTCGACGAGACGCTCGAGGATCTCGACACCATCGATACCGGAGAGGGCGTCCTGGTCGCCCTACACACGCCCGGGCACGCCGACGGTCACCTGGCGTTCCTGGTGGACGGGACGGGCGACGTGGTCGCCGGCGACCTCGTGGCCGGCTTCGGGACCATCGTGCTGGTACCCCCCGAGGGACAGCTCGCGGCCTACCTCGCGAGCCTCGCCCGCGTGCGCCCGCTGGCGACGACGCTCCACCCGGCCCATGGTCCCGCCTGCTCCGGCGCCCTCGCCGACCAGTACATCGCCCACCGCCACATGCGCACGGGGCAATTCCTCGCCGCGCTGAGGGCCGGCGCCAGCAGTCCCGACGGCATCGCGCGGGCGGTGTACGCGACGGTTCCCGGCGCCAACCTCGGCCTCGCCGCGCTCCAGGTGCGCACGCACCTCGCGTGGATGCGCGCGGAGGGGCTGGCCCGGGAGGAGAGCGGTCGTTGGACCTCCATCTAGGCGACATCGTCGTCGTTACCGGAACCGACACGGGTGTGGGCAAGACCGTCACCACGGCAGCCCTGGCCGCGAGCTTGCGCGCGCGCGGCGTGGCGGTTCGCGCGCTGAAGCCGATTCAGACCGGCGTGGGTCCTGGCCACGACAACGACGCCGACCTCATCGCCCGGGCTGCCGGGCACTCTCCCCTCACGATGGTATCGCTAACGGAGGCGCTCTCGCCTCACCTCGCGCTCGAGCGCGCTGGCCTGGCGATTCGTCGTGACGAGATCCTTGCATGGGTCGTCGCCCACCGTGGCGCCATCACGCTCGTCGAGGGCGCGGGTGGCTGGGAGGTCCCCCTGTGTCGCGACTTCACCGTCGCCGATCTGGCCGCTGCCCTGCGCGCCCGGGTGCTGCTCGTCGCGCAAAACCGTCTCGGTGTGCTCAATCACGCGCGGCTCACGGTGGCCGCGATCGCGGCCCGCGACCTCGCCACCTGGCGCGTGGCGCTGACCCCGGGCGAGGCGGGCCTCGCAGCCACGCTCAACGAGGCGGAATTACCCCGCCTGCTCCCGGGGCACGACGTTCGTGTCTTCCCAAGGGTGGATGCCCACGATCTGCAGGCGCTGGCCGAGGCGGGGCGGGTGCTCAGTAGTACATGAATCGGTCGGTGTAGGCGGTCAGCGTGACGTTGCCGGCGCTGTCCGTCGACTCCTCGGCCGAGTAGTAGTATCCATAATAACGACCGTAGTAGCCACTATACCAGCCACCCGAACCCCGCGCGGTGAGCGAGAGTTCCCGATAGTAGTAGGCGTAGGTGGTGACCGACGCGTCCGTCCAGTAGGCGCTGACGGACGGACCGGTACGCACCGCGATGGAGCCAGTCGAGTCGACCGTCATCGCGGAGCACCCGGTCGTCACCGTGCTCGACGCCGCGTCGTAGGTCCACTCGGCGTCGAAGGCGTAGTCGCAACCGCGGCAAATCCCCGTGTTCTCGGTGGCGATGAGACTCCACACCACCTCGCAGTCGTTGTCGGTGTACCGGCCGCCCGAGGAGTAGATGTCCCAGGACCCCTCTCCGGTTCCGCTGGGAGTACCGGCGGTGTCCTCGGTGATGTTCACCGTCACCTCGCCGCGCATGCGGTAGCCCCAGAAGCCACGCACCACCTCGGCGCTGGAGAGCAGGGTCACGGTGTCGACGCCGTCGGTGGCTTCGCCCTGGCATTCCCAGCTCTCGCCGACCGTCGTGAGCTCATTGGACACCGTGTCGCTGTTGCCCACGTCGGTGGCCTCGACGCCGTCGCGGAACCAGCGGTAGCTCACCGTCGGGTCTTCGCCGTCCTCATCGGAGGCTTTCACGGTGCAGTTCAGGTCCTCGCTGTCGGTTGGATCGCTTGGCGTCACGGTAACGCTCGTGATCTCGGGCGGCGTGTTGGCCACGGTCACCTCGGTCTCCACGGTGAGCACGTCGGAGTAGCCGTCGGTCACCGTCACCACCGCGCGGAAGTTCTCGCCGCCGTCCACGTACATGCCCTCGATGGTGGTGAGCCCGTCCCAGCTGAGGTTCTTGGCGCCATCCTGGTACCAGATGATCGTCTGGGTGAGCGTGTCGCCGTTCGCGTCGGTGGCGGGGGTGTCGAACACGAGGGTGAGCGTGTCGCCGCCAACCGGGGCGACGGGGTCGATGTGGATCGTGGGCGCCACCGGCTGGGCGTTGGCGATCGTGACGGTGGAGGTGCCCGGACTTCCCTCGAGGAGACCGTCGGTGGGAAACACCTCGACCGTCCACGTGTCGCCGTCCGCCGTGTGATCAGCCGGGACCGAAGCCCCGCTGACGTCGGTGACAGCAGTGCCGTTGACCGACCAGGCGTAGCGATAGCTGACGACGTCGGCCTCGGCATCGACACTCTCCGTCACGATCGACACCGCCAGATCGCTCGCATCGTTGGGCGACGCGGGGGCGATCGCCACGACCGGCGCGCCCGGGGCGGTGTTGACCTTGCCGCCGGAGTCGCCGCTGTCGCCGCTGTCGAACTGGGTGTCGGTGTCCTTCCCGTTGCCGTTGCCGGTGTCGTTGGGCGCGGGGGGACAGGCGAGGAGGAAGGTGATCGCGTACATGAGGCGTGTCTACACGGAGATGCGGCAGCTGTCGACCGCTGCCTAGGGGGTGGCGAGCACCGCGCCAATGTCAAAACCGAAGCCGAGCCCGAGGTAGCTCTCGGTCGCGCCGTCGAGTTTGCCGGTGTCGTCCGGCCCATGGCGGCCAATCATCGCGATGCGGAACCGCGCGCGCTCAGCGGGGAAGGCCACGCCGACTTGCCCACCGACCGCCGGATTCCATCCAAACTCCTGCGCCAATTGCAGGTCGATAGCTGCATACGGCGCGGCTCGCCAGGGGGCAAAAACTTCGGCCCCCAGCTGCGCCATCCAGGGCGCGCTGTCGCGGGCATCGTGCGTGAGCACGCGACCACCGGTGTAGATGCGCGCCGGTCCGATGTCCCTCGCGGCAAGAAGTCGCAGGTACTCCCGGCTGTACTGGTCGCCCGACCCCGGGAGGGCGCCGTTGTCTCGCACGCCGTCGGCGAAGTGGGCGCTCACGTGCGCCCACTCGACCCGCGCCGACCAGGGCCCGGTGCGCCCTGTCACCGGGAAACCGAAGACCCCGTCGAAGGTGTCAAGGTCGAAGGTGAGCGCACCATCGGGGTCGAAGTGCATGAAACCTGCTGCTTCCACCCCTACTTGGGCCGCCCACGCGTCGGCATGGTACTCCACCGCGGGGAAGCTAGCCCCGAGGGTGGCATCGATGGAGAATCCGTCGTCCCAGCGAAGGTTCACCACCGAAGCCGCCGAGCGAGTATCGGCCGCAGGGAGGCCGAACAGCCCAGTCGCGGGCAGGAGCACCCACGGATTCATCAGACCCCGGCGCGGCGGAGCGCCCGCTCGGCCGCCAGCACGTAGGGCACGGCCGCGTCGCTCGCCGGGCCGCTTCGCACGCGGTAGCCACCCGGTAGCGCCCAGTTGTTGGCGTCGTCCTGGGGCACGCCGTGGCTGGCGACGACGTTCTTTCCGAGCGTGATCTCAGCGAAGTGCGCGCCGGGCAGGCCCGCGAGCACCTCGGCCAGCGCCGGGACCAGGGCCAGGGCGTCGGCCCGCCCATCGGCGAGCTCAGCTCGCTCCAGGAATCGTAAGGCGGTAACGGTGCCCGCCTGCAAGTGCACCGTGCGCGACCGCTCCATCGATGCGAGCAACATCGCGTGCAACTCCCGGAGCCGGAAGGGCTTGAGCACGAAGTCCATGGCCCCGAGACGCAGGGCCTGGACCGCGCTCTCGACCGTCGCGTAGCCCGTCATCACCACGGCCGGCACCGGCGGCACCGCCGCTGCCGCGTGGCGCACGAGGTCGAGCCCATCAGTGTCGGGGAGGCGAAGGTCGGTCAGAAGCACGTCGAAGCGGGACGCGCTCAAGAGCGCCTTCGCCTCGCGACCGCCGCGCGCGACATCGACCTCCATGCCCCGACCTCGGAGGTACTCGGCAACCAGCTCGTGAATGCTCGACTCGTCGTCTACGACGAGCGCGCGAATGGGCATCGCTTCCGCCTCGCGGCCATGGTATTGCAGCCGTCGGGAGTTGGCATGGCGCGCATCGAGCGACTCGATCACGGGCTGAGCTCGCGCCTCGACGAGCTGGAACAGAAGATGTTCCTGCTCAAGATCAACTACGAGAAGTATTTCTCTGGCATCGAGCGGCAGGAGCCGCTGCGAGATCGTGAGGAAATTCGCCGCACGATTCGCGACCTCGCCGAGGAGGGGATTCGAAACGCCACGCAGCGCTTCAAGTTCCAGGGGCTCAAGGCGCGATTCCAGACCTTCGAGCTGTACTGGACGCGAAACCTGAACATGATGGAGCGCGGTGTACACCCGAAGATGCGTTTCAAGGCCGACCAGAAAGACGCCGCCCGCAAGGCGGCGGAAGCCGCGGCGGCACAGGGACTGCCGCGAGAATCGGAAATCTCGCCCGAGCAGGAGCGCGTCTTGCGCGAGCGGCAGGAGCGGATGGAGCGCGAGGAGCGCGCCTTCCGGCTGGTCTACGACAAGTACGTGGAGGCCCGCGGCAAGTGCGGCCAGTCCACCGACATCGGTTTCGACGCGGTCCGCGAGGCCCTGCGAAAGCAGGTGCGCACCATCAAGGCCACCTACAACGTGGAGAGCGTGAAGTTCCGCGTCGTGATCGAGGAAGGGAAGGCCAAGGTCAAGGCTGTGCCGCAGAGTGGGTAGCGCGCGAGTTAGGCCTGCCGCGTGTTGACCCTCGCGCTCCTCACCAGCACCGCGCTCGCCGACGAAGGCGCGCTCGCGGTCACCCCCTTCGGTATTGCCCTCTTCGCCTGGGGGCACCCCGGTCGCGGCACGATCTACGCCAGCACCCAGGTGGCGGGAATCGGCGGCGCCGTGGCGGGCGGCATCATGGCCACCGACGCCGCGGACGCCGAGGACGAGGAGGCCTACGCGGCCGCCCAGCTGGTGAGCGGGGCGAGCGTGGCCCTGGCCACGACGTCCTACCTGGTGTCGCTCATCGATGGATCTCGCGTGGCGCAGCTCCGGGCCGAGGGCGTCACACGTCGTGACGCGGTGATGCAATTCGACGCCGGCCTCGCCCAGGCGCGCGCGCCGTCGCCGGGAGAACGCCCGGGGGCGACAAAGTGAACGAGCGCCGGCTGTTCGACCGGAGCGGCCTGTTCCACGGGCTCTCCGACGTCGACCGCGACGAGGCGTTCAACGCCTTCCGCGCCGCCGAGCTCGGGCCCGGCGAGGAACTCCTGGTGGAGGGCGAGACCGACAGGAGCATGTGCTACGTCGTCGAGGGTGGCATGACCGCCCGGCTAAACGGCGTGCGCCTCGGCCGCGTGGGACCGGGCGAGACCGTCGGCGAAATGGCGATGTTCGGATCACTCGACAGGCGCGCCGCCACCGTGACGACCGACATCGAATCACGGGTGCTGGTGCTCGACGAGGACGGCCTACGCTTCATGCGCATGCGCGACAACCCCGTCGTGCAGCGGCTGGAGTCGCAGGCGATGCGCACCGTCGCCCAGCGACTGCGCGCCGCCGACGTCTTGATCGGATCGATGGCCGAGGGCGAGCCCGTGCGCGAGCGCACCGGTCGAGGCCTCATCGGCAAGCTCGCGAGCGCGCTCGGTTTCGCCGGCGCGCGGCCCTCCACACCGCAACCGAAATCCGCCACCATCCTGAGAAATACGCCAGGGTTCGGCACGCGCGACGAGGTGGTCCTCGAGCGGTTGGCTTCCAGATTCGAGGTGGTGGGCATCGCCCAGGGCGAGGCCATCATCAACGAGGGCGAGTTCGGCGACGAGGCGTACATCGTGGCCGAGGGTCGCGTGGCCGTGTACCGCTCCGTCGACAACGAGCGCGCCGAACGCATCGCGATGCTGGGGCCGGGGCACGTTGTCGGTGCGGTGGCACTCGCCGACAGCGGCGGTCGCTCCGCGACGGTCCGCGCGGTGCAGCCCACGTGGCTCCTGCGCCTGTCGCACGCGACCTACCGAGAGCTCGAGGCCGACCTCGGCGCCGAGGGTCGCGCCTTCCGCAAGGGGCTCATCGACGCGCTCTCCGCGCAGCTCCGCCTCGCCAACGAGCACATCGTGCGCCTCAGCGGGAAGCTCGACGGGCGTTGACCTCGGCGACGAGCCGGTCCGCCTGCGACACTGTCGTGGCCTCGCCATCGAGCACAAGCGCAACGTTGTCGCGACATGGCGCCACATGCCGCAGGTGCGCTGGACGGACGGTCGACAACCATTGCCGGATCACGTCGTCCCAGGTACGGCCGCGCTCCGCGACGTCTCGCCGGATGCGGCGTGCCAGGCGAACATCGTCGTCCGCATGCACAAAAACAGCGAGATCGGCTCGCTGGGCGACGCCCGGGTCGGCCAGGGTGAGGATGCCCTCGACGACCATCACCGGCCGGGGATGAACCGTCTCCGCGATGTTCCGTCGGCTGTGCGTCGCGAAGTCGTAGACCGGAAGCTCCACCGCCCGCCCCTGGTGCAAAGCGTCGATGTGGTGCACCAGCAGCGAGGTTTCCAGCGAGTCTGGGTGATCGAAGTCGTGGTTCTGCGGGTCGTCGACGTCGCGGTAGTAGCGATCGTGCCCGATTACCGTGGCGCCAAGCAGCGTCGCGGCATGGTGAGCGATGGTGGTCTTGCCGGAGGCGGTCCCGCCCGCCACGACGACGATGAACGGGCGCATCAGCCCCCGCCTACCCGGAGCTCGGCATGAATGCGCGCGCCGGGCGCCACCTCCAGCGTGCTGCAATCGGCCTTGCCGGCGAGCTGCCCGGTCGACTGGACCACGATGCGGTCGCGCGCGTGCACCGTGGCCTTGACCGAGCCCGCGATCACCAGGGTGGCGGCGTCTATCTCCCCCTCCACGGTGCCGGACTCACCAATCTCGAGCACATCCTCCGTCACGATGCGACCCGTGAAGTGCCCGTCCACCCGCACCCGGCCTTCGAAGGCCATCTCGCCGGAGTAGCGCGCACCGCGGCCGAGCAAGGCGGCGAGGGGCAGGTCGGCCACCGCTCAGTCGCCCAGGCCGCGAGCGCCCGGACCGCCGCCGGCGAGCCGGCCCACTAGGCGATCGAGCTCGGCCGCGTCGGTGTAGTCGAGCACCAGGCGACCACCACCGTTGCGACGGGCGATGAGGCGCACGCGAGCGCCGACGGCGCGCGTGAGGTCGCGCTCGAGGCGTGCCAACACCCGGTCGGGCTCGCGAGATTTCTCCACCTTCGGCGCGAGCATCTGGCGCACCAGCGACTCGCATGCGCGCACGTTGAGCTGCTTCTCGATCACCACCTTGAGGGCCGCCTCGAAACGACCCGGCGTCTCGGCGAGGGGCAAGAGCGCGCGGGCGTGACCTGCGCTGATCCGGCCATCCACCACCGCGTCGCGACCCGCCACGGGCAAGCGAAGCAGTCGGAGCGCGTTGGCCACGGTGGCCCGGTCTTTGCCCACCTTCTTGGCCACGTCTTCCTGCCGGAGGCCAAACTCCTGCACCAGCCGCTGGTAACCCTCGGCGGCCTCGATGGCGTCGAGGTCGGCGCGCTGCAGGTTCTCGAGCAAGGCGAGCACCAGCTGCGCGTCGGCGGCCAGGTCGGCGCCGCGGACCACGGCGGGAATCTCGGTGAGGCCCGCGAGCTTGGAGGCCCGGACGCGGCGCTCGCCGGCCACGAGCACGTAGCCACCGTCGCTCCCGATCTCTCCGATCCCCTCGCGACGCACGACGATCGGGCTCACCACGCCGTGTTCGCGGATCGAAGCGGCCAGCTCGTTGATCTTCTCCTCGTCGAAACGACGACGCGGCTGGTGCGGGTTGGGCCGGATGCGATGCAGCGGCACGCGCTGGAGCACGTCGGCAGGAGGCGCATCCGGCGAGCTCTCGTAGGCGTCGGGCGGCAGCAAGGCGGCGAGCCCTCGGCCCAGCGCCGGACGACCCCCCACCGGCCGATTACTGGCCCCCTGGCTGGGGAAGGCGGCGCCGGCCACTAGCCCACCGCCTGGGCGGCCGGGGCGGCCGCGACGCGAGCGACGAGTTCCTCGGCCAGCGCGAGGTAGGCCTGCGCGCCGCGGGAGCTCGGGTCGTAGTGGAAGATGCTCTTGCCGTGGGAGGGGGCCTCGGCGAGCCGCACGGTGCGCGGCACGATCGTCTTGAAGACCTCCTGCCCAAAAACCGCCCGGGCCTGAGCCTCGACATCGCGACACAAATTGGTTCGACCGTCGTGCATCGTGAGCACGATGCCCTCGCGACGAAGTCGCGGATTGGTGCTTCGCCGGACGGCCGTGATGGTGCGCACCAGCTCGCCGAGCCCCTCCATCGCGTAGTACTCCGCCTGCAAAGGCACGAGTACGCTGTCCGAGGCCGTGAGCGCGTTGAGCGTGAGCATGCCAAGCGAGGGCGGGCAGTCGAGGATGACGAAGGCGTAGGCCCGCTCGAGCCCGGCGAGCGCCAGCTTCAGGCGCTGCTCACGATTCGGCAGGTTCACGAGCTCCACCTCCACCCCCACCATCGACGGCGTGGCGGGGGCGAGATCCAGGCCAGACTGCGCGGTGGGGACCAGCACCCGTGACAAGGGTTCGAGCCCGAGGATCGCGTCGGCGATGCCGAACGCCACGCTGTCACGCGGGCAGCCGAGGCCACTCGAGGCGTTGCCCTGAGGGTCGAGGTCGATGATCAGCGTGGCGTGGCCGGCGCGCGCGAGCGCCGTGGCGAGATTGACGGCGGTGGTGGTCTTGCCGACGCCGCACTTCTGGATGGACACGGCGATGACGCGAGGGATCACGCGGGACATGGACTTCTCGGGGAAAGAGCACCGGGGCCGCGAGGGGATCGCGACGCGCCGGAGCGCGGGGGGAAGCAGACGATAGCGCGTTTGTGCGCGCTTGGCGAGGGGTCGGCGTTCCACGTGAAACCGGCCCGCGCTAGGCTGGCGATCGTCACCCGGATTGCTCATGCCCGTCTCGGCCCTCACCTGCCCTGCCTGCGGCGCGCCGGCCCCACAGGCCTCGGGCTCGTGCGCTTACTGCGGCGCGACGCTCCAGGTGGCGGTGCCGGCGCCCGTGGGAGGACAGGGCGCGATGCCCGGAGCCGCGGGGCACGCAGGCGGCGCCCGCGTCGACGTGATTCTGCATGGGCTCACTGCGGCCCATGTCCCCATCCTCGTCGAGGTGCTCGGTCGTCCCCACGCGGTGATGTCCGAGGTGCCATCGCGCGTCCCCCCCACCGTCTTCGGCGTACCGAGTCACCAGGTGGCGGCGTTGCAGGCCCGGCTCGGCGCGGGGGTCCGCGTGGAAACGCGACCTTCGCAAGGCGCCGGGCGTGGACCCGGGGGCATGGGCGGGCCCGGTGGCATGGGCGGTCCCGGGGGACGTCCCGGCTTCGGCGGTCGACCAGGTCCGGGGCCCTTTCGCGGCCCTGGTCGGCGATAATTCTAGTCGCGGTGGTAGACCACCAGCAGGCGAGACCGTTGATCCACGGTGTACTCATGTCGCGACACGATCGTCAAACCAGCGACCGCGGGCACGTCGTCGACGGCGAGCAAGACCGCGACCCCGCCTGGACGCAAGAGCCGCCGGGCGTCGGCCAAGTAGGCAGGTGGCGGCTTGTACGCTCGGCTGGTGACGCCGTCCCACGCGGCGCTGGGCAGGGCGTCCACGTCGCCCTCGATCACCTGGGCGTTGCGCAGCGACGCCGTGTGAATCACCTCGCGCAGGAACGCCGCTCGTTTCTGCCGGCGCTCCACCAGCGTGAACTCGGCGGTCGGGTGAAGCGCGGCGAGGGCCACCCCAGGGAACCCGGCGCCCGCGCCGAGGTCGATCCACCGACCGCGCGGCGCGAGCAGGTCCGCGACGGCGATCGCGTCCTCGAAGTGGGGGCCGAGGGGTCCCGGCCCGACAAGGTCCATGGCCTGGCGCCAACGTTCAAGGAGGCGGCGATGCGCGTCGATGGCCGGGTTCACGTCGCGGCCGCTAACCGCGATTTCGCTGGCGACCATTTTTTGGCAGGCACGGTGCATAGCCTGTCGCCGTGCCCGCGGTCTCCCCCCTCGACATCATGCCTCTCTCCGCTCTGAGCGGGGCGCCCGCGGGCTACTTCATCCACCGGGCGGCCCGGGCCGAGGCCCTTGCCCACGCGCTCGTGGCCGAGCTTCGCCGTGCGCCGCCGGCCAACCCCTTCGAGCCGGTGTCGATCGTCGTTGGCAGCCGGGGCATGGAGCGATGGCTGCGGCACCAGATCGCGATGAGCGAGGTGGGCATCGCGGCCAACCTGCGCTTCCCCTTCCCGGCCGAGGCGCTCCGGGAGGCCTTCGCGCTCGAATCGAGCGCGGGCTGGCAGCCGGCCGCTCTGGCCTGGACGATCCTCGGTGTACTGCCTACGCTCCTCCCCAGCCGCGAGTTTGCCGCCGTGCGAGGCTGGCTGAGTCGTTCGGGCGCGGGAGGCTCGGCGACCGAGCCGGGGGGTGCGCCTACGACCATCACGCGCGACCAGCTCGCCCTCGCGCGCGAACTCGCCGAGGTGATCGACCGCGCCGCCCTCTTCCGGCCAGAGTGGATCGAGGCCTGGGAGGCCAGTCGCGACGCCGCCCCGGCCATGTTCCCCGGCCCACCCGCCTGGCAGGGCGCCTTGTGGCGGGCGCTGCGAGCCGCCATCGCCGAGGCACCGCCCCACCAGGCGCTGGCAAACGCGAAACCACGCCCCGGCGGCGCGCTCCACGTGTTCGCCGTGTCCTCGATGCCGCCGCTCTGGCTGAGCGCCTGGCAGCGCGCCGGGCGCGCCCGGCCCATGCACGGCTACATGCTCTCCCCCACGCCGCACTACTGGGGTGACTTGCGCACCCGCGCCGAGCTCCGGCGCGACTCGCGGGCAGGCGAAGCAGAGCTGGCCCAGAACCCGCTGCTGACCGCCCTCGGCCGGCTCGCGCGCGACACGCACGACTTGGTGATCGAGCTCGATCCCGACGACATCGACGTGCCCGACGCCTTCACCCAGCCAAGCGCCATGGAGCCCCTGCCGGGGCGACTCCTGCACTGGCTCCAGGACGACATGGTCGAGGTCCGAGGGGGCGACGAACTCCAGGCCCGGCGAGCATCGCGGACGCTTGATGTCGACGACGACTCCGTGCGGGTCCACGCCTGTCATGGGCCCACCCGGCAGGCCGAGGTACTGCGCGAGGCCCTGCTCGAGCTCTTCGAGCGCCATCCCGACCTCGAGCCCCGTCACGTGCTGGTGATGACGCCCGACGTCGCCACCTACGCGCCGCTGGTGCAAGCGGCATTCGGCGAGGGCTACGCCTCCCGGCACCTCACCTCGGCGGAGGGTCAGGGCCACGGCGGATGGGGCCCCGTGGGTGCCCCGCGACTGCCCCTGGCAGTGGCCGACCTCGGGCTCCGGGTGCTCAACCCAGTGGCCGACGCGCTCTTGCGGGTCCTGGAACTTGCGCGCGGCCGTCTCTCCGCCTCGGCGGCCCTCGAGCTCTTCGCGCTCGACCCGGTCCGCCGCCGATTCAGGGTGGAAACCGAACAGATCGTGGAGATTCGCAACTGGATGGCGCGGGCGGGCGCGCGCTGGGGTGCCGACGCCACCGAGCGTGCGCGGCACGGCAACCCGCCACAACACGACTTCACCTTCGCCTTTGCGCTCGACCGGATCGCGCTCGGCCTGGTCATGGCCGACGATGACACCACCTGGGCGGGCGTTGCCCCACTCGACGACATGGAAGGCCAGTCGGCAACGGTCGGCAAGTTTATGGAGTTCTTGTCGCGCCTGGAACACTGGCGAGCCCGGCTAGACCGGCCGCTCCCGCTTCGAGAGTGGTGTGCCCGCCTGGTCGCCACGCTCGACGAGCTCACGGAAACGGCGCGCGGCGCAAGTTTCCTGCGCACCGAGGTCCTGGAGGGCATCGCCGCGCTGGAGGCCGAGGCCGGCACGCCAAGCCGCAACCACCCGCCAACGCTGGACGCCGAAGCCTTGCGCGCCCTGGTGACGGGGCGTTTCGAGATGGGCCGCGCGGGCGATCGACCCCAGAGTGGCGCCATCACCCTCTGCGCGCTCCAGCCCATGCGGAGCGTGCCCTTCCGCGTCGTCGCGCTGCTCGGCATGAACGACGGGGCCTTCCCCCGCGCCCCCGTCGGGCGCGGATTCGACGCCACCTTGAGCGCCCCCCGCCGTGGCGACCGCGACCCACGTGAAGAAGACCGAAACCTGCTGCTGGAGGCGATCCTCTCTACGCGGGAGCACCTCCTGGTGCTCTACACGGGCACCGACCCGCTGTCGGGCAAGCCCCTCGCGCCCGCCGTCCCCGTGGGCGACCTGCTCGACGCCCTCGAGGCAACAGCCAGCCCCTGGCCAGGTACCGCGACGGAAGGCTCGGCTCGGCTCCGCCACCAGGTCACCGTGCGGCACGCAGTACAACCCTTCGTCGCCTCGAGCTTCAAGGGGCGACGTTTCGACCGCCGAATGGCTGCCGCCGCGCGTGCCCTGGCCGCTCCGCGACTGCCCTGGCCCGGGATCCTCGGCGGCGGCCGGCACCACCCCGAATTGCCCGACCCGGAACCACCGACCGCCTTACCCCTCGCCGACCTCGTACGCTGGACGCGCCAGCCGTTTCGCATGCTCGCGCGCTACCGGCTGGGCCTCCCCTACGAGGGCACGAGCGAGGCGTCGCTCGACGAGGAGCCGCTCTCGGTCGAAGGGCTGGAGCGTTGGCAGTTCGGTGAGCTGCTGTCGCAACGCTGGATGCTGGGCAAGCGCGACATCGCGGTCACCGAGTTGGCACTGCGAGCGCGCGCGCAGCTCCCGCCGGCGAGCCCCGGACGGGCGGCGCTGGAGACCCACCTGGCCACCGTGGCGTGGGCGGCGGAGCTTCTGCCCAGCGGACAAACAAACGAGCGTCACCCCATCCGCCTGGACGTCGGCGGCGTCGAGCTGGTTGGCGGTGTAGAAACTCTGGGCAACGAAGTTGTCGACTTCGCGATCGACGCCGCCGGCAGCCCCCGCCGCCTCCTCCGCATCTGGGTCGCGATGCTCGCGCTCGCCTCGACGCTCGGTCATCCCGTCCGCGGGCGGGTCATCGGCATGGGACCGCGCAGGCCGACCGCGCTCACCCTCGCCACGCCGACTGACCCCCTCGGCTGCCTGCATCAGCTGCTGGCCGACTGGCGACGTGCCCGTCTGGGCACCTGCCTGCGCCTCGAGAAGACCTCGCACGCGGCCGCAGCGGCTTTCCTTGCCGCAGACGGCAACGCCGCCGCAGCGGCAGAGCAGGCGGCCTGGGCAGCCTGGAGCGGTGGCCTGCGCGGGGGCGAGAGCGCCGACGGTGGTCTGCGCACCTTGTTCGGCGACACCGCACCCTTCGCCGACGAGGCGGGCGCGTTGCGGCCCGAGTTCACCGCCGATGCCATCCAGCTGTGGAAACCCATCCTCGCCGCGGTGGAGACGCCCTGATGCGGAGCTTCAGCATCGACATCCCGCTCCCGCCCGGGATCACGCTGGTCGAGGCCAGCGCGGGCACCGGCAAGACCTGGAGCATCGAGCGCCTAGTGGCGCGGCTACTGGCTGAAGACCCCCCGGGTGGCGGCGAGGCACCCACCATCGACCAGGTGCTCGTCGTCACCTTCACCAAGGCCGCGACGGCGGAGCTGCGCGACCGCGTGCGTCGGGTGCTCGCCGCCGCGATCACCAGCCTCGAGGCGGTTCGCACCGAGCCCGAGCCCATGCAGCCATCCGATCCCGGGTTCGCCACGCTCGCCGGGCGAAACGCCGTGGGCGTTGGCTGGGCCCCCCTCGACCGACAGGTGCTCGACCGCCGCCTCGCGCGGCTTCGACGCGCCGTGCGCGACTTCGACACCGCCTCGATCTTCACCATCCACGGCTTCTGCCAGCGCGTGCTCGGCGTGCTCGCCTTCGAAAGCCGCGCCGCCTTCGACGCCGAGCTCGTGGAGGACGCCGCTCCGCTGCTGCGTGAGGTGGCCTCCGACTGGTTCCAGCGTTTCGTCGTGCACCAACCGATGCCGGTGTACCGCTGGCTTACCGGCGTTGCCGGGCTGACGTTCGAACGTTGCCGGGTCGTCGCCACCGCCTGCGTCGCTCACCGGAGCGGACCGGTCTTGCCCACCGATAGCACCGACTGGCAGCAGGCGCTCCTGGCTCTCTCCCAGGCGGCGCGCCCCCTCGCCGAGCGCCTCGCAGGCACCGAGGGCCAAGCCATCGAGGCCGAGATCCTCCAGGCCAGCGGCGCCCGCGCCTTCCACGGTGGCCGTCTCAACCCCGCCAAGCTGGAGGGAGCCCGAGCGGAGGCGGTCGATTGGCTTCGCTCCGGAGGCCTCCCCCCAGGACCGGCACGCCTGAAGTTCTTCAGCGCTGCCTTCCTGCAATCCGCCCTCAACAAGGGAAAGAGCTTCCCCAGCTTCCCGTTGCTCGACGCGATCGACGGGCTGCTCGATGTCCTGCCCGACACCCTCGCCGACGCGCCGCTCGCCGACCTCGCGCGGTTCGCCCGACGCGAGTTCGCCAGCCGCCTCGCGGCTCGCCAGCAAGCCACCTTCGACGATCTCCTCCACCAGGTACGCGACGGCCTCGATCGCCCTGAGCTGGTCGATGGCCTCCGCCAGCGCTTCAGGGTTGCCCTGATCGACGAGTTCCAGGACACGGACGCCGTGCAGTGGGACATCTTCCGCACGGTCTTTGGCGAGTCCGCAGGTCACGCCCGGCTGGTGCTCATCGGCGACCCCAAGCAGGCGATCTACGGCTTCCGTGGTGCCGACGTGGCGGTGTACGCGCAGGCGCGAGCCAGCGTCCCCCCCGAGCGCCAGTTCACGATGACGGTCAACCATCGCTCCGATCGGCCGCTGGTCAACGCCGTCGGCCACCTCCTAGAGGGCTCGCCAAACGTCTTCCTCAACGCCGACATCGCGTACGTGCCCGTGGCGGCGCACGAGGCGCAGTCGCGCTGTTTGCGGGACGGCGCGCCGATCACGCCGATCGAGCTTCGCTGGTTCACCGGCGAAAGCCTCGGTCTAGCGCCGGGCAAGGTGCCCTCGAACACCGACGTCGACCACGCCCTCCCGGCCGTGGTCGCTACCGACGTCGCCGCGTTCCTGGCGCTCGACCAGGCCATTGTGACCGAGAGCGGCGAGACCCGCCCGCTCCGAGCGAGCGACGTGGCGGTGCTGGTGTCTACCAACAGAGGCGCGGCAAGCGTGCACGCGGCGCTCTTGCGCCTCGGCGTTCCCGCGATCATTGGCCAATCTGGCTCGGTCTTCGACAGCGACGAGGCGCAGTGGGTGGCAACGTGGCTCGCCGCCCTCGCCGAGGGCACCGCGCCGACAGCCCGGGCGCTGGCTGCCACGCCGGCCGGGGGCTGGACTGCGACCCTGCTGGCCGCGAGTCGCGACGACGGTGCCGGGGCCCGCTGGATCGCGTACACCGAGTGGCTGTCGCGGCAGTCGGAGCTGGCCATCGACCAGGGCATTGCCGCGGCCTTCGCGGAGTGGCTCTACGGCAGTTCGGAGCCCGATGGTCGCACGGTGCTCGAGCGGGTCGCCGGCCTGCCCAGCGCCGAGCGGCGTCTCACCAACCTGCGGCATCTCGCGGAGCTCCTCCACCGGGCCGCCGCGCGTGATCGCCTCGGACCCGTGGAGCTCGAGCGGTGGTTGGCCAGCGAACGCGACGCGGGCGAGGCCGAGCGCGAGGCGGCCGAGCTGCGCCTCGAGTCCGACGCGGACGCCGTAGTGGTGCAGACCATGCACAAGAGCAAGGGGCTCGAGTACCCGGTGGTTTTTCTGCCGAGCCTGGCCGACGGGCGTTTGCTCAAGGGCAAGGGCCCCATCCGGTTCCGTCGCGACGACCCCTCGGGCCACCCGGCCAACGCCGCGCTCGCTCCGGTCGTGCCCGGCAGGTCAGAGATCTGCCTGGATCTCCGGGGTGTGGGCGGTGCCACTGAGGCCGACACGCTCGCCGCCCAGCGCGAGGCCCTGGAAGAACGCCAACGCCTGCTCTACGTGGCGCTCACCCGCGCGAAACACCACCTCGTGCTCTACGCGGGCGCGGTGGGGGGCAAGGACTACAACCTCGGCGACTCTCCGCTGGGCCTCGTGCTTCACGGGCAGGACGGCAACTCAGCCGGAGAATCGGCGACCCGCTGGACCATCGCTCGGGCGCGTGTCGACGCCCACCTCGGCGACGACCCCACTGCGCTGCGCGAAGACGGCGTCTCGCTGGCTCGCGACAGTGCGGGGCTCGTCGTGCTCACCGAGGTGGTGCCCCGGGAGTTGTCACCCCGCCCCACGGCCGACGGCAACGCCCAGATCGCCGACCCGCCCAGCTTCGCTCGCGACGCGCTCGACACCCTGTGGCGGCGAGAGAGCTACTCGGGCCTGGTACGTGATCGGCATGCCGACCTATCGGCCGCTCACGACGCGCCACCGACGGCAGGCGTGCTCCCCGAGGACCCCCGCGAACACGGCGAGATCGACGACGACGCGGACGGCGCAGGCCGCCTGGCGGAGACGCTCCCGCTCTCGGGCTTCCCGGGCGGCGCCGAGGCTGGGTCCTGGGTGCACGGCGTTTTCGAGCACCTCGACTTCAACCCCGGGTCGGGGGGGAGCGCACCGGCTCCGCGGGCCGGTCGCGGCACGCTCGTCGAGCTGGTCCGTGCTCAGGGTCTCCGACAGGGCTTCACCCGCCCCGATCACGACGAGAAGCTGGTCGCGGCCTTGCCCTGCATCCTGCAAAGCCCGCTGGGCGGGAAGCTGGGCGACTTCTGCCTCGGCCAGCTGCCCGGCGAGCGCCGCCTCGACGAGCTGGGCTTCGATCTCGCCGTGGGCCCGGGCGAGGCCTGGGCCCAGCATCGGCCCGTGGCCGGCGAGGAGCTGGCCGCCCTGCTTGGCCAGGCGCGCGTCGACGATCCCATGCCCGCCGGGTACCTCGAACAGGTGCGCCAGATGGGATTCCGCCCGCTGGCCGGCTTCCTCATCGGCTTCATCGACCTGGTGTTCTGCGCCAAGATCGATGGCCGTGAGCAATGGTTCGTCGCCGACTACAAGACGAACACCCTGGGCCAGCGCGACCCAGCCACGGGGCGGGTCGCCGTGTCCCTACCCGCGCACTACACGCACGAGTTCATGGCGCATGAGATCGCCAAGAAACATTACTACATCCAGTATATTCTCTATCTGGTAGCGCTCCACCGATACCTGCGGTGGCGGTTGCCCAATTACGACTACGCGCACGACGTGGGGGGCGCCGCCTACTTGTTCGTCCGCGGCATGGTGGGGCCAGGCACCCGTCGCGACGCAATGGGGCGGGTGAACGGGGCCTTCGTCGATAAACCACCGGCTTCCGTCATCGAGGGCATCGACCAGATGCTCGCACGCGTCGAGGCCACTGCATGAGCCTCTACCTGTCCACCCCCGGGCTCGCCGATCGCCTCGCTCCCTTCGTGCAGGCAGGCGCGCTCCTCGCCGGCGAGGCCCACGCGATCGACCGCCTCGGCCGACTGGCGGGGGAAGCCGACGCGGAGGTCCTGCTGGGATGCGCCTTCGCGCTGCGCGCCCCGCGCGTCGGCGATGCCGGGGTGTTCCTCGATCGCCTGCCCGACGAGTTCACGCTCGAGCGCGAGGAGCCGGTGGTCTTCGACTGGCCAACAGCCGAGGGCGGTGCGTGGACGGCGCGCGTGCGGCAGAGCGCGCTCGTCGGTCCTGACAGCGCATCCGTGCCCTTTTGCCTGGGCGACGACGGCCTACTCCAGACGCGGCGCCTGGCCCTCTACGAGGCGCGGCTGGCGCGCGCCCTCGCCGCCCGCGGCGGTCTCTTCCGGCCCGACGCGCCCGGCGCCAGCGCCCTCGACCTCGACCGCCTCCGCGCCGACCTTGCCCTCGCCTTCCCCCCCGGCCGGGCGGCCGACTTGCAGCGCCTCGCGGGCGTGCTCGCCGTCCTCTGCCGCACCACCATCATCACCGGCGGGCCCGGCACCGGGACAACCACCACCGTCGCCCGCGTCTTGCGCTTGCTGCACGGGCAGGCCGAGGGCGCCGGGGAACGCCTCCCTCACGTGGCCCTCGCCGCCCCCACGGGCAAGGCCGCGGCGCGCATGCGGGAGGCACTGGTCGTGGCCGCCGCAGAGCAACCGGGATCGGCCGCCGACTGGGTGGCCGGGCTCGGCGCACAGACACTCCACCGCTTGCTCGGCTACAATCCAAGCAAGCCCTCCCGCTTCCGGCACGACGCCAAGAACCCCCTGGGGCATGACGTGGTGATTGTCGACGAGGCCTCGATGATCGACGTGGCGATGATGTGCAAGCTGGTGGAGGCAGTGAGCCCGAGCGCCCGCCTGGTGCTCCTCGGCGACCGCAATCAGCTCGCCAGCGTCGAGGCGGGGAGCGTGCTCGCCGACTTCGCCGCCGCCGTCGGTACGCGGATCCGCCTGCCTCCCGACGTGGCGCACGCCGCGGCGCTCGTACTCGGCTCGGCTCCCGTCGCTGCCCACCTCGACGCGGAGGCGCCACCCATCGCCTCCGGCATGGTGTCCTACACCGAGGCCTTCCGCTTCAGCGAGCCCCGCATCGGCCACCCCATCTACCGGCTGGCCGACGCCTCCCGCGAACCGCTCCGCGAGGCCGAGCACCTCGGGGCCGCCCTCGAACAGCTCCTCGGGCGGGGCAGCGAGGGCGAGACACCCACACCGGACAGCCCGGTGTTCCACGTGGAAAACCCCGTCACCGGTCTCGATGGGGCCCTTCTCGACCGGGTGACGCGGGCCTACGCCCACATCATCGCGCCGCTCCTCCAGTCACCGACCGGCATCGAGGCCCGCACCGGCGCCCTCGCCGCGCTCGATACCCTGCGCGTGCTCGCCGCCCACCGGGCAGGCCCGCACGGCGTCGTGGCCCTCAACCGCGCCATCAGCGAGCGACTCAGGGGCAACGCCCGGGAGCCCTGGTGGGTGGGTCGCGCGATCCTCGTCACCGAGAACGACTACGAGCACGCCCTGTGGAACGGCGACGTGGGCCTCGTCACGCGCGCGGCCGACCGTAGCTGGGTCGCGATCTTCCCCGCCGCCGGGGCGCCGCGTGAGGTGCCCGTCGCGGCGCTGCCTGCGCACGAATCGGCCTTCGCGATGACCATCCACAAGAGCCAGGGCTCGCAGTTCGACCACGCGGTGGTGGTCTTGCCCAGCAAGAGCACACCCCTGCTCACCCGAGAGCTCGTGTACACGGGCGTTTCCCGCGCCCGGTCGAGGCTCACGCTCGCCTGCCCCGCCCCGGTGCTCGAGACCGCCGTGCGCACCCGGGTCCGCCGCGCCAGCGGGCTCGCGGCGCGCCTGCGTGCGCAGAGCTAGGGGGCGAAATGAAACAGGTCTGGATCCCCCGCATCGGCGCCCCTGAAGTCCTGGAACTTCGCGAGGCCCCCGATCCCGAGCCCGGGACGGGCGAGGTGCGCATCGCCGTGGAGGCCGCCGGCGTGAACTTCGCCGATCTCATGGCGCGGCAGGGCCTCTACCAGGACGCGCCGCCGGTGCCCTGCGTCGTGGGCTACGAGGTGTCCGGCGTGGTCGACCGACTGGGTGAAGGCGTCGATCCCAGCTGGCTCGGCAAGCCCGTGCTCACCCTGACCCGCTTCGGCGGCTACAGCTCGATGGTGTGTGTGCCGGCCTCGCGGCTGGCGGTGCGTCCGGAGGGCATGACCGCCGCCGTGGCCGCGTCGATCCCTGTGGTCTACCTCACCGCCTGGATGCTCTTGCGGGTGATGGGTCGCGTGGAGCGCGGAGATCGCGTGCTGGTTCATGCCGCAGCCGGCGGCGTGGGCCTCGCCGCCATCGATCTCTGTCGCGACGCAGACGCCCAGATCTGGGGCAGCGCGGGCAAGGGTAAACACAGCTTCATCGAGGCGCGCGGCGTGCACCACTGCCTCGACAGCCACACCGACGAGATGCCGAGCGTGGGGATGGACCTCATCCTCGACGCTCGCGGCGGGGAGAGCTGGGCGAAAGGTCTCGACGCGCTGCGACCGGGCGGTCGGCTCGCGCTCTTCGGCATGTCGTCGATGGCCCGATCAGGCGACACTCGCTCGGTGATCAACGCGATGGCCGCGCTCTGGGCGGTGCCCTGGCTCAAGATGAACCCCGTGGCGCTGATCAACCGCAACCTGGGCATCTTCGGGGTGAACATGGGTCACCTCTGGGACGAGGGCGAGCGCGTAGGCGGCTGGCTCGCCGCCGTCCTCGCCAAGTGGGAGAGCGGCGCCGTCCGTCCCCACGTGCACGCCGTGCTCCCATTCGCGGAAGCTGCGGAGGCACACCGCATCCTCCACCGCCGCGAGAACATCGGGAAGGTGGTGATCACCCCCTGACGCGGCTCAACGTCCCCGTGGCAAGCTTTTGGCCTGCCTGTGCTCGCCTCAACGCCCGCGGCGACGGGTGTCCTCGTCGACCGTGAAGCTGAGGTTCTCGAGCTCCGCCTCGTCGGCCGGGAGCGACTCCAGATAGCCGCTGGCGCGGAGAAGGTCGGAGAAGCCGTCCTCCGGCGGCGCCAAGGGCTCGAGCGCCGGGCGACCACGGCGTTCGACCGAAGGAGGACGGGACCGCAGTGGCCGCTCTCCGGCGGCGACCCGGGGACCATTCGCCCCCGCGTAGGGACCGCTCACCGGCGGCACCATGGCGCCGGCCGGCTTGGCGAAGGGCGAGGGGCGCGGGGGCACGGTGGGTTCCTTGCGCGCCCCCAGGGCCCGAGCCAAGGAGCCGTTGGCGTTGCGGATCTGGCTCGTCAGGGTGGCCAGGACGCTCTCGCGCCAGCGGGTAGACGCCTCGCCGTCGAGCGCGTCCCACGCGGTGCGGTCCATCCGGTAGAGCCACCCTGCCGTCACCGCCACGCAGGAAGCGGTGCGCGGCCCCATCTCGATCATCGTGTTCACCCCGAACTGCTGCCCGGCGCGCAGCTTGGTCAAGAGCTCCGCGCGGTCGCCCCGCACGTTGCGCAAGACGTCGATCTCGCCGTCGGCCACGAGCCAGAGCGCGTTGCTGGCCTCGCCTTCGAGCACCACCACCTCGCCCTCGGCGAAGGACTGTGGCACGAACGCGGCAACCAGCGCCGCCTCGACGTCGGGGTCGAGATCTCCCAGGCCCGGCATGCGACGAAGCAGCGGCGCCAGGGCCGGGCAAGACATCTCCGGCCCACCCGGGCGGAGGCTGCGCCAGAGCCGGGCCAAGACCCCCGGCTCGGCGCGGCGAGGCTGGTCGGTGCCGCCGGTGGCGTGCTTGGCGATCTCCCGGCTCGTGTGGCCCACCCGGCGAACCAGCGCCCGGAGCGCCTGGTCGAGCAAGCAGGCGTACACCTCGCTTCGTTGGAACCGCAGCGCGCGGAGGTCGGGCGTGGGGAGCACCAGCACCACCGCGTCGCGGTCGGCCATGAGCGTGGCCGAGCGGGTGGCGCCCAGGATGAAGGCGCTGGCCTCGCCCACGAGGTCGGGCGCACGCACACGTCCCACCTCGCAACCATCCAGAGAGGCGATCAGGTCCCCCTCGCAGAGGATGCCGAGCTCCGACACCGCCTCGCCCTGCCGCCACAGCACCTGACCTGCGGCGAGGGGCTCGGGGAGAAACCGATCCGACACGCGGCGCAGCTCATCGCGTACTACGCGTCGGAACCAGGGGATGTCGCCCAACAGCTCGGGTACGGTCCGCATAGGTGGGGCTTATCCTAGTCTTTCCGAGTCGCGTCGCACAAGCGCCATCGTGAGCGCATTGATCGCCGCAGGTGTGACCCCGGGGACACGTGCGGCGGCGCCAAGCGTACCGGGTCGCGACCGTGACAGGCGTTCTCGCACCTCGATGGAGAGCCCGTGCACCGCGTCGAGGTCGAGTCCGTCGAGCGACACGCCCTCGTACTGTCGCGACTGCGCCATGCGGGCCGCCTCGCGGACGATGTAGCCCTCGTACTTCATGTCGATCTCCACCTGCTCCGCGGCCTCGGCGTGCGCCGCCTCGCCGAAGGCCTCCCGCCAGCTCGCCTCCGGCCGACGCAGCCACGCCGGTGCCCGCCCGGCCAGAGCGCTGCGCTCGACCTCCTTCGCGCTGAACCGCGCCCAGGCCTCGTCGCCCACGAGTCCAAGCGACCGGCCGAGCCGGGTGAGGCGACGATCGGCGTTGTCTTCCCGGAGGTGCAGCCGGTGCTCGGCGCGGCTCGGAAACATCCGGTAGGGCTCGCCGCCCACGCCGCGGCTCACCAGGTCGTCGACCAGCACCCCGATGTATGCATCCTGCCGCGACAGGCGCAGTTCCACCCCCGCCGCGTTCGCCCCCGCGAGCAGACCCTGCGCCGCCGCCTCCTCGTAGCCGCTGGTGCCGTTCACCTGCCCCGCGAAGAACAGCCCCGGGAGGCCGGGAAAGGCGAGCGCGTGGTCGAGCTGGGTGGGATCGACGTAGTCGTACTCCACGGCGTAGCCAAACTGCAGGATCTCCGCGCCTTCCAGGCCCTCGATGGAACGGATGAGGGCGAGCTGCACCTCGCGCGGCAGGCTGGTGCTCGTGCCGTTGACGTACACCCGATCGGTCGACAGCCCCTCGGGTTCGAGGAACAACTGGTGGCGTTCTTTCTCCGGAAATCGAACGACCTTGTCTTCGATGGAGGGACAATACCTCGGCCCCCGGCCCTCGATGGCGCCGCTGAACATCGGCGAGCGATGGAGCGCGCCTCGGATGATCGCGTGGGTGGCGGGCGAGGTGTAGGCCACGTGGCAGTCGCGACGAGGCAAGGCACGGGCGCGGGGGCCAAAGCTGAACTGGCCCTCGCCAAGGTCGGGCTGTACCGGCAGCTTCGCCCAGTCGATGCTCCCTGCGCGCAGCCTCGGCGTGGTGCCGGTCTTGAGTCGCCCGAGCCGCAAACCCAGCCCCGCCAACCGCTCTGCGAGCTGCCGCGCCGCGCCCTCGCCCACGCGTCCCCCCGCCACCTGCTCCTCGCCACAGTGCATCACCGCGCCAAGAAAGGTCCCGGTCGTGAGCACCGCCCGGGGCGCCCTCAGTGCCCTGCCGTCCGCGAGGCGAACGCCCACCAGGGCGCCCCCCTCCACCAAGAGGTCGGCCGCCTCGCCCTCCACGATCACCACGCCGGCACCCAGCAGCTCCTCGGCCATCCGCCGGGGGTAGAGGTCGATGTCGACCTGCGCCCGGGAGGCTTGCACGGCGAGCCCCTTTCTCGTGTTCAGCCTGCGGAACTGGATGGTGCAGTCGTCAGCCACGCGCGCCATCGCGCCGCCGAGCGCGTCGATCTCCCGCACCAGCGCGCCCTTGGCGAGCCCGCCGACCGCCGGGTTGCAGGAGAGGCGCCCCACCTGGTCGCGACCGAGGGTCACGAGCAGCACCCGTCGACCGAGGCGCGCCGCCGCCACAGCGGCCTCGCAACCCGCGTGGCCCGCGCCAACGACGATGACTTCGCAATCCCAGTGGTTCATCGCATCACGTTGGCCAGATGTATCACTGATACACGCGCGTGTATCAGTTGCGGATCGGGCCCCGAAGCTACTATACCGCCCGTCGTTCGCGCGGTGTCCGCGCGGGGAGACCCTGATGTTTCGCAAGATCCTCGACGTGACCCCGGCCCTGTTCCTGGTCGGCTGCGCCGGCTGCACCGACGAGGGGGAGGAGGAGGCCGTCATCTCCCTGCTCAACGAGCACAACTACGAGTGGTCCGGCGGTCTCAACATCCCCGCCTACGAGACCGCCGAGCTGGTCGACATCCACTTCGACTGGTCCGGCCTCGACAAGGACATGCTCTGTCACGACATGGACCCGGTCGCCGACATCGACAGCATGGGCCTCACCCGCTTCCCCCTGCTCAGCGAGGAGGAAGTGGCCGAGGGCCTCACCAACAACAGCCTGCTCCAGGCCGACACCAGCGGCTACGTGTCGTGCGAGCCGGGTGATCGCACCGAGTGCTGGCTGAGCGAGATGAGCTTCGGCGGCACCCCGTACGACACGATCAACGTCTACAAGGAGAGCGGCGGCACGTTCCTGTTCAACCTGCAGACCGGCACCGAGCCCGGCCAGGGCGCGCGCTTCGTGGCCTTCCTCCAGCCGCGCACCGCGAGCGATGTGACGGAGCTGCTCTTTACCCCCACCTGCGACGTGGCCCAGATGGAGGTGGACTTCGAGTCGCTCACGCAGGTGGAAATGAGCGCCGACGGCCCGTGGACCATCGAGTGGAGCCAGCTCAGCATCTCGGGCAACGGCCTGCCGGTGATCCCGGGCGACCTCGACGAGGTGATGGTCGCGAGCTTCGACGGCTACGAGATGAGCGAGTTGGAAGAACAGTTTATTGACCTCGATCTCATCGCCACCGACCTCTACACCCTGCAGCTCGACGGCGGCACCGAGGCCACGCTCTCGGGACTCGTGGATGCCGAGGGCAACGGCTTCGCCGGATTCACGACGGACCAGACCTGGTTGATCGCGCTTCGCTGCACCTCCTGCACCAACCCCGCCCCGGTGTTCATGAGCGTGGTGAAGGTCGTCGAGTAGAATTCTCGGCGCGGGATGTGCGATAGTCCCGGCATGCGCTGGCGGGGTCTGCTTCTGCTCGCGGGCCTCGTGGCCCCGCTCCTCGTCACCTTGCCGCGCCCGGTGAACTTCGACGAGGCGAACTTCCTGATGCTCGCCCAGGGTGCCTCGGTCGACCCGTGGCGGCCGCACGACACGCAGGTCAACTGGCAGGGGACGACCGAGCGGGCTTTCGACGTGCTCTCCAACCCGCCGGGGATCGCGTGGTGGCTGGGGCCGGTCATCACCGCGCCCGCGTGGCTGCAGCGCGTGCTCATGCTGCCCTGGTTCGTCCTCGCCACCTGGGGCGCCGCGACGCTCGGTGGCCGCTTCGGTCGCTCCTCGCTGGAGGGCGCGCTCTTCTTGCTCACCGCCCCCATCGTGCTCCTCTCGGCCACGGCGCTCTTGCCCGACATGCCGCTCTACGCCTGCGTGCTCGCCGGTGTAGGCGGCTTTGTGTCGCGACTCGACGCGGGTCGGCGGGCCTGGCCGTTCGCGCTCCTCGCGGGTCTCGCCGCCTGCTTCCGGTACTCCGGGCTCGCGCTCATCCCGCTCCTCTTCCTCTACGCCTGGCTCCACCGCCGCCCGCTCTGGCCAGCGCTCGCCGCGCTCGTGCCCACCGCGCTGCTCGCCGGTCACGACCTGGTCGCCTACGGCAGTTGGCACGTGCTCGCGATGGGCAAGTTCCAGTCGGTGTCGAACGGGCCCGCCGATCTCGCGCACAAGTCGGCCGCGATGCTGACCATGCTGGGCGGCGCCGCAGCGCTGCCCGTCTTCAGTTGGCGCGGCCCCGCGTGGATCGGCGCGGGACTGGGGGCGCTCCTCGCCTTGCCCTTCGGGGCGGTGGCCGCCCTCTTCGGCGCCCTCGGCGGCGCGGCCCTATCGGGGCTGACCGGGGATCGTGCACGGGCCGACCGCCTTTTCCTCGCCGCCTGGGCCCTGGTCGGCGTCGTCTTCCTGCTTGCGCTCCGCTTCACCGCCACCCGCTACTGGTTGCCTTTCTTACCCCCGGTGATCCTCGCGATGCCGCCTGCGTGGCCCCGCCTCCGGGTGTCGCTCGGACTCGGCCTGGGCGCGCTCCTCCTGCTCGACGACGCGTTGCACGCGCGCGGCGTGGCCGACCTCGCCGGGCGCGCGGCGTCTACCGGCGTGGGCCGCTTCGTGGGGCACTGGGGCTGGCAAAACGCGCTGGAGGAGGCTGGCTGGACCGCGCTCGACGAGGGTAGCGATCCACCACCCGGCACGCTCGTTGCCGTCCCCCGGCAAGCCTGGCCGCAGGGCGCGAAGGTCCGTTGCGACCTCGTCGTCTTCTCCGGCCAGGCCGATGCCCCCTTCTCGTGGTTGCCCCGTGGCTACTCCGAGGCTGCCTCGGCCAACCTCCACGCGAACTGGATCGCCGGGCGGCCACCCGTGCGCACCGTCGTCCCCTGGTGGTTCGCCTCCGACCCTTACGAGTCCGCGCGCGTCTGCGCGGAGTGACTCCGCCGGTAGTCGAGCACGAGCTCCCAGCCCGCCCCGATGGCGCAAGCCCAGTGGTGCACGGCGAGCCACATCCAGCCGCGGTAGCCCATCGTGGGCGCGAGCACGACGGTGAGACCCACCGCCACCGCCACCCAGGCCAGCGCGACGACGGGAGCGAGGCGGGGACGCACGCCGAGACTGTATCGGGGTAGACGCCGCCCCGTGGACAAGTCCGCGCCCCATCGCGTGCTCAACATCCGCGACCGCGCTGCGGGTCGCCGGGCCGACGTGTTCCTCGCGCTGCGTTTCCCAGACTGGTCGCGGTCCGCCTTCGCCCGCTTCATCCGCGACGGCCTCGTGCAGAGCGACGACCGCGCGCTCAAGCCTGCCTCCACCCTGCGTCACGGGGAAACCCTGCGCGTGTACGTCCCCGGCCTGGCCCCGGGCTCCCTGCCGCCCGCGATGCCACCGGTGCTCTACGAGGACGAGTGGATGATCGCCGTGGACAAGCCCGCGGGCCTGCTCATGCACCCGGTGGGACAACGCTTCGCCTGGGCGCTGGTCGGGCTCGTCCGCGAGGCCCGACCGGAGGCACACATCGACCTCTCGCACCGGCTCGACAAGGACACCAGCGGCGTCGTCCTGTTGACCAAGCATGAAGACGCGAACCGCCACATGAAGGCCTGCTTCATGCGACGGCGGGTGTCGAAGGTGTACCTCGCGATCACCCGCGGACAGCCCCCCTGGTCGGAGCTCGACGTCCACGCCCCCCTCGGCCACGCCCCGGGCAGCAGCATCTTGCTCCGCCGGGGTCACGACCCGGCGGGGGAGTCCGCGCACACCCGCCTCGTGGTGCTGCAGCGCATGGACGGGCACGCCCTCGTGGAGTGCCAGCCCACCACCGGGCGCACCCACCAGATTCGCGCGCACCTCGAGCACGCTGGCTTTCCCATCCTCGGCGACAAGCTCTACGGCCAGCCCGACGCCACGTTCCTGGCGCTACTGGAGTCCGGGGTGACCGACGCCGTGCGCGCCGCCGTGGGCTTTCCCCGGCAAGCGCTGCACGCCCACCAGGTGTGCTTCCCCCACCCGGCCTCGGGCCAGATGCTGCGCATCACCTCGCCGCTCGCCCCCGACATGCAGGCGATCGTCGATGGCGCCGCGCCCAGCTACCCGAACGAGGCCAGCACCGAGGCCAGCGACGAGTAGTCGGCGGGGCTGTTGTAGGCCTGTCCCGAGATGCGCACGAAGATCCGCCCGTCGTAGCTCGTGAAAGGCACCTCGATGCGGTGTTCCGCGTACAGGCGCGCATTGAGCTCGGGCCCGCTGCCCGGCGTGCCCCGCGGGAAGGGGATCGCCGCCATGGCGCCGTACAGCAGTTCATCGTCGGAGTGGGGCAACTCGACCCCGAGCGCGTGGGCCACCTCTGCCCGCCCCTCCCGCACCAGCGCGTGGTTCTTCGCCCGGAGTGCCTGCCAGCCGAGGCGATCCCCGTGCTCGAACGCGGCGGGGAGCGACAACCACGCGGTCGCGTCGAAGGTGCCCGGCCAGTCGAACTCCTCGTGAAAACCTAGGGTGTAGCCGTGTGACGTGACCGGCGCGTGCGTGCGTTCCCGCCAGTCGGGGGAGGCGTAGAAGATGGCACAGCCCTTCGCGGCGCACACCCACTTGTGGAGATTCCCCGTGTAGAAATCTGCGCCAAGGGCCTCGAGGTCGAGCGGCAGCATGCCCGGCGCGTGGGCACCATCCACCAGCACGAGACAACCGCGCGCCCGGGCCAGCGCCACCAGCTCGAAGACCGGGCAGAGGAGCGCCGTCGCGCTGGTGACGTGGTCGACCAGCAACATCCGCGTGCGCGGGGTGATCGCCTGCGCGAAGGCATCGACGATCTGCGCGCGCTCCTGCAGGGGGAAGGGAATCCGGGCCTCGACGAGGCGCACACCGCGCTCCACCACGAGGCGACGAATCGCCTGCTTCACGGCGTTGTAGCCGTGGTCGCCCACCACGATCTCGTCGCCTTCGCGCCAGTCCACGGCGTCGAGCGCCGCCGCCACGCCCTGCGTGGCGTTGGTGACGAGGGCGAGGCCACGCGGGTCGGCGCCGACGAAGCGAGCCACCCGCTCGCGCACCTCGGCGGCCCGTGCAGGCCAGCTCCGGCCGAGGAACTCGATGGGCTCGGCCTCCATCTCGTCGCGAAGCTCGGCCTGCATCGCCAGCACCGAGCGCGGCGTGGCCCCGAAGCTCCCATGGTTCAGGTACACCACCCGCGGATCGAGTGCCCAGAGCGACTTGATCTCGGGGCTGCCTGGGGTCCAGCTCATCCCGCGCCGGTATCGCGGTTAGGCAGCACCGGTCGCATGGAGTGACCGTGCTCGTCCTGGCCGCCCTTGCCCTCGCCGAGGAGTCAACGTTCGAGGGGGCCCGTACCGCGCCCAAGACCGCCGGCCGCGAGGCCCACGCGAGCGCCGAGATGGGCGCGATGCTCGCCTTCGGCAACACCGAGAGCATGACCCTGACGGGCCAGGGCACGCTGAGCTACCGCTGGGGACAAGACCAGGTGAGCGGCAGCTTCGGGGTGAACTGGGGACAGGCCCGGCTCGACGCCGATGCCGATGGCAAACTCTCCGACGCGGAGCTCGATGCGCCGTACCTCAAGACCGCCGAGCGCGAGCAGGCCACGCTACGCTACGACCGCTTCTTCGGCAAGAAAGACAGTATCTACGCCCTTGCCGGCGGCTTCGCCGACACCTTCGCCGGCTATGACTGGCGGGTGAACGGGCAGCTCGGCGAGTCCCACCTGTTCGTGAGCACCGAGGCCACCACGCTACGGGCGGAGCTCGGCCTCGACGTGGCCCGTGAGAACTTCGTCGACGGCGTGGATCCCTCCGCGCAGACGGTGCTCTCCGCGCGCGCCCTGGTCGGTGTGCGTCACCAGTTCAACGGCCACGTGGTCCTCGAGAACAACGTGGAGGCCTACGAGAGCCTGCTCGCGATCGCCGATGTCCGGGTCAACAATACCGCGGCCGTCACCGCGAGCCTCGACAAACGCGTGGCGCTGAAGCTCAGTCACCAGCTCGCCTTCGACAACGTGCCCGTCGAGGGCTACCAGCCCCTCGATCACACCACGCTGGCGACGGTTGTCTTCACGGTCCTCTAGATGACGTCGGAGCTCGGGCTCTGCTTGCTCGTGGCGGAGAGCATCCCGCTCGGCGACGGCGAACAACCAAGTGCGGCGCTGGTGGCCCACGCCCGCGTGCGTCCGGTGCCGCTCGCCGCGATTGAACTCTCGAGTGTCATCGACCCGGCCTCGGTGGAGCTCACGGCGGACGGTCTCGGCTTCCTCGGCGGGCCGGGCGATGACGTGGTGGTGTCGCCCTTTCTCGGCGTGGGCGTGCGCCTCACTGACGGTCCGCACGTGCTGGCCGCCTCGGGCTTTTCCATCGACACCGTGCTCTTCCCGGTGCTCGACCTCCGCGCCGACACCCGCGTGAGCTGGTCGGACGACCGGGGCGTCTCCGTGGTGCTCGCGGTCGGACCGGCACTGCACTCCCCACGAGGCTTCGACGCCGACGGCGACGGCGTGAGCGACCGAGCCGACCTGTGCGACGACGACGCCGAAGACCCGGACGGCTACCTCGACGCCGACGGTTGTCCCGACCCCGACAACGACGGCGACACCGTGCTCGACGCGGGCGACAGCTGCCCTGCCGTGCCCGAGGACCGCGACAGCTTCCTCGACGGCGACGGCTGCCCGGAGCCGGACAACGACGGCGACCGCCTCTTCGACGACCGCGACGCCTGCATCAACGCGCCGGAGGACGAGGATGGTTTTCGAGATCTCGACGGCTGCCCCGACCCCGACAACGACGGCGACACCGTGGCCGACGCCGACGATCGCTGTCCCAACGTGGCGGAAGACGCGGACGCCTGGGAAGACGCCGATGGCTGCCCCGACCCCGACAACGACGGCGACGGGGTGGGCGATGCTTTCGACCTCGCCTCCAGCGAGCCAGAAAACATCAACTTCTTCGAGGACGAGGACGGAAAGCCCGAGGCCTTGCCGCCTCTCCTGGCGAAGGTGACCGGTGCCCAACCCAAGATTCGCTTCGAGGGACACCGCCTGTCCGGCCCTGCGACCGATCGCGCCGAGCTCATCGCGGCCGCCCTCGCCCAGTGGCCCGCCGTCCGCGTCCGCTTGCTGGTCGTCGACCCGGACCTCGAGCGAGCACAAAAACGGGCCTTGTCCCTCGCGGCCGCCGTGGTCCAGCTCGGTGTGCTGGCGGAGCGGGTGGAGCCAGTCGGCGAGCAGGGCGACGCCGCAGTGCGCGTGGAGCTCATGCCATGAGGGCCCGCTGGATCCTGCTGTCTGCTGGTCCAATGGCGGTCGTCGCGCAGCAGCTACTGCCGATTAGCTGGGTAGAGACGTATTTCGCCGGCGGCGTGGCACCCCGCCTGGCGCGCGCCATCGGGGCTCTCACCGGACTCATCCCCCTGTCCGTGGCTGAGCTGGGGGTGCTGACCTTGTGCCTATCCGCGCCATGGTGGTGGCGCCGGGGCTGGGCGATCGCCTGCACGCTCAGCGTCGGCTACGCCCTCTTCGTGGGGCTCTGGGGCCTCAACTACCGGCGCGAGCCCATCGCGGGGGCCCTGGACCTCCACACACGGGACAGCTCCGTGGGGGAGCTTCGCGCCCTCGTCGACGAGTTCGTGGCGCGGATGAACCAGGCCCGCGCCGCGGCGCCCGAGCGCGACGGGGTGGCCACGCTCAAGGGTGACTTCGCCGACGCCGTGATCCGGGCGCAAGACACCTACCGCCGGGCCGGCGCGGAACGGCCCTGGCTCGCGGGCGACTACGCTCCGGTCAAGCCGCTTTTGCTCTCGCCGCTGGCCAGCGCCGGGGGACTCGCTGGAGTCTACATCCCCTTCACCGCCGAGCCCCACCTCAGCACGTCGGGCCTGTCCTTCACCGTGCCATTCAATGCGTGCCACGAGATGGCCCACCAGCGGAGCGTGGCGAGGGAGGACGAGGCCAACTTCGTCGCCTTCCTCACGGCCCGCGACCACGGTGATCCCGATTTCCAGTACAGCGCCTACGCCGGCGTGCTGAGCCACCTGCTCGGCGCGCTCGCGCGCGTGGATCCGGAGGCCGCCAAGGCCGCGCGGGACCGATTCTCGCCCCAGGTACAGGCCGACAGGCGCGCCTACGCCGCCTGGTGGGAGGCCCACCGCGTGGACTGGCTCTGGACCGCGAGCGCCGCGGCCAACAACGCCTACCTCCGCAGCAACGGGGTCCCCGACGGCGTGGCCTCCTACGGCCGCGTGGTCGACCTGCTCCTCGCCGAGCACCGCGCTAGGACCGCGCCATGAGCTTCGATCCCGACGCCCCTGCCGCCGAGGGCAACCTCTACGGCCTCCCGGTGCCCGAGGGCGGCGCCCGCGTGCAGCTGCAAGCTGTGCCCTGGCAGGCCACCACCAGCTATCGGCGTGGGACCATCGACGGCCCCGCCGCGCTCGCCGACGCCAGCCTCCAGGTCGATCTTCACGACATGGAGTACGGCGACGCCTGGCGCTGTGGCATCGAGCTTCTCCCCGAGGATCCCCGCTTCCGGCAGTGGGACGCCGAGGCCGAGCCTCACGCGCTCCGGGTGATCGAGTCGCTGGGCCACGACCCGGCCGCCGCCAAGGTGGTGAACCAGCTCTCCGAGTCGGTGAACGAGGCCGTCTACGAGCGAACTCGGGCCATTCTCGCCGAAGGGCGCATCCCCGGCCTCATCGGCGGCGACCACAGCACACCCTACGGCGCGATCCGTGCCGTGGCTGAGGCTTTTCCGGGCGTGGGTGTCTTGCACATCGACGCCCACGCCGACCTGCGCGTGGCCTACGAGGGCTTCGTGTACTCGCACGCCTCCATCATGTACAACGTGCAGCGATACATTCACAATGTATCACACATCGTGCAGGTTGGAGTTCGTGATGTTGGCGTGGCAGAGGTGGCATTGATACATGATACAGGCTCACGTATCAGCACCTGGTTCGACGCCGACGTGGCCATGAGGCTGGCGGAGGGCGAGCCCTGGGCCGACCTCGTGGACGAGATGATCGCGGCCCTGCCCGACCTGGTGTACGTGTCCTTCGATGTCGACGGCATGGAGCCGTCGCTCTGCCCCGGCACCGGCACCCCGGTCCCCGGCGGGTTGACCTACCGCGACGTGTGCGTCTTGCTGCGCCGCCTATCGACGGCGCGCCGTATCGTCGGCTTCGACCTCAACGAGATCGGTCCAGCCGAGTGGGATGGCAACGTGGCGGCCCGGGTGCTCTACAAGCTGTTCGGGGCGGCTGTCCGGAGCAACCCGGCCGGCTGAACCCCGGCTAGACTGGCGCGGCGATGTTCCTCCTCCCCACCCTCCTCGGCTGCGTGCAGCTCGACGAGGTGCCGCCCAACGCCGAGCCCGGGGCCAGCATCGTCTCGCCACTGGCGGGCGACGTGCTCTTCGCCGCCGAGCCGGTCGTGTTGCTCGGCGTCGTGAGCGACGACGACGACAGTCCCCGGAGTCTCGTTGCCAACTGGCTAGTCGACGGCGCGGTGGCCTGCTCGGATCTCGCGGGGGAAGGCGGCGCGACGACGTGCAGGGCGGAATTGCCCGAGGGCGAGGTCGCGCTCACCCTCCAGGCGCTCGATCCGCAGGGCGACAGGGGCACGGCCACGCTGGAGCTGGAGGTGCAGCCGGAGCGCCTGCCCAACAGCGCGCCGAGCTGCGCCATCACGTCGCCACTGGAGGCCGAGCGAAGCGTCGATGGCGACACGGTCGTGCTCGCGGCCCTCGTGGGCGACACCGAGCAAGACCCGTCCACCCTCGCCGTCACGTGGCACAGCAGCCGGGACGGCGACCTCGCCGCCGCCACGCCGGACAGCACGGGGGTGGTCGCACTGGAGTGGTCGAGCCTCAGCGTAGGTACGCACCTGTTGACGCTCGGCGTGGAAGACACGGCGGGCGACGACTGCCTCGCCACGGTGAGTCACGACGTTCTCGGCCTGCCCACGCTCGAGATCGCCGCCCCGGCCGACGGGCGCGAGGGCGCGCTCGGCGCCAACATCCTCTTCGTGGCCGCGGTGGCCGACGCCGAGGGCAGCCTCGACACGGTCCTGATGCAGTGGAGCTCCTCAGTGGATGGTGTATTCGCGAGCGGCTACGCCGATAGCGGAGGCCTGCACACGACCGAGATCAGTACACTCTCGGCCGGTACCCACACGATCGACGCCGTCGCCACCGACAGAGATGGTCTCTCGGCGACCGCGGCCATCGTGGTCGTGGTGAGCGCACCTCCAAGCGCGCCCACCGTCACCCTCTCGCCAGACCCCGCCACCATCGCCGACGATCTCCTCGCCTCGGCGACGGCCACCGACCCGGAGGGCGATGGCCTTCGCTACGCGTACACCTGGTACGTGGATGGCGTGCCCTCGACCGCCAGTGTTTCGGACACCCTCCCAGCCGGGACCGCCCGCCGGGGCCAGACCTGCCGCGTCGACGTGGTGGCCAGCGATGCCTGGCAGAGCGGGCCAGCCGGGACGACAGAAATCACCCTAGGCAACAGTCCTCCGGACGCCCCCGTGCCGTCGTTGTTACCCCTTGAACCCAGGGCTGGCCTCGACGACATTGCCTGCTCGATCACCACCCGGGCCTCTGACGCCGACGGCGATCCCCTCGCGTGGCGCTTCAGCTGGGAGGTCGACGGAACCCCCTACACCGGCACGCTCGCCAGCACGGCGGTAGCGGACGACACGGTCCCGGCCGAGAGCACCCTCGCCGGCGAGACCTGGACCTGCGTGGTGACGGTCACCGACGGGATCGACAACACCGAGGCCCGGGAGTCGGTCGTGGTGGTGGCGCCGTAGGGAGCGGTCCCATCCACTTGAAGCACACCCTCGCGCGCTCGACCGCGACTCGGGCCAAATACCCACCTGATCACCCATGATCCACGATACCGGCGTGGACCGGTCCCGCGACGTCCTCTGGCCGCGCCGCTCCCGTAACGAAACGCGGTGGACGGCCTTCGGCGGCTCAGCGCCGAGGACGGCTTGCCACGATCTGCATACGCGCGTATGCTCCACGTATGAATGCCAAGCGGCGACTCTCAGCCTCCGTGGACGCCGAGCTGCTACATGCCGCGGAGGCTGCGGTGTCGGGCGGGGACGCCGACAGCGTCAGCGCCTGGGTAAATGACGCGCTGCGCCTCAAGCTTACACACGATGCACGGCTTGCCGCGCTGGCCAGCTTCATCGGCGCGTACGAGGCGGAGCACGGCGAGATCACGGTCGAGGAGATGCGGCTGGCGGGACGGCGTGCGAGCGCCTCCGCAATCCCTGTTCGCGGGCCGACTTCGACGGCCAGCCACCGGGGAGGCCCCCGGTGAGTCTGGTGCTCGACGCCGGCGCGCTCGTCGCGATTGAGCGGTCGGATCGCAGCGTCGTGGCGTTGTTGAAGCGGGAGTTGCTCGCCGGTCGAGCACCGCTGACGCATGGCGGAGTTGTTGGCCAGGTGTGGCGGAGCGGGAGCGGGCGTCAGGCCAACCTCGCGAGACTCCTGCGCGGCGTTGAGGTCCGCGCGCTCGATGGCGCGCTCGGGCGACGGGCGGGCGAACTTCTGGGCCTGGCGGGCGACATCGACGTGATCGATGCGGCTGTCGCGCTCCTCGCCCTGGACGGCGACGTGATCCTGACCTCGGATCCGGGCGACCTCGCCGCGCTCGTGGCCGCGGCCGGGACGCACGCGGACATCGTGCCGGTCTGATCAGCCGATCTGCCGCCCGGCGCGCGGCGGCAGCCGCAGGTCCGAGTCCAAGCCTAAATCTACACCATCGTCGTTTCTCATGGATCTTCCTCGTTACGCAAAACGAAACTCTCCCACCTCTCACCGCCCCCCACCCAGCATCACGTAAACCGCCCCCGCTGAGCCCCCGGCCGTCGCCTCGCTGGGCGCCCCCACCAGGAGGTCGGCAAAACCGTCGCCGTTGACGTCACCACCGGACAAGGCCTCGCCGGCGCTGTCCCCATCCGACTCGCCCACGAACTGCGCGTCGGTCGACGAGAAATCGAGGTTGGCCAGCGTCGCGGAGCCGTAGAGCAGGGCGGCCGCGCCGGCGCCGGTGCCGCCCCAGTCGTCGTAGTAGGCGCCCACCAGCACGTCGGACAGCCCGTCCACGTCCACGTCGCCCGGGGTGCAGAGCGCCGCACCGGCCCGGTCGGCGCTGTCGTCGCCGGCCACCCGGATCCCCGTCGCGAGCGAGGCGGACGCCGGGGCGGCAGAGCCCAGGAGCAAGTACGCCGCCCCGCCCGCCGCCGCGTTGGTGTCGTTCTCGGGGGCTCCCACGCCGTAGTCGCCGAGGCCGTCCCCGTCGACGTCGCCCAGACGTGCCACTGCGGCGCCCGCATCGTCGCCGCTGGCCTCGCCGCTCCAGGTTGCGTCCGCGGCGGAGGAGAGCGCCGCGTCGGCGAGGCTCCCGCCGAGGAGCAGGTACGCGCGATCGGAGCCGTAGGCGCCGAAGAGCAGGTCGTCCACGCCGTCTCCGTCGGTGTCGTCGAGGCGCGCAACCGCGCTGCCGCCGCTCCACTTGGCCAGCTTGGTGAGGGTCGTGGCATCGTAGGCGTAGCTGACACTCGTGCCCGCGCCCCCCGCCAGCGCGTCGTTGTCGCCGTCGCCGTCGAGGTCGCCGCCACAGTCGAGTGACGAGCCGAGCCCGTCCCCGGTGCCGCCATTCACCTCGTCGTCGGCCGAGTCGGCGCCGGTGGATCCAGTGGCACCCAGCCAGAGGTACAGCCCCCCCTTGTCGCTCGCGGCGTACGGTGCACCGGCCACCAGGTCGGCGAGACCGTCACCGTCTAGGTCGCCACAGGCGGCCACCGTGTAGCCGAGGCCGTCGTCCGCCGCTTCCCCGGTGAGCGTGTCGCCGGCGAGCGTGCCCGACGCCAGGCCGGACGCCGCGACTCGGAAAACCGTGCCACCCGTGCCGTAGCCCCAGGCGCCCACGGCCAGGTCGTCGAGCCCGTCGCCGTCGACGTCCGCCGCAGCGAGGCCGTGGCCGACGACCGCGAGCGCAGCCGGCCCGGTGAGCTTGTAGCTCGCGTCCTCCAGACCGTACTCGCCCGAGAGTGGACACAGGGCATCACCGCCCGAACAATCGTTGTCTACCCCGTCCTCGCACACCTCCTCCGCCCCCATCCAGGCCAGGGGTTCTTCGTCGTCACAATCGCCGGTGACCGAGAGCCATGCCTCGTTTCCGTCGCAGCGCTCCGACGATGTCGTGTCATCGCCATACCCGTCGCGATCGACGTCGGCGTAGTAGGTGCTCGTACCGGTCACACTGCCGTCGGCGTCGTCCGCGTGGCCATCGCAGTCCTCGTCGACATCCGCAGCGTCACACACCTCACTCGCTCCGGGGCTCACACTGGCATTGGCATCGTCGCAGTCGGTGTTGTCACGCGCATAGCCACTGGGCACCACGCAGTCGCTGGAGGCGCCGCCTGCACCGTAGCCGTCGCCGTCGTTGTCGGCGTACACGTCGAAGTACACCACGTCCTCGTCGATCTCGCCGCTGCAATCGTTGTCGATCCCGTCGCAGAGCTCGTCGGCGGCAGGATTGATCGCGGCGTCGCTGTCGTCGCAGTCATCGCCGCCCGCCGCGAGATCGTCGAAGCCATCGTCGTCCTGGTCGATGTCCGGGGGGGAGGCGGTGAAGTTGACCGTGCCAGAGCCGACCGCGCCGTATCGGTCGGTCGCGGTGAGCCCGATGGACAGGCTGCCGGACTCGGCGGTGACCAACGTGAACGACACCGTCCCCGGGCCGGCGATGAAGGTCGGCGCCCCGCTCACCCCGGTGGCGGCCCCACTCCAGGCGAGGGACATCTCCCCGCCGCCATCGGCGTCGTCAACCTCGGCCTCCACGGTGAGCGCCTCGCCGCCCACCACCGCGGCGCCCTCGGTCGGCGAGAGGAAGACCACGGTGGGGGCGAGGTTGTCGAACACCGTCACCGTCACGCTGTCCTCACCGGCGTTGCCGGCCTCGTCGACCGCCTCGAGCGTGACGATGGGGTCGCCAAAGGTGAGGGCGGTGGTGCTCATCGTCGCGGTGACGCCATCGAACGCGGACTCCCCATCGAGATCGCTGCCATCCACCAGCCAGCGGAGCGTCACCTCGGAGTCGGCGCGCACCGTGGCCTCGAAGGTGGCGGTGAAGCCAGCCGCGAATCGGTCGCCCTCCTCGGGGCTCACGAGGCTCACGATGGGGGCAACGCCACAGCCGAGGAGGAGCAACATGGGTGCAGTCTAGCCGAGGGTGGCGAAGTAGAAACCATCGGGACCATCGGGCTCCGGCCAGATGGTGGTGCCCGGTACGCCGGTGATCGCCTCGTTCTCGCCCGAGGCCAGCGAGCAGGTGGCGTAGACGAGCCGGCCCGCGTGCGGACGCGCGCGCTCCACGAGCCGACGCTGGATATCCACGGGAAAGTGGAGCTTCCACCTATTTTCTGGGTGACGCCGGAGCACCCCGGTGCCCGAGCAGGGGGCATCCACGAGGATCACGTCGAAGTTCCCCGATGGCGGCGCCACGCGGATGTCGAGACCACAACGCCCGGCGCGGCGACGAAGCTCGTCGAGCGCGGCGGGGCGCACGTCCCAAGCCGTGACGCGCGCGCCCATGGCCGCCAGGGCGAGCGATTTCCCGCCGGCCCCCGCACAGAGATCGAGCACGGTGCCCCCCTCGCCCGGAAACGCCGCCTCGACGACGCGCTGACTCCCCAGGTCTTGCACCTCCACGCGGCCCTCCCGGAAGGCCGGGAGCGTATCGATGTTGATGCGTCCCTCGAGGCGAATGGCCGCGCCCTCGCGGTAGTGAGGCAGGTCCAGCACCACCGGCTCGCGCAGCACTCGGAGCCACACCGGCGCACGTCCAGCGAGGGTGCGCGCGAGTTCGATGGCGCGCGGGCGACCGAGCAGGGTGTACCACTCCCCGGCCAGCGCCTCGGGCAAGGAAACGGCGGTGGCGTATGCCTCGATCTCGTCGCCGGGATCGGGGTCCTCGGGCACGCCGTCGCAGAGCCGGAGCCAGGCGGCCACCGGGTCGGCGTCGATCCGTCGCAGGGCCCGCTCGTGACGCACCATGCCGAGCAACATGTCGCCGGCCACCGGTCGCTCCTTGCTCCCGAGGCTCCGCTCCTCGCGCATCGCCCGCGACAAGGTGGGCCCCGCCATCTCGGGGCGAGCGCGCATCGCGGTCCACGTGCGTTCCACCACGCGCAGCACCCGGGGCGACGGGTGCTCGGGCACCGGGAGGGCGCAGTTCCAAATCACGGGGAACGACTACTGCGTGGCGTAGGGCAGCGGCGCTTCTTTCACCACCAGGAGCCCTGGTCGGCGCGGCGGGCGCGGTTCCAGGGTGATCCCCTCGTACACGCGGTCGACCGCGATGCGCAGGCCCAGAGACTTGATGCGCACGTGCTCGCCGGCGCCGTACTCCCGGCTCGACCAGAGGCCTGACTTGCCGTCGCGATAGAAGTGTGTGATCAGGGGCTGGTGCTGATCGACCAGGACGTAGTCACGGAGCGTATCGAGCGCCCGGTGGTACTCGAACTTCTCGCCGCGGTCGTAGCGCTCGGTGGAGGGGGAGCTCACCTCCACGAGCAGCGTGGGGTTGACGAAGCCGTGCTTGTCGTCGCTCGCGCGCTGTGGCTCGCCGCACACCACAGAGATGTCGGGGTAGGTGCTCACGTCGATCGACTCGGCCCGCACGCGGAGATCGGCGCTGTAGGGGGCGCAGGGCTTGCCGCGGAGGCGATGCTCCAAGATCGCGGTCACGCGGGCGCAGAGGCGCGCATGCGCCGCCGAGGAACCCGCCATCGCGCGGATCTCCCCCGCGATCCACTCGTGCTTCTCTGGCGAGGCCGCTTCCATGGCGAGGTATTCGGCGTAGGTGGGGAGGGTCGTGGCGGGATCGGCCATGGGGGGAGTATACCGCGCGGCCGATGAAAGACGCCCTGATCGTCTCTGCCCTCTCCCTGGTGCCCAAGCACGCCGCCTCGGGCTTCCTCGGGCGGGTGGCGCGGGCCCGTTTCCCTCGTCCCGTGCTGCGCCTCCTACTCCGGTGGTACTGCTGGAAATACAAGGTGAACCTCGACGAGTGCGAGGGAACGATCGACGACTACGACTCGCTGGTCGACTTCTTCACCCGTCCCCTGAAGCCGGGGGTTCGCCCGGTCGACACGGCGCCCGAGGCCATCGTCTCGCCCTGCGACGGCAAGGTGTACAGCGTGGGCACCGTGGTCGACGACCGCATCCCGCAATCTGACACCCAGCACTTCTCGGCGCGCGAACTGGTCCAGGGGCGCCCCGGCTACGAGGGGGCCCAGTACGCGGTGATCTACCTGTCACCCCGCGACTACCACCGAGTGCACACGCCCATGGCCGGCACCGTGTGTCACTACCAGTACGTGCCCGGGGCACTCTGGCCGGTGTTCCCCGCGGCCACGCGGAAGATCCCCTTCCTCTTCAGTCGCAACGAGCGGCTCACGGCCTTCCTCCACACCCCGCTCGGCGAGGTGGCGGAGTGCCTGGTGGGTGCCTTCGGCGTGGGGCGCATCCGGGTGGTGTTCTCCGACGTGGTGTCGAACACGGGGCAGCCCGGTGGCGAGGGCGCGGTCGACCATGCGCTGGGCCGGGCCGACGAGATCGGCCGCTTCGAGATGGGCAGCACCGTGGTGCTACTTTTCCCCGCGGGGTCGGTACAGTGGACGGTCCGCGCCGGGGAGCCGGTGCGGCTGGGCCAGAGGATTGGCATCGTTTGATATTGATCGGCGCGGGCTAGCGAGCCCGCGCTCACTATGGGAGAGTGGATCATGCTGAGTCTCATCGCGCTGGCGTTTCCTTGCCCCACGATCGCCACCGGTACACCGTCGTCTCTGAGCTTCGACACGGCGCAGGTGGCCATCGTCCGGCGTGACGGGCGTACCTCCTTCTCGGTGTCGGTCAACCCGGCGGGCGATCCTCAGAGCTTCGCGCTGGTGATGCCCGTGCCCGAGATCCTGGAAGAATCGGAGATCCACACGCTCAACCCGGACGTGTTCGCGCGGCTGGATGGCTACACCGCGCCTCGACACGTGAGTGACGCCGGCTGCCCCTCCTCGGGCGGGGGGCCGCAGAGCGACACGGCCGACGCGGGCGACACCGGCGCCGGTGGAGGCGACGACGAGGGCAGCGTCGACGTGGAAGCCGAGTACCTGGTTGGCCAGTACGAGGTCGTGATCCTCTCCGCCGAGGAGTCGTCGAGCCTCGCTACCTGGCTCGACGACAATGGCTACTACCTGCCCGAGGGCGCCGACGAGCGACTCGCCGAGTACATCGAGGCGGGCAGCTACTTCCTGGCCGCGAAGGTATCGGAGAGTTCCGAGGTGGCCACCGGGGCGCCGCTCACGCCGCTGCAAGTGTCCTACGACAGCGAGATCTTCTCGATCCCCATCCGGCTGGCCACGCTGAACTCTCCCGGCGAGCAAGACCTGATCATCTACGCGATCACCAAGCTGGAGGACGACGCCGACGCCGGCGAGGTGTCGATCGCGAACTACACGGGGTTCGAGGTGCCCCAACAGTGCGTGTGGGGCGACGCGGCCACCGATGATTTCTCAACGTTCTACAACGACTTGTTCAATTCGTCGTGGACCGAGACCGGTGGCGCCGCCTGGACCGTGGAGTTTGCCGGCGGCTACTACGACTGCAACCCCTGCTCCGGCACCACCATCACCGACGAGGACCTCGGCATGCTCGGCTTCTGGGGCGACCCGTACGAGCACCACCTCACTCGCATCCACATGCGCTACACGCCCGAGCAGGCCACGTCCGACCTCGTCTTGTACGGCAGTGGCCTCTACGAGCCGATGGTCACCGCTTACGCCGACGACGTCGAGGCCAACTACGCGTGCGTGGATTCTTTCTGCGACGGCACCGCCACGCCCGGGAACGAGGACACCGGCGACGAGAGCTCGGCCGAGGACGGCGCCAACGACGACCCCAGCTCCTTCGCCCACCTGGAGAATGGCTGCGACTGCGATGCGACCGGGGGCGCCCCGGCCTTGCTGGCCGCCGCCGCCGCGATCGGGGCAGTGCGGCGGCACAGGAAACACCGGGTGAAGCCTCACAGTTGACACCTGACGCCCGGTGGATATGCCCGCTCCATGTTCTTCCCCGCCACCGACCGCTCGCCACCGATGTTCGAGAACAAGTTCATCGACGGTTTCAGCCGAGTGCCCTGGTACCTGGTGCCCATCGTCTACGTGCCGGTGATCACGGCGTTGGCGTGGTGGGGCTTCGCGGGGATGCACCTGCCCATCCTCCCCAGCCTCGGCCTCGCGGCTGCGGGCATGTTCACGTGGACCTTCGCGGAATATTGGCTGCATCGCACCCTCTTCCACTGGGTGCCGCGGGCGAGCTGGGGTCCACGGTTCCACTTCTTCCTGCACGGTGTGCACCACGACTACGTGGACGACCACCTCCGGCTGGTGATGCCGCCCGCCGCTTCGCTGGGCCTGGGCGCGCTGTTCTTCGGCATGTGGTACCTCGTTCTTGGAAGCTGGGTTTTCCCGTTCTTCGCGGGGCACGTGCTCGGCTACGTGGCCTACGACATGACCCACTACTACGTGCACCACGGCAAGCCGACCAGCGCCTGGTTCAAGCGCCTGCGGGCGCACCACATGAATCACCACCACAACAAGGAAGGCCGGAAGTACGGCGTGAGTTCCACCCTGTGGGACCACGTGTTCCGCACCTACTGACATGCTGATCTTCGCTTTCCCGGCCCTCGCTGAGCGCCTCCGCGAGCCTGAGCTGCTCACCATTCACGCCGATGGCGCGCCGCTCGAGATCACCCGCATGGAGGTGGAGATCGAGGTGGAGAAGGACCCCGAGGCCCCCACCGGCATGACCGACAGCGGCTACGAGGCCTACGAGGCCGCCGTCGACAATCTCAGCGACCATCGTGACGACATGAAGGCCGTCGACGCGCTCCTGCGCCGTGAATCCGGGGTGATCGCCCGCTGCGCCACCGACGCGGGCGCCGTTCCGGGTGCCAAGGCAAGCGCGAAGATTCGCTATGCTCGCGACGGAACGGGCCATGTGAAAGCACAGAAGGGTGGCGACGCGGCGCTGGCTGGGTGCCTAGTCTCCCTGCTCCACAAGCAGCAGCGGCCACTCCTCCTGCACCACGCGCCGAAGAACCCAGAGGCCGAGTGGACCTTCACCCTGGTGGCGGCGCCCGAGGCGGTGCCGAGCCTGCTCGACCGCACCACGGGGCTCGGCCCGATGGAGTTCGGGCAGGCCTTCGACGAGCTCGAAGAGCGTCGCCTTTCAACCCAGCACCGCAACACGAGCACCTACACCCGCGGCTTCGACGGCGACGCGATCCTCGCGGGCGCCGAGGGCAACCCGGCTTGGAGCTTCGACGCCAAGGAGGGGCTCTACGCGGTGAGGCTGCTTGTCGCGAGCGACAGCGCGGCCTTCGCGGTGAAGGAGAGCCTGAAGTCGATGTTCGGCCTTCCCCGATGGGACTCCGAGCTCAAGGGACTCTACTGGCGCGGCGAGCACATGCTCTGGGTCACCCAGCAGGCCGGTGAGACCACGATGGTGATGGTGCTCGACATCGACCGCGCCAAGGCGGCGGGGCTACTCGCCTACGTGCCCGGCGACGCCAAGGACATCACCAACGAGACCGGCTCGCGCCTGCCAAAGATCCTCGGCGACGGCAACTAGCGCGACGAATCCTAGTCCCTGAGCAGCTTGTCGATCGTCTGCTGGTCGGCGCCGGGGAAGCGATAGTCACCGAACTCCTCCGGATGTACCCACCGCACGTCGTTGACCCGCAGGCAACGCGGGTCGCCGGCCACGCCGCAGCGGTACACCACCATGTCGAGGGTGTACTCCGCGTACGCATGCGACACGTGGAGCACGCGGTGGCCAACCTGAGCCTCGCAGCCGAGGCGATCCCGCAGGCACCGCCGCAGCGCCTCGCCATCGCTCTCGCCGTCGCGCACGCGGCCGCCCGGGAACTCCCACAAGAGCGGCAGCTCGGCCTCGGGCCGGCGCTGGGTGATGAGGAACGCGCCCTCGCGCTCGATCTCGGCGGCGACGATGCGGATGTGGGGAAGGGACATCGGCGTCTCGGGGACCGCGCCTTGTATCGTGAAGCAGGCGGAGCGGACTACGAGACGTTGACTGGGCCGTGATTATGCTCCTGGCCTCTCGTTTCGAGGTCTCGATGATTCGTAGCGCGCTCAAGTCCGGGATCAAGCGCATTCTCGGAATGGAAAACCCAGCTCCCGCCGCCTCGCCGCCGCCTCCGCCCGCGTGGCGCGAGACGCCCGCCGCCGCCGCCCCGGTGAAGGCCGCGCCAGCCCCCGCCCCGGTGGCCTCGCCCGCCGTCGCC
>SXGT01622043.1_pt1 | contig 72923 bp, 65 predicted proteins | sample 3176221 | NCBI WGS metagenome assembly SXGT01 (sample SAMN11356862, study PRJNA531348) | freshwater metagenome | isolation source: freshwater sample F1-120 | place: China: Fuxian Lake, Yuxi | collected 2017-12-25
AAAGAGATAAATTTTATAATTTTGAAGCTAATTAATTAATTTAATTTATTAAAATCATATTTGAATGTTTGCTTAAACAAAAAATTGAATTGGAAAATGAAATTCTTAAAAAAAATCTCTCCCAAAAAAGATTAATATTTACAAATGATTTAAAAAAAGGGATTGAATTTGGCGAAATAATATTTTTATGTTTGCCAACTCCACAAAATGGAGATGGCTCAGCTGATTTAAATTATATTTTAAATACATCAAAATTAATTGCAAAGGAAATTAAGTCAGATAAAATAATAGTTTTAAAAAGTACCGTTCCTATTGGAACAAACGAAATGGTTTTAGAAATATTTAAATCTATTTCGAAATGCATCGATTATATGCAAAAGATTTTGGAATTGAGAGTACATACATCGCTTATGGTGCTAACATTGAGCATTCTTTAGGTGATAGTGAGATCAAAAAATATGGACTTGAAAAAAATAGCTATTATTTTATAGCAAGCAGACTTGTGCCGGATAACAACGCTGATGTTATTATTGATGGATTTGTAAAATCTCATTCGCGAAAATATTTAGTTATTGCCGGAGGCGCCAATTATAAAGGAAATAAAATTGAGACGGAATACTTTAATAAACTACAATCACTTTCAAATGATAGAGTGAAATTCTTAGGTCACATAAATCATCCAGGAGATATTATTGAATTACACTGTAATTCTTATGCATATATCCATGGCCATCAATATGGGGGAATAAACCCTGCACTTCTAAAAGCGCTTGGATGTGGGAATTTTATTCTTGCGAACGATACTCCATTTAATCGAGAAGTACTAGACAATGGCAATTATGGTGTTTTATTTACTAAAAATGGAGATAGTCTTTCTGAAACAATAAATTATTATGAAAAACATCCTGAAAAAGTTGATCAATTCAAGAAAATCGCCCAAAATAGAATTACTGAAAAATTTACATGGGAATTAATTTCAGATCAGTATATTTCATTATTTAACAGTCTTTAGAAATAATTTCAGTTTAAATATGAGCAGAAATATTCTAGTTATAAATTATTGTTGACACTTGTTGGGAATATTTTATTTAAATCATTTTATGATTAGAGATTATAAATGTTAAAACTAAATTGGAAAATAATATTTGTTTCCCGACCTTTTATGAGGGCGAAACATTCGGCATAGTATTATCGGAAGCTATGCAGTTTTCTCTCCCCATCGTGACAACAAGTTGGAGAGCAATTCCAGGGATTATTTCGAACGGTCAAGAAGGGTATATCGTTCAAATTACGATGATGAATTGGTTGTAGAATTTGCAAAAAATTTCCCACTTTTTGGAATAACTATGTGGTATTCTCGAGCCTTAACTGACCTCCCACTTAAATTATCACAAAATAATGTCAGAGTTTTTGCACATACTGTTAACGATACTTCGTTGAGAAGTAAATTACTAGTAAATGGTGTTTATGGAGTTTACACAGACTTTTTAAATCCGGAAATAAATTGATAGACAATGAATTATTTTAATATTTAATTTCAACCTTTCTCACTTTTATCTGCCTATATTACAGTCCTCGGATAAGCCGGGGATTTTTTTTAACTATTTTAGGATTAACACCAAATGAAAATAACCAGATATATCTATATAATCATTGTCTTTATTAACAATTTATCACCAGCTTTTAGTCAATTAAGTAATGTTAAAGGAAAACTTCTTGACAGCAAATCTGACGCTCCAATAATAAACTCAACCGTAAAATTTGTTAACGAATCTGATACGACACAAATTTATTATTCAGTAAGTCAGTTAGATGGAACATTTGCAATCTCAAATATCAAAATTGCAAATTATAAAATTGAAGCGACTTCTATCGGATATGAAAAAAAGATAATCAAAAAATATATTGATAAAGCATATTTTGATCTTGGAATTATTAAAATGGCCGAGAAACCAATTGCAGTTGACGAAATGGTTGTTGAAGGACGCACTGCTGTTGCAGTTCAAAAAGGGGACACAACTGAATTTAAAGCAAGTTTTTTTAAAACAAATAAAGATGCGACTGCAGAAGATCTAATCACAAAAATGCCCGGCTTACAAGTTGAATCCGGAACAGTAAAATCTGGTGGCGAGCAAGTACAACGCGTGTTAGTAAATGGCAAACAATTTTTTGGAAACGATCCAATGGTTGCACTCCGAAATCTTCCTTCCGATGTAATTGATAAAATTCAGGTATTTGATAAACAAAGTGATCAATCCGCATTAACAGGTTTTGATGATGGACAGAATGTTAAAACTATGAATATTGTTATGAGGCCCGATAGAAGAAATATGCAATTCGGAAAAATGTCGGGTGCTTACGGTGAATTCGATTTGTACAATATTAGTGGTTCTGCAAATAAGTTTGCGGAAAGTTTACAAATGTCCGTGATTGGAATGTCAAACAATATCAATCAACAAAATTTTGCAATGCAGGATATTCTCGGAGTTATGGGAAGTGGTGGTGGAGGTTCAAGCGGAAGTTTTACGATGCGTGGTGGTGGAGGTGGTGGTGGAAATATCAGAATTGGAATGGGTAGACAATTTGGTGGAGGTGGTGGAATGATGTACGGAGGTGGAGGTTCAAACCCTGGGAGTTATATTGTTGGCCAACAAGAAGGATTAAATACAACTCATTCACTTGGTTTAAATTTTTCTGACAAATGGCAAAATGGAATGGAAGTTCAAAGTAGTTATTTTCTGAATCTTGCAAAAAATAATAATCCGCAGAATTTAAATAGAGAATATTTTTTAACTTCTGACTCAAGTATTTTTTATAATGAAAAACGTGAAGCAGAAAGCGACAATTCAAATCACCGGTTGAATGTAAGATTTACTTATTCAATCGATTCGATGAATACATTGATAATTTCTCCAACAATAAATCTTCAAAATAACAGTTCAACAAATAATTCTAATGCCAGAAATAGAACCGAAGAAAATATAAATATTAATGGACTTCTTTCTGAAGAAAACTCATCTACGGATGGTCATACTTTTTCTAATAATCTAATTTATCGACATCGATTTGAAAAACAGGGAAGGTCAATTTCGCTCGATTTCGGAACGAATTTAAATTACCGAAAAAGAAATTCTACTAATTCTTCATTAACAACAAATTCATTTCAACCCTCTTTAAACGATACAATTAACCAAGATGGTTTCTCGTTGACTGATAGTTATACATTAAATTCCAGAATTCAATACACGGAACCACTTTCAGATATTTCAATGTTGCAGTTTAATTATTATCCTGCGATTACAAGAAATTTACAGGAAAATGAAAAGAATAGTTATAATAAAGTTTCAAAAGAATATAATTTAATTGATTCAAGTTTATCTGGAAAGTTTGATAACAATATTTTTACACAAAGAGCAGGTGTTGGATACAGATTAAATTTTCAAAAAATAAATTTTACTTCGGAACTTTCATTTCAATCGGTAGAATATAACAATAAGCAAAGCTTCCCTTACATTTTAACTATAAATAAATCATACAAAAATTTATTGCCAAGTTTAATTTTTAATTGGGATGCTGAACAGAATTCCAGAGTAAATATTTTTTATCGAACTTCTACAAATTCTCCCGGCGCAACTCAATTACTTGAAATTGTAGATAATACGAATCCTTTACAATTAACTACTGGAAATCCAAATCTTCAGCAAGCATATAGCCATAACTTTTTTGCGCGCTTATCAAAAACAAATTTTATGACTGCCAATACTTATTTTGTTGTTCTCTCTGCCAGTTTTACAGAAAATTATATTGGTAATTCAATTTACGTTGCAGATCGAGATTCATTTAAAGTTGGAAATTTACTTATGAATCGCGGTACACAACTTAGTAAGCCAGTTAATTTGGATGGGTTTTGGAATGTACGTGGATTTTTTACTTTCGGATTTCCAGTTACTACAATAAAAAGCACAATCAATATTAATACAGGATTATCATATTCAAATACCCCAACTATGATAAATTCCGCAAAAAATTCTTCAAATAATATTTCTCTTAATCAGGGAATTGTATTAGCTAGTAATATTAGTGAAAATTTTGACTTCACAATAAGTTATACCGGTAATTTTAGTGTTGCAAGAAATACAATTCAACAAAATGTTAAAAATAATTCTTTCAATCATCTTGCTGCTTTCAGATTAAATTGGATTTTCTGGGAAGGAATGGTTTTACGTGGAGATATTGCAAATACAATAAACACTGGGTTGTCTGCTGGATATAATAAATCATACACAGTTTTAAATTTATCACTCGGAAAGAAATTATTAGAAGGTGATAAAGGGGAATTCAGATTGTCGGTAAATAATATTTTAAATGAAAATAATAGTATCACCCGAAATGTGACTGATACTTATATTGAGGATTCTCAAACTCAAATGCTGGGGAGATATTCAATGTTAGTTTTTTCTTATACGATAAGATAGTAGATACTGTCATCGCAAACTTAGTGAAGCAATCCCAAGGAACAACGAAATACGAGATTACTTCGTCGTAAAAGATCCACTCCTCGTAATGACAAATAACTTTTCGTATTTTAAGATCGGGGGCTGTAGCTCAGTTGGGAGAGCGATACGTTCGCAACGTATAGGCCGTCGGTTCGATTCCGATCAGCTCCACAAAAAATTATGTGCGGAATTATAGGTTATATAGGTTTTAAACAATCTCTTCCAATTCTCATGGAAGGACTTCGCCGTCTTGAATATCGTGGTTACGATTCAACCGGAGTTGCGCTTATCGAGAATGGAAAAATTGTAGTTTCAAAAAAAGCAGGGAAAGTTTCTGAGCTGCAATCTGAATTAAAAAATTATTCTTCACCTTCAACTATTGGAATTGGTCACACTCGATGGGCAACACACGGCGCTCCGACAGATGCAAACGCTCATCCTCACAAAGATCAAAATGGAACAATCGCTCTGATTCATAATGGGATTATCGAAAATTATCAGACAATCAAAAAAAAGTTATTGGTTGAAGGACATACGTTTCAATCTGAAACTGATACAGAAATACTTTCACATTTTATCGGTTCGCTTTATGAAAAAACAAACGACCTATTTACTGCAACTCGTTTAGCTTTAACGGAAGTTGAAGGCGCATATGCAATTTTAATAATATCATCAAAAGAAAAAGATAAAATTATTGCAGCACGAAAAGGAAGTCCACTTGTGATTGGTGTTGGAGAAAATGAAATGTTTATTGCATCCGATGCAACTGCATTAATTTCTCACACAAAAAAAGTTGTTTATCTGGAAGATGGAGAAATTGTTCAAATTTCAAATAATTCATTCATAACAAAAACAATTACCGATGAAGAAATTGAAAAACAAGTTCATGAGTTGGATTTAAGTTTCGAACAAATTGAAAAGAGCGGTTACGATCACTTCATGTTGAAAGAAATTTATGAACAACCTGATTCGTTGACTAATTCATTAAGAGGAAGAGTTTTACTTGAAGAAGGTGATGCAAAACTTGGCGGACTTGAACAGGTTTCGGATTTATTAAAAAATACAAATCGAATTATTATTACTTCATGCGGAACTTCGTGGCATTCTTCATTAGTTGGTGAATATATAATAGAGCAACTCGCTGGAATTCCTGTCGAAGTTGAATATGCTTCAGAATTTCGTTATCGCGATCCTGTAATTAATAAAAATGATGTAATTCTCGCAGTCAGTCAAAGTGGAGAAACGGCTGATACTATTGCTGCAATTCGTGAAGCGAAGAGAAAAGGAGCAACTGCACTCGGGATTGTTAATGCTGTCGGAAGTTCAATCGCTCGGGAAACTGCAGCCGGAGTTTATATTCATGCCGGTCCGGAAATTGGAGTTGCATCAACAAAAGCATTCACATCGCAGGTTGCAGTTTTTGGTCTAATCGGATTATTACTTGGTCGTCAGCGCGGACTTCAAATTGATAAAGGTAGAATTATCGCATCCGAACTTCTTTCATTACCGGATAAAATTAAAAAAGCATTGCAATCCGCTGATGAAGTAAAACAAATTGTAAATGAATTTAAAGACTCATCACATTTTTTATTTTTGGGAAGAGGAACAAATTTTCCAACTGCGCTTGAGGGTGCATTGAAGTTGAAAGAAATTTCATACATACATGCTGAAGGTTATCCTGCGGCAGAAATGAAACATGGCCCAATTGCATTGATAGATAATAAAATGCCAGTTGTATTTATCGCACCAAAAGATATGCTTTATGAAAAAGTTATGAGCAACATTCAGGAAGTGCGAGCTCGTGGCGGAAGAATTATTGCAATTGCAAATGAAGATGATCATGAAATTGATGAATTCGCAGAATTTGTAATCAGAGTACCTCGTACGCTTAGTTATTTCGGACCGATAATAAATATTATTCCATTACAACTTCTTGCTTATTATATGGCTCTTGCTCGAAATTGTAATGTTGACCAACCAAGAAATTTAGCCAAAAGTGTAACTGTAGAATAATCAATATGACAATAATACTTTATGAAAATGAGAAAGTTAATTCACTTTTTCCAATTACTTTAACAAGAGATGCTTCAGAAATATTTTGCGGAGGAATAACTTTATTTGAGCTTGTTCAAAAAAGCTTTCCAAAAAATAAAGTAATTAAACTTTCCAGAAATTATTTACAATCAGAAAAGTTTCACTTGTCAACTTCTGAAAATGAGATTTTATTTTTAAATGCTTCATTGATTCCACATTTTGAATCGATTAATCTTTTTCAAAAAGAATTAAAAAGAAAAACCTCTCATTTATTTACAAATGAAAATAAGCTAATTGGTGGTTATCTAAATTTAAAGGAGTTAAAAATTTCGCATAGTCAAATGCAAATATTAACTTCAATTATAGTTGAGAAATTTTTACAAAGTTTTAATCTTTCCTCAAAACAAGTTAGCTGGAAAACATTCGAGCATATTTGGCAACTCGTAACTTTTAATAAAGAAATTCTTGGAGATAATCTTCAATATTTAACAAAGGGACTACAGAAAAAAAGTAAAGATTTTTATGTTGCTAAGAATGTAAAACTCCCAAAGCAGTTTGAGATTGATACAACAAATGGGAAAATATTAATTTCAAAAGGAACAATTCTAAAACCTTTTGTTTTTCTTGAAGGTCCGGTTTTTATAGGTGAGAATTGTATGATAAAAGAATTTGCTTCAATTAAAGATTCAACTGCAATTGGACAAGTTTGCAAAATTGGTGGAGAAATTGAAGCATCTGTAATTCATTCATATTCGAACAAACAACATCACGGATTTTTAGGGAATTCATACATTGGATCGTGGATAAATTTAGGGGCAGGAACAACGAATTCGGATTTGAAAAATACTTATTCCAAAATTAAAATTAGAGGTGAAGAAACCGGCGAACAATTTCTTGGTTGTTTTATTGGCGACTATACAAAATCGGCAATCAACACTTCAATTTATACTGGTAAAATAATTGGCGTCAGTTCTTATTTGTACGGAACTTTAACAAAAGATCTTCCTTCATTTACAAATTATGCTTCTGCAAATAATATGAAAGAAGTTCCAATTGAAGTAGCATTGAAAGTTCAAAAAGTAATGTTCGCGAGAAGGAAGAAAATTCAAACAAAAGAAGATGAATTAACTCTGCGAGAAATATTTTCGAATACGAAACAGGATAGGAAAACTTCAAATATAATTTCGGGGAGATTTTCGATTTAAAAATATTCTTGAGTAAGGGGAAAGTTAGTTGTATTTTACAATTGGTCAAGCACTGTACAACCCAAAATTAGCCAATCCCGCCAGGTTCGGAAGAAAGCAACGGCCGTTAGTGGATGGTGTGATGCAGCACGCTTGACCATTTTATTATATCGGGTAACTTCTTGTAAACCTTTTATATTTTAGGTATTTTGAATGAAAATTACCAGAATTTGTTAAGTTTAAGCTTTCAATTTTCAAATTCAAATTATAGAAAAGCGTTTATTTACAATGAAAAAAGAAATTATTATTAATACAACGGAAAATGGTAGCAGAATTGCCATTACCGAAGAGGGAAAGTTAGCTGAGTTATTTGTCGATTCCCCCGACACCGAGCGACACGTTGGCGATATTTATTTAGGTAGAATTGCTAAAGTTATGCCCGGAATTAAAGCCGCATTTATTGATGTTGGAATGAAAAATGACGCATTCTTGCATTTTTCGGATATTGCAGATACTCAAGAATCTTTCGACAGTTTGATTGGCGATGATGTTGATGCCGATGAAGATGATGAAGAAAATGAAACAGAAAAAGTTATTTCCACAAAACCGCAAGCCCCTAAAAGTAAACATCGTAGAGAAGAAAAAAGGATTCATCTTGTAACTGGAAAAGAAATAATTGTTCAGATTACAAAAGAACCGGTTGGAAAAAAAGGAGTTCGTGTAACTTCAGAAGTCTCTTTGCCGGGAAGATTTTTAGTTTTACTTCCATTTTCAAAATTAGTTGGTGTCTCAAAAAGAATTTCAAGTTTTAAAGAAAAAAAACGTTTAAGAAAACTTGTCCGAAGTATTCTTCCTGCGGGATATGGTGTAATTATCAGAACTAACGCAGAAGGTGAAGATGAAAAATTATTATTGAATGACCTTCAAAGTTTAATTGAAACTTGGAAAGAAGTTGAAATAAATATTAAAGATGAAAAACCACCAGCATTAATTTACAAAGATGTGAAAGCAACTTCCGGAGTTATGAGAGATGTTTTTAATGACGATATGGAGAGAGTTGTAGTTGACAGTAAAAAAATGTTTCGTGAAATAAAAACTTACGTTAAGCAAGTTGCTCCTGCAATGTTAGATAAAGTTGAGTTCCATAATAAAAAAGAACCAATCTTCGATGCATTTGGAGTAGAAAAAGAAATTTCACGTTCACTCACAAGAAAGATTTGGCTTAAAAGTGGCGGCTATATTATTATCGATCACGCGGAAGCAATGACTGTAGTAGATGTGAACAGCGGAAGATTTGCAGGCAAGCAGGCACAAGAACTAAATTCACTAAAAACTAATTTGGAATCGGCAAGAGAAATATCAAGACAAATTCGTTTAAGAGATTTAGGTGGAATAATCGCAATTGATTTTATTGATATGCAAGATGATAAAAATAAAAAGAAAGTTTTTGAAGAAGTAAAAAAAGAACTTTCTCGCGATAGAGCTAAGGCAACAATTTATCCGCTAACCGAACTTTGCATAATGCAAATTACAAGACAAAGAATTAGACAAAATGTTTTACAAAGTTTTTCTGAATCTTGCCCAATTTGCGGTGGAAGTGGAATGGTTCAATCGAAATCAACAATATTAAACACGATAGAAAGATGGTTAAAAAGATTCCGTTCTGAGACAAAAGAATTAAGACTAACACTAAAAATTCACCCTTCTTTTATTGAGTTTTTAAAGAGTGGAATAATTAGCCGATTGACGAAATTGCAATTACAATATCTGGTTTTTATTCAACTTGAAGAGGACAGAACTTTACTTCCGGGTGAATTTAAATTTATTTCAAAAAAACAAAATCACGATATTACTCAACAATACAATTCTTAAATTTAAAGGAGCATCCGATGAAATTTTTTATTGATTCAGCAAATATTCAGGAAATAAAAGAAGCTGCAGCAATGGGAATGTTGGATGGTGTAACAACAAATCCATCACTTGTTTCAAAAGAGGGAAAAGAATTTTTTCCATTACTAAAAGAAATTTGTTCAATTGTAAATGGTCCGGTTAGTGCAGAAGTTATTTCCACAGATGTTGAAGGAATGTTAAAAGAGGGAAGAGAATTAGCAAAACTTCATGAAAATATTGTTGTAAAAGTTCCAATCATAAAAGATGGATTGAAAGCGGTTAAAATATTTTCGGCAGAAGGAATTAAAACAAATGTAACACTTTGTTTTTCTGCAACTCAAGCATTAATGGCTGCAAAAGCTGGCGCAAGTTATATCAGTCCATTCGTTGGACGATTGGATGATGTCGGACAAAATGGAATGGAGTTAATAAATCAAATTGTAACTATTTATAATAATTATGGATTTCAAACTGAAGTTTTAGTTGCATCAGTTAGAAATCCAATCCACATAATTGAAGCAGCAATGATGGGCGCTGATGTTTGCACAGTTCCATTTAAAGTTCTTGAACAACTTTTAAAACATCCACTTACAGATATTGGTTTAGAGAAATTTTTAAGTGATTGGAAAAAAGGCAATTCAAAGTGAAGAGAACTTCTCTTTATTCGATCCATCAAAAATTAAACGCTAAACTTGTTCCATTTGCAGGGTATGAAATGCCAATTCAATATGTAGGAATAATTGAAGAGCATCGTACAGTCCGCCAAAAAGTTGGAGTGTTTGATGTATCGCATATGGGAGAATTTTTTATTGAGGGTGAGCACGCAGAAGAATTTCTTCAGAAAGTAACAATTAATGATGTTTCAAAACTAGTTGATGGTAAAGTTCAATATTCTGCAATGTGTTATGAGTCCGGTGGAATTATTGATGATGTGCTTTTGTATAGATTTTCAAAAACAAAATATATGTTGGTTGTTAATGCATCCAATATTGAAAAAGATTTTAACTGGTTAATTTCAAACAATACTTTCGGTGCTCAACTTTCAAATAAGAGTGAAGAATATTCATTACTTGCAGTTCAGGGACCGAAGTCGCTGGAAGTTTTGCAAAAACTTACGAGTATAAATCTTAGCGAACTTCAATACTATACTTTTGTTGAAGGATCGATAAATGGTACAAACGCAATTATTTCCCGAACTGGTTATACAGGCGAAATGGGATTTGAATTGTATTGCAACAATAATGATGCGCCATTATTATGGAATAAAATTTTTGAAGTTGGAGCGGAATTTGAAATTGCACCAATTGGTTTGGGAGCACGCGATACACTCAGATTGGAAATGGGATATTGCTTGTACGGAAATGATATTGATGAAAATTGTAATCCATTGGAAGCAGGATTAGGTTGGATTACAAAATTAAAAAAGGAAAAATTTATTGGAAAAGATGCGCTTCTTAATATCCAGCAACTTGGTTTAAAAAGAAAATTAGTTGGACTTGTTATGATAGAGAAAGCTGTCGCTCGACATGGATATTCCGTGATGAATGGTTCGATTGAAAATAAAATTGGAATTGTTACAAGTGGAAATTTTTCTCCAAAACTTGAAAAACCAATTGCACTTGCATATATCTCATCAAGTTTCTTATCAAAAGATAATTCTAATATTTCAATTGATGTTCGTGGGAAATTAATTAGTGCTGAAATTGTCTCACTCCCATTTTATAAAGGATCAAATTAAGTGAAAGTAAAAGTATATTTTTCTCATTCTACTGTTGATGAACTTTCGATGAGAGAAGTTAATGTTTGCGTAATTGATGTGTTCCGATCAAGCACAATAATTGCAACTGCACTCAAAAATGGAGCTAGAGAAATTATTCCAATCGGAGCAATTGCAAATGCTGTAAAAGTTTCAGGAAGTTTAATGGGTGAGTTTGTTGTTCGTGGTGGTGAACGAAATGGAAAAAAGATTGATGGTTTCAATTTGGGAAATTCTCCATTAGAATACACAGAGGAAGCTGTAAAAGGGAAAGCAATTATTTATTGCACAACAAATGGAACAGTTGCAATTACAAAATCACGTTATGCTAAAAAATTAATTATCGGTGGATTTGTAAACATCTCGGCTGTTGTTTCCTTTATTAATTCTATAACAGAAGATTGGGATTTAGTTTGTGCTGGCAGAGATAATAATTTTTCGTTTGAGGATGCAGTTTGTGCAGGGATGATAATAAAATTATTAAAAGATGAAAGTAAAACTCCGATTGAACTTAATGATAGTGCGATTGCATCTTTACAATTATATAAAGCCAATTCAGAGAAAATTTCTTTATTTGGAACTGAAACAGATTATGGAAAATATCTTGTGAATTTAAATTTTGAAGAAGATCTAAAAATTTGTACAACTATCGATTTAGTCCCAGTACTTCCATTATATTCGGATAATGTAATTAAATTAGCTACCAACTAAGATGGCTGAAATAATCGAAGAACAAAATTTTCCAATTCCTCAGGAGCAACAACCTGAGAAGAAATCCAAAAAAAACTCTAAGTCCAAAAAAACTTCGCAAATAATTTCTATTTCATTTCTTGTAATTGGCATAATACTTTTACTTAGCATTATCTCATACACAGCTGCCGATGAAGTTAACGGCGAAATGGGATTTGATACATTACTCAAAATATTTATTAACGATCCAATTCTGCAAGACCGCGCAGCAAACACAAGTAATTGGCTTGGTTTATTCGGCGCATTTCTCTCGAATTTATTTATTAATAATACAATTGGATATTTTTCAATTGTAATTCCAACTGTTTTAATTGGATGGAGTTGGTATTTACTTCGCAAAAAAAAACTCAGCAAATTTATTTATTTCACAAATTATGCAATTGTAATTTCCATTTTACTCTCTTCATTGATGGCTTATTTAAGAGAATTATTTTTGATGGATATTCTCTCTCCACAATGGCACGGAGTTATGGGAATGTTTATTACAACAGTGTTGCTTCAATTAATAGGAAAAGTTGGAACCGGATTATTATTATCAGCTTCAATTACAATCTTGTTAATATTACTTATTGATTTAGATATAAATCAAACGATCGATAGAATTAAATTGTGGTTCATACATTTCAATGAAAATGTGAATGGGAAAGTTGAAAATTGGCAAGAAAAACGCACAAGTAAAAAAGATGAGAAAAAAATTATTTCAGTTAATCGAGCTAATGAAGAGCTAATAATCGAAGAGGAAATTAAAGAAGAAATCAAAGAAGAGATAGAAGTTGTAAAAGAGGAAGTTGAACTTTTAAAAAATGAGACAGAAAAAATTTCTACAGATGATTTAACTTTGGATATTCATGAAGGAGTTCAAGAAGAAGAAGTTGAGCTTGATGAAAGAGAAGTTGAAGATGAAGAAATAGATTATGTCTTTCCATCGGTTGAACTTCTCGAAGTTAGAAAGCTAGTTGATCAAGTTGATGAGAGTGAACTTAAAGCAAATGCAGAATTATTGAAATCCAAACTTGCTGATTTTGATGTTGAAATTACAACTGTAAGTGTAACTCCGGGACCAGTTGTAACTTTGTATGAAGTTGTACCAGCAACCGGTGTAAAAATTGCAAAAATTACAAGTTTGGCAAATGATCTCGCGCTTGCACTTCAAGCAAAAGGAATAAGAATAATTGCACCGATGCCAGGAAAAGGAACTGTCGGAGTTGAAATTCCAAATCATACTCCATCAATTGTATCATTAAGAAGCGTTATTAATTCTTCAAAATTCAGAGATTCAGATTCACCATTGACAATTGCTTTTGGTAAAACAATTTCGGGTGAAGTATTTGTAGATGATTTATCAAAAATGCCACATTTGTTAATTGCTGGTTCAACAGGTTCTGGAAAAAGTGTTTGTATAAATACAATTATTACAAGTTTAATATTTAAACTTCATCCTTCAGAATTAAAATTTGTTTTGATCGATCCAAAAAAAATAGAATTAAATTTGTATAAAAAACTTTCTAAACATTATTTAGCACTCTCAAAAGATTTGGATCAGGAAATTTTTACAGATCCTCAATCATCAGTAATGGCTCTAAAAGCAGTTGAGTTGGAAATGGAAAAACGATACGATATGCTCGCCGCAGCTGCTGTAAGAAGTATTAGTGATTATAATTCAAAATATACTTCCGGAAAACTTCACGACACAGATAAAATTAAACACAAAAAATTACCATATATAATTGTTATAATTGATGAACTTGCAGATTTAATGATAACTGCTGCACGTGAAGTTGAAGAACCAATTACGCGAATTGCTCAACTTGCCAGAGCAGTTGGAATTCATTTAGTTTTAGCAACTCAGCGACCATCTGTTGATGTAATTACTGGTGTAATTAAAGCAAATTTCCCAGCGCGAATTGCATTTGCTGTTTCTTCAAAAACAGATTCCAGAACAATTTTAGATTTGAATGGTGCAGAACAATTATTGGGAAATGGTGATATGCTTTATTTGGCTGCCGGCTCATCAAAACCAGTTCGCATTCAAAATGCATTTATTTCCGCTGGTGAAGTTGAATCATTTGTAAATCATATTGGAAAGCAAAAAGGATATAGTCGACCATTTGAACTTCCATCTGTACTTGAAAAACAGAGATCACAACGCACATTAGTTTCTGATGTGAATGATGAATTATTTGAAGATGCTGCAAGAGTTGTAGTTCAACATCAGCAAGGTTCAGTTTCGTTATTACAAAGAAGATTAAAAGTTGGATATTCTCGTGCAGCTCGATTGATAGATGAATTAGAAGCCGCAGGAATTGTTGGTTCGCCAGATGGTAGTAGAGCACGCGAGGTTTTAATTGAAACAGAATCCTCATTAGAAATTATTCTAAAGAGTATTCGTTAAAAAAATCTTCGCTTGAAAAAAATATTTAGTTACATTTTGTCATTCGGATTCACAATATTTTTTGTTTATGTAGCATTTAAAGATATATCTTTAAAGGAATTATTAAATTTACTTCGCGAAGTAAGTCTATTTTGGTTTTTACTTCTTTTGATTATAACCATTGCAAGCCATCTGTTGCGAGCTTGGCGTTGGCAAATATTACTTCGTTCACTCAAACAAAAAACATCATTTCGTAATTCATTTGGTAGTGTTATGATTGGATATCTAATTAATTTAGGAATTCCAAGAATGGGAGAATTAGCTCGACCATATATTATGAGCAAGAGAGAAAATATAAATGGCACTGCAACTTTGGGAACTGTAATTACAGAGCGATTATTGGATTTATCATTTTTTATATTATTCTGCTTACTTGTATTTACACTCTTTCCAAATTTATTTCAATCAATAATTCCTTCGATAGAACTAAATATTTTATTAATTAATACAATTACAATTCTTGTATTGATAAAAATTATTTTAATATTATTTTTTCCAAATGTAATTCGTAAAATTGCAAATTATATTTTTAATTTACTTCCAATACGAATTAGTAAAATCGGTGAAAATCTTTTAGAAGGAATTTTATCGTTACATAAATTACCGAACAAAAAAGATAAATTGTTTGTAATTATTCAAACTATTGGGATTATTTTATTATACACTTTGAGTTTTCAAATTGCCTTTAACGCATTTCTAGCAATGGGGTTACAGCATCTTGGATTTGAATCTGCGCTAATTTTAATGGTCGCATCGGGAGTTGCATTTGCATTACCGGCACCAAGTGGATTTGGAACTTTTCATGCATTTATAACTTTCGTATTAGTAACAAATTTTTCAATTCCAAAATCTGCTGCATTAAGTTATGCCATTGCAACACACGAAATGAGTATAATATTAATTGCAATTGTGGGGAGTTATTATTTCATTCGCTTTAATATATCAATGAAGGAAATTCGAAAAAATGAAGTTGTTAGTAATTAATTTATTTATAATAAACTTGTTATTCTCAAGCACTGACACAACTTCGAATAATTATAATAGTTCATTTCAAGGTGGATTTGGAGTGATGTCTGTTAATATTCCAGATGTTGTTGATTATCTGAATTCTAAAAATGCGAGTCAAAGATTTGAGGAATTTAATACTTTACCGGAATTCTTTTTATCTTATAATTTAAATATTAATAATAATTATTTAGTCGGACTTGAATATAATTATAACTTAAAATATAATTCAATTCAAAATTCAATTGATGGAATTGATCAAGTAAATTATGATACAAAAACTTTTGTATTAAATTTATCAAAAACTGTTTATGAAAATTACTTCAACTATAATTATGGAATCAATTTTGGTGTAGTTAACAGTTCTATTTCTGAACATAATGCCATTTATGGGATTGAAAAAACATACAATACAACAGGTTATTTGTTCGGTGGGAATGGAACTTTCAAATTATTATTTGATGAAAATTTATCTTCTAATATTGATGTAATTATTAAATATATTTCAACAGAAAAATTTAAAGATTCAAATATGCAACTACTAAAATATAGTTCAAATACTGTGTCATTTAGCCATTTTGGAATTGGCATACGATTTGGATTCAGCTATAAAATTTAATAACAAAAAAGGAGCAATATAAATGAAACGCATTCTAATAATTTCACTAATTCTATTTTCAATTGTGAATTCACAAACAATAAAAGAAAGAAAAAACAAAGGAAAAATAATGGAACAAAAAGGTACATTACAAAAAACAAAAGTTTTAATTCAAACTTCACTTGGCGATATAACACTTGAATTATATAACGATAAAGCGCCAAAGCATGTTGCTAATTTTACAAAACTTGCAAACGATAATTATTATTCAGGAACAACATTTCATCGCGTAATTCCAGGATTTATGATTCAAGGTGGAGATCCAAATTCAAAAGATGACGATCGATCAAACGATGGAGCAGGTGGTCCAGATTATAATGTTGATGCAGAAATTGGGATGCCGCATGAGCGTGGTGTAATTGCAGCTGCACGTCAAGGAGATCAAGTGAATCCTCGCAAACAATCGAGTGGAAGTCAATTTTATATTACTGTTGCAAAAGTAGCATTTTTAGATGGACAATATTCTGTTTTTGGAAAAGTAATTTCCGGAATGGAAATTGTTGATAAAATTGTAGCAGTTCCGAGAGATCCAAGAGATAATCCAATTGATAAAATTTTAATAAATAAAGTTTCTGTAATAAAATAATTTTATATGGCATTAGTTTCGTATGAACAGCTTCTTCAAAATTTAAAAAATAAAGAGTATTCACCTCTCTATTTTTTATTTGGCGAAGAGGAAGTTTTTATAGAAAATCTTGTTAGTAAATTTTTATCGGAGGTTTTACAACCTCACGAAAAAGATTTTAATTCTGAAGTTCACGACGGCGATAATATTGATGGTGATGAAATTTTAGTTAAAATAAATGCATTTCCATTGATGAGCAATCGCCGTTTAATAATAATTAAGAATTGCGATAAAGTTAGTAATCTGGAAATACTTTCTGATTATTTTAAAAGACCGATTGATACATCGATTCTCGTTTTAACTTCCAAAAATGTAGATTTGAGAAAAATACATTTTGCAATTCTGAAAGAAAATGCAACTTCTGTAAAATGCGAATATTTAAAAAATCAGGATTTAACAAACCATATTGATAGATATGTAAAAGAACGTGGAAAGAAAATAACCTCGCGTGGTATTGATTTGCTTGTTTCTTACGTTGGAAATTCACTTTTGGAAATTCACAATGCGTTGGATAAAGTTATTTTATTAAAAGATAAAGTCGAGGCAATTGAAGAAAAAGATATTTCAGCAATTGTTGGAGCTTCACGAGAAATAAAAATATTTGAATTAACTAACTACGTTGGCAATGGAGAATTAAATAAAACACTTACATTACTTGAACAAATTCTTCGGCAAGGGGAAGTTCCAATTTACATTGTTGTAATGCTAACTAGGCATTTTACAATTCTTTGGAAAATGTCAGTTGCAAAATCAAACAATTTATCTTTACAGTCGATTGCTAAAGAATACCACATTCATCCATATTACATCAGTCAATACGAATCTCACTTAAAAAAATATTCAACAAATGAGATTGAAAATATAATTCTTCACTTAACTGAGGCAGATAAAAAATTGAAATCATCTTCACTAGATAAAACACTTGTGGTGGAATTATTAATGAAGAATATTATTTCTAAACTTCCAGTTGAAGAAAATGAAGAATTTTGTAATGTCTGAAATGTTTGATGGAATATTATTAGCAACAATAATTTCAGTTGTTTCATTTAAATTAAAATTTTTAACTAAAAGTGGTGCTGTTGGTACATTTATACTAGCAGTAATTATTTATACAGTCGGTGGATGGAAAACTACATTTCCAATTCTTTCATTTTTTATTCTTTCGAGTCTATTATCAAAAATAGGAAAGAAACAAAAATCAGACGCACAATCAGTATTTGAAAAAACAGGACAACGCGACATAATTCAAGTATTTGCAAACGGAGGAATTGCAACAATAATTACTTTAGTCATGTTTGCTACGAACGAAATAAATCAATTTTATATTTATTATTTATCCACGATTGCTGCGGTTACAGCTGATACTTGGGGAACTGAAATTGGAATACTCTCAAAAAAACAACCACGATTAATTACAACTTTAAAAATTACTGTTGTTGGAACGAGCGGAGCAGTTTCACTAAATGGCCTTCTCGGTGGAATTATTGGCGCAGGTGTTATTGCGATAGTTGGGAATTATTTTCAACCACTTACATATTATGAAATTATTGGAATTGTAATTTCTGGTTTAATTGCATCTTTAGTAGATAGCATTTTGGGCGCAACTATTCAGTCGCAATACAGTTGTAGTATTTGCAATAAAATAACTGAAAGAAAAATTCATTGTGCAAATAATACTACTCTGTTATCAGGAATTCCATTTATAAATAACGATTTCGTAAATATACTGTGCGCAGTTGCTGGAATAGTAGTTTCTATTATTTATTTCTCATTCTGAGATTAATTTTATTCAAACCAAAAGATCATTACATTTTCACTTATGAATCACCAAGTTAATATAAAATCAATAAAATTAAATAATTCGAACCCAATTGTATTAATTGCCGGACCTTGTGTTATCGAAAGCCGAGAGATGATCCTTGCAGTTGCAGATTCAATTAAAAAAGTTGCAGTAAAATATAATATTCCGTTCATTTTCAAATCATCTTATAAAAAAGCAAACCGAACAAGTTTAAAAGGATTTCAATCTATCGGAATGGATGAATCATTAAAAATTTTACAAGAAGTTCAAAAACAATTTGAAGTTCCGATATTAACCGATATTCACACAGAGGAAGAAGCTAAAACTGTTGGACCAATTATAGATGTTTTACAAATTCCTGCGTTTCTTTGTAGACAAACAGAACTTCTTCAAGCTGCTGGAAAATTTGGAAAATCTGTAAATATTAAAAAAGGGCAATTCCTTTCCCCAAAAGATATTAGTTTTGCAATTGAAAAAGTTGAGGCAACCGGAAATAAAAATATTCTTTGTACCGAAAGAGGAAGTTCTTTTGGTTATAATAATTTAGTTGTCGATATGCGAGGATTAGAAATAATGAAATCAACCGGCTATCCTGTAATTATAGATGCTTCACATTCCGTGCAACTTCCCGGTGGAATGAATGGTGAAAGTGGTGGAGAATCAGATTATATTTTTACAATAGCTCGTTCAGCAATTGCAGTTGGAGTTGCAGGAATTTTTGTTGAAACACATCCTGATCCTTCGAAAGCATTAAGCGATGCAGCTTGTCAACTTCCACTTGAAAAATTACCACGACTAATTGAGCAAGTTGTAAAAATAGATTCACTTGTTAAAAAAGAAAAATGGTAATGTTAACTTCGCAAAAAAATTATACAATAGATATTGAAAAAGGAAAAAGAGTAGTTCGTCTTGAACTCGATGCGATTTCACATTTACTAAACAGAATTGATAATTCATTTGCCGAAACAATAGAAATTATTTTTAATTGTAAAGGTCGAACAATTATTACAGGAGCGGGAAAATCTGGATTAATTGCACGTAAAATTGTTGCGACTTTTAATTCAACTGGAACTCCTGCTTTATTTTTACACCCTTCAGATGCTGCACATGGTGATTTGGGGATGGTTTGCAAAGACGATGTTGTAATTTGTATTTCTAAAAGTGGAACTACAAGTGAACTTCTGCAATTAATCCCTTTAATTAAAAAAATAAATGTTCCAGTAATTTCGATGGTTGGAAATATTAATTCTCCAATTGCACAAAGTTCAAATGTTGTTTTAGATATTTCTGTAAATGAAGAAGCATGTTCGCTCGATTTAGCACCAACATCTTCAACAACTGTAACACTTGTTTTGGGTGATGCAATTGCAATAACTTTATTAGAAAAAAGAAATTTCAGCAAAGAAGATTTCGCAAAATTTCATCCAGGTGGAGATCTTGGAAAAAGATTATTACTTAAAATTGAAGATTTAATGATTAAGCCACCAAAATTACCGGTTGTTCACCGAACAACAAGTTTAAAGGATTCAATTTTAGAAATGACAACTAAGCGACTCGGTGCAACTTGCGTTGTAAATGATGATGAAACTTTGTGCGGAATAATCACAGATGGAGATTTACGAAGAATGCTACAACGACAAATCCCAATAGAAAATATTGTTGCTGAACAGTTGATGACTAAAAATCCAAAAACACTTCAACCAAGCACACTTGCAATTTCTGCAATTGAAGAAATGGAAACTTATAATATTACTCAAATGGTAATTATTAATGATGAAAAAAAACCTGTTGGAATAATTCATCTTCACGATTTAGTTAAAACAGGATTGACCACAGAAACTAGCTTGTGAACAAATTTCTTTATCTAATTCTTCCTCTGTTATTTATTTCTTGTGTAAAAAAAATTCAACCAACTGTACTTGGAAATGTACAAGGAATTAATCTTCCTACTCAAGAAAGTTGGAACAGTACAATAACTTTTACAGATAGTGGAATTGTGAAAGCAATTCTCTATGCGGATAATATTCAAACCCCCGAAGGATCAACACAAAAAATTATGAAAGGAAATATTATTATTGATCTTTTCGATGAGAATGGTAAACATTCTTCAACTATTACTTCCGAGAGAGGAAAAGCAAATGAAGATACTTATGATATTGAAGTTGAAGGAAATGTAATTGTTACATCGGATAGTGGTGTTGTTGTGCGAAGTGAAAAAATGATTTGGAATCAACAACGACAAAGAGTTATTTCAGAAACTAATGTACATATTTCATCTCTAACAGAAATTATTAGGGGAATTGGATTTGAATCTGATCAACATTTAAGAGATTATAAAGTTTTCCAAGTTTCAGGGATTACTACTAAATGATATTTATAAAATTAATTTTAATTTCCATTTTAACAGTTACATTTCTTATATCGCAAGAAAGTACGCCATTTGTTTTAGATCATGCCGATGAGTTAATTGGTAAAATAATTAATGGCGAAACAGTTAGAGAATTAAAAGGTAATGTAAGTTTTCATCAAGGAAATTTAAAAGTTAAATGCAATTATGCAATTCAATATATTTCCAAAAATGAATTGGAATTAGAAGGAAATGTAAGAATGCAACAGGATTCACTTACACTACGTTCTGACAAAGCAGTTTATTTCAGCAATAAAAAAACAGCTAACTGTCGACAAAATGTTGAGTTAATCGAAGGGGCTACAACAATTCGTTCTGAATATGCGACTTACGATGTTGATAAAAAAATTGCAAAATTTAATCAACGTGTAACAATTATTTCCAGTAAAGATGCTGCAACTATTACAGGCGATGAGGCAGATTTTAATGATAAGTTAAATTATATGAAAATATATCCGAATGCTAAGTTGATTCAATATATAGAGGGAGATGGGAATGCTAAAGATACACTTGCAATTAAAAGTGATCTTATGGAATCATTTAACGATGGTGATTTATTAATTGCAAAAAAAAATGTTTTAATGGCTCGAGATAAATTTTCATCTAGTTCTGGTGAAATCCATTTTTATAAATCTGAAGAAATTATTTATTTTTATCAAAAGCCAATTTTGTGGTATGAAGAAAATCAGATTACAGGTGATTCAATTAAAATAAAACTTGATAATAATAAACTTCAAATAGTTGAAGTTAACAGAAAGGCATTTGCAATTACGCCGAGCGATTCTAATTATATAAATCGATTAAACCAAATGACTGGCCAGTATTTAAAAATATCTTTTGTTAATGATACAATTAGAAATATTATAGTTGATAAAAACGCAATTAGTTTATACTATATTTATGAAAATAATATACCAAACGGTGTGAATATTGTTACTGGCGATAAACTTATTTCGACTTTTAAAGATGGAAAAATTGAAACAATTAATGTAAAAAAAGGTATTGAAGGAACTTATCTTCCAGAAAAAATATTGAACCGAGAAAAAACAAAAGGATTCTTAGATGGATTTAAATTGCATAAAAATAAACCCACAATTCAGACAATAATAAATACTAAAACATTTTCCAATTAAAAATAAAATGATTAACAGTAACCATTCAATCCTTTCAGCGGAATCTTTAAGTAAAAAGTATGGCAAAAAAACTGTCGTACAAGATGTTACTTTAAAAGTAGAGCAAGGTGAAATTGTTGGTTTATTAGGACCAAACGGTGCGGGAAAAACCACAACATTTTATATAATTGTTGGAATGATTCCACCAAATTCAGGTGAAGTAATGTTGAATGATAAATCATTAACTTCGGATCCAATGTACATTCGTGCTAGAAAGGGAATTGGATATTTACCGCAAGAGGCTTCAATTTTTAGAACAATGACTGTTCGAAAAAACATTTTATCAGTATTAGAAATGACAAAACTTTCTTCAAAGGAGCGAACGCAAAAATGCGATCAACTTTTAGAAGAATTTGGAATTACTAAAATTGCAAACAGCAGAGGATATCTTCTTTCGGGAGGTGAAAGAAGAAGAACAGAAATTGCACGTACATTAGCTTTGGAACCTAAATTTATTTTACTTGATGAACCTTTCGCTGGAATTGATCCGATTGCTGTTGAAGAAATTATGAAAATTGTCCGCGATCTTAAAAAAAGAGGGATTGGGGTTTTAATTACTGATCATAATGTTCACGAAACTCTTTCAATTACAGATCGTTCTTATTTATTATTCGAAGGAAAGATATTACAATCAGGAACTGCAGATGAATTAGCAGCAGATCCTCAAGTTAGAAAACTTTATCTTGGAGAAAATTTCAAACTCGATAGATATTTATGATTTCTTTTCAGAAGTCGTATTTGGGGATTTAGTTTTTTTTGGAGTTGTTGTTGGAGTAGCAGCTTCTTTTGTTGGAGTTTTATTTCCTGATGATTTATAATCAGTTAAATAAAATCCACTTCCTTTAAATATCATTCCACTACCAGCACCAATTAATTTTTGAAGAGATTCTTTGTTACATTTTGGACAGATCTTTAATGGTTCATCTTTCATAGATTGTAATTCTTCGAAAAGATAATCACATGAGTTGCATTTATAGTCGTAAGTTGGCATATATTTATTTTAAATTTTTATATCCATTTATAAGTCGTTCTCCAGCTTTTTTTAATTCTTCCATTGAAACTGCGTATGAAAGTCGAACACAAGTTTTCGATCCAAATCCACTTCCAGGTATAAAAGCTAGTTTTTCAACTTGTAAAAAATATTCACTCAACTGATCAATTGTTTTAAGCGCTTTACCTTTGAATTTTTTTCCTAAATAATTGCTGACATTTGGAAATAGAAAGAATGCACCTTCAGGTTTGGAACAAGTAATATGTGGAATTGAGGAAACAATTTTATATAAATAATTTCTTCGCTCTTCAAAAGTCTTCCGCATAGTTTCAATGTCAATATATGATTGACGATTATTTAAAGCTTCAATAGCCGCTTTTTGAGAAATTGATGAAGCGTTTGAAGTCATTTGTCCTTGAAGATTATCGCAGAGAGTTATAATATTTTTATTCGCGCAAAGATATCCCAATCTCCAGCCGGTCATCGCAAATGATTTTGAAAGTCCATTCACAGTTAAAACCTGTTCTTCAATTTCTGCAATAGAACCAATACTAAAATGTCTATTTCCATCATAAAGAAGTTTCTCGTAAATCTCATCAGCAATAATAAAAATATTATATTTTTTCACAATTTTAGCAATTTCTCTTAGTTCATTTTCAGTATAAATATTTCCAGTTGGATTTGCAGGTGAAGAAAAAATAAATGCTTTAGTTTTTTTAGTAATCGCTTTTAATAATTGTGCAGGAGTAACTTTATATTTAGTATTTTCCGTTGTATTAATAATAATTGGAACAGCATCAACAAGTTTAATCATCTCCGGATAACTTACCCAATATGGTGCGCCAATAATTACTTCATCTCCCTTGTTGCAAATAGTTTGAAGAGCATTAAAAATCGCATGTTTAGCGCCACTAGTAACTATAATATTTTCGCTACTACATTTAAAATTATTATCTCTTTTTAATTTATCTGCAATTGCTTTTCGTAATTCAGGCATTCCGGGATTTGCAGTATATTTTGAAAAATTATCTTTAATCGCTTTTATAGCTTCATCTTTTATAAATTGGGGAGTAGGGAAGTTTGGTTCGCCTGCAGTTAATCCAACAACATCAATTCCTTTACTTTGTAATTCTTTTGCCAAAGCACTTATCCGCAAAGTTGGAGAAGGTGAAAGGTTTATAACTTTTTTTGATAAATTAAGTTTCTTCATTAATTATAATTAGTAAAAGCGGAATTAATATAATTTCTTTTTAATAGTTGAAGCGACACTTTTAGGAACAAAGCTATCTACTTTTCCTTCGTGCGATGCAATTTCTCGTACAATTGTAGAGGTGAGATAAGTATGTTTTTCGTCTGGCATAAAAAATACCGTTGAAATTTTTGAATAGAGTTGCTTATTCATCAAGGCCATCTGAAATTCATATTCAAAATCGGTAACTGCGCGCAGTCCACGGATTAATGTAGTCGCGCCATTTTGTTTTGCATATTCAACTACCAATCCATCGAATGCTGTTACTTCAACGTTTGAATATTTATTTATTTTGATAACTTCAGAAATCATTGCACAACGTTCTTTTGCATTGAACATTGGTTTTTTTGTTGAATTACTTGCAACTGTAATTATTATCTTATCAAAAATTTTGATTCCTTGTTCAATAATATCGATATGTCCTAAAGTTAGCGGATCAAATGTTCCTGGATATAATGCAATTTTCATTTTTAATTCCTCGTAAAATAAGAAATAGTTGTCTTTCCAAATCTCTTTTGAACTTGTATATTATACAAATCACTTTTGGGGAATTCAATACCTGTGAGATGTTCAATTATCAAATAACCATTTTTATCAAGTCTGCTATTGCAAAGTAATGCTGGCAACTCATCTACTTTACCATATGAATATGGAGGATCTGCAAAAATAAGTCCATAAACCAATGAATTATTTTTTAAAAAACTTGCCACATTTGTTGTAATAATAGTTGATCGATTTTCTTCCTTTAAAAAATTTATATTTTTCAAAATAAATTCACAAGTTAATTTATTATCATCAACAAAAGTTGTGTGAGAGGCACCCCTACTTAATGCTTCAATTCCTAAACTTCCGGAACCAGCAAAAAGATCGAGAACTTTTATGTTGGTTAAGCTCAATCTATGTTGCAACGAATTAAAAATTGATCCTTTAACTTTGTCAGTTGCTGGGCGTACAGATAAATCGTCTACACAAAATAATTTTCTTCCTTTATGAATTCCACTTATAACTCTCATGAAGGCAATCTTAGTGCAAGTCCTGTGACAGAAGTAAAAGGATGTCTTTGTTCAATTCTTTCTAATTGTGAAGAAAATTGTTTTGAAATTTTAATTGATTTAAATGGATCGAGTAGTTGAACTTCGATACTAACTTTTGAGACTAATAGTTCATGAAATTGTGCAGACATTCCTCTTCCGTGAATAAAAATTTTAGAGATTTTATTTTTAATTATTAATTCATTAATTCTGGAAATAATATCATCTTTAATACTTATTGAGGCTGAATATTTTGAAGTCCCATTTATTAAAATTGAAATATCAGTAGTTTCCTCATCGCAATTTAAAATAATAACTGATTTCGGAATATCTTCCAGATAATTATGTAAAAATGATTGCTCAGCTCCGAAATGATCAACATTTAAAATGTGAAGTTCTTTACCACAACATTTTGCTACATCATCAAAAAAAGAAATTGCATCTTGTCTAATACTAACGGTAATAGTTTGCTGAAAGGGTAAATTATTATTTTCCTCAGTAATAAAAACATCGGATGCATATGAAACAGATTCCTCGTGATGAAAATGTTGATACAATTCCCAAGTTACATGTTCAATTCTTTCTTCCCGATTGAGTGTTGGTTCAAAGGGAAGTGATTCTGCAAACATCATTGAACTATTCAAACCAAATGAAATATGATTCGACTTACATTTAATTGTTGACAAAAACTTTGAAAGTTCATTACTTATAATTTTTTTTGAATCAGGTGATTTAAGAAGTGTATCAACATCATCTGTATTTATTGATGAAGTATAAGAGCCAATTGAATTAAGAATATAGTTTCCGTTTAGAAATTCAAGTTCAACACAAAAAACTTTATTCCATTCAAATACTACTGCTGTGTGAAAAATTGATTTCATTTCAGTTTAATAAAAGAAAAGGTTTCAACTTTTCTAACTTTTTAACCCCAATTCCTTTTACTTTTAATAAATCCTCAACACGTTTAAATTTCCCTTCATTTTCTCTATAATGAATAATTTTTTCTGCTGTTGTTTCGCCAATTCCGGGAAGTGTCATAAGTTGGCTTTTAGTTGCTTTATTAATGTTGATTTTTTTATTTCCAAGATTATCAACTTTACTTTTTTGCTGAGAAGGATTATTATTAAAATTACCTTGAAGTGAATTTGAACGAGCATTAAAAATACTATCGCTTTGTCTGTAATCGAAAGTTGGTTGAGCTGTTTTAAAAATTGTACCATTAAATATTTTAAAAACACTTCCCACAATAAAAAGCAAAGCTATAATAAAAAAAATACGTTTTTCTGCAGGAGTAAAAGAAAAAAAATCTTTTAATTTATCAGAAAGCCCCATAATTTTTAGAGAAATGCATTTTTAAGTTTTTCCATAAATGACTTTGAATTCTTTTCATCTTCACTTGGAAGTAAATGCTCAGATTTGCCAAGTTCCTTTATAATTTCTTTTTCTTTAGAGGTTAATTTATTTGGTACCCAAATTTGTATTTTAATTATTTGATCTCCTCGTTTGCTACTATTCAAATGCTGAATTCCTCTTTCGCGCATTCTTAATAATTTGCCTGGTAATGTTCCAGGTTCAATTGTTAAACGAGCTTTTCCTTTTAAAGTAGGAACTTCGATATCATCACCCAATGTTGCTTGAGTAAAACTTATTAAAGCAGTATAAATTATATCATCACCGTTACGAGTAAATAATTCGTGATGTTCTTCTTGAAAAACAACAATAACATCCCCAGCTTCACCACCTCTTCTTCCAGAATTTCCTTGTCCCTGCAAAGTCATATATTGTCCTTCAAAAATTCCTGCAGGAATATTTATTTTTATGGTTGATTCACCTTGCTCACGACCATCGCCTTTACAAGTTGTACAAAAATCTTTTATTGTGCTCCCTTCACCATTACAACTATTACACATTGTTACATTTATAAACTGTCCAAACATCGATCTAGAAACTTGTCGGATTTCACCTGTTCCATTGCAGTGTGAACATTGCGTTCGTGACGAACCAGCTTTTGCTCCACTACCTGAACAAGTTGCACAAGTTTTATATTTTTTAATTTTTATTTTTTTCTCAACACCATCTGCAATATCAACTAAAGTAAGAGGAATTTTTAATTTTAGATCTGCACCAGGTTCACCAACAGATTGTCTTCGAGATCGAGATCTTCCGCCGCCAAAAGCATCTTCAAAAATTGATCCTCCAAAAATATCACCGAAATTAGAAAAAATATCATTCATATCTGTGTACTGATGAAAATCTCTTCCACCTCTCAATCCTTCGTGACCAAATTGATTATATTTATTTCGTTTATTGCTGTCACTTAAAACTTCGTATGCCTCGGTGGCTTCTTTAAATTTATCTTCTGCCTGTTTGTTATTTGGATTTTTATCCGGATGAAATTGCATTGCAAGTTTTCTATATGCTTTTTTAATTTCATCTTGATTGGAACTTTTGGTAACTCCTAAAATTTCGTAATAATCTCTTTTCATTTAAATTCTATTCTTTATTTAGTTGAAACAATTACTTTTGCGTGGCGAATTACCTTATCGAATAATAAATATCCCTTTTCAACATCTTCCAAAACTGTATTTGCAGGAAAATCTTCTGATGCTTGTTGAAGAAGCGCATCGTGAAAATTTACATCAAATGGTTTTCCAATTGCTTCCATTTCTTTAAGACCTTTTTCCTGAAGTAACTTTAGAAATTTATTGTAAATCATCTCAACGCCTTTATAGTATTGATCTTCTTTTTCATTATGGGATTTTAAGAAGCGATATAAATCATCCAAAACAGGAAGCAATTGTGTTATCATCGATTCCGAAGAATATTTAGATATACTTAAAAAGTCATTTTCAGTTCGTCTCTTATAATTTTCAAACTCTGCTGCTTTACGCAACATTTGATCTTTGGACTGAATTACTAATTCTTCTAAAGAAATAATTTTGTCCTGAAGTAATTCAGTTTCTGTTTTTTCTGGAGTTGGAATATTTTGTTCAATTCCTTCATCTTGTTTATTTACATCTGTATTTTGAATATTATCTGTCATATTTAATTTTTAAACATATTTGTTATTGAATCTGCAATGTAGTTTACTAACGGAATTAATTTTGGGTAGTTCATTCTTTTATTTCCAATAATTCCAATTGTACCAGTCATTGAACCAATTTTATATTGTGTTTGAAGGACACTTAACTGTTCAAATTGTTTTTCATTATTTTCTTTACCAATTGTAACTGAAATATCTCCATTTTCATTTTCATTTTTTTTGAGTATGTGAACAATCATATCATCTTGATTTACTAATTCTACAATACTTTTATAATTAGAGATTGAAATAAATTCCTTTTGTTGTAATAAATTTTGAGTTCCGCTAATATGCATTTTTGATTTTAAAACTGTCTCATCAAATATTTTATCGGATGATTCAATGAATAATCTAATTAAACCACTTTCCTCAGATACCGAATCTCGTAATCTATCGCCGAACGTTTCTTTAATATCTCTGAGAGTTAATCCAGATAATTTTTCATTTAGTAGTGAACTTACTTTCTCCAATATCGAGCGAGAAATATCACTTTTCACCTCCATCATTATAGTTTTAACTAATCCTGCTTCAATTGATAATATCACCATTAATTTTGTAGAGGAGAGAGAAATTATTTCAATTTTTTCTAATTTACCTTCTGTAAAGCGTGGTGCAGTTACAACACCAAGTTGATTTGAAATTTCACTTATCAATTTTGAAGTTAACATTATTATTTCATCTGGGGAATTGAGAGAATTTAATTGTGAAGAAATAATGTCTTTTTCTGAAAGTGATAAAGTTTCAAGGTTCATTAATGAATTTACAAAAATTCTGTAACCTTTATCTGTTGGAACTCTTCCAGCAGAAGTGTGTGGATGATTTATAAATCCTTCATCTTCCAAGTCGGACATTATGTTGCGAATTGTTGCTGAGCTCCAGGAAACTGCACCTTTTTTTGAAATAAATTTTGATCCAACAGGCGTTGCTGTTTGAATGAATGAATATATAATTGTGCGAAGAATTGTTCTTTCGCGCTCATTTAAACCGTAGGTTTTCATTGGTTATTCTATTGTAGGAAACAAAAATACGAATTTAAAAAATTTACTCCAATATTAATCTATGGAAATATCTTGAATCGAAAAAAATCGTAAGTTTGCATAAATTATGCACACAATTGAAACATTAAACAACTTAGCTTTACAACATTATGAAAATTTTCCAGTTGGCTCATTTTTACTTCCAAAGAAATATAGGAATGCACTCCATTTAATTTATTCTTTTGCCAGAGTTGGTGATGACATTGCTGATGAATTAGAAATTTCACCTAAAGAAAAAATTGATTTATTAAATGAGTGGATGACAAATTTAATAGTTGCAAACGATAATAAATCAGAATATAAATATTTTATAAACCTAGCAAAAATTGTTACTGAATTTAAAATTCCAATGAATTATTTTCAGGATTTAATTGATGCTTTTATTATGGATGCAAATCATTCACAACCTAAAACTTATGACGATCTGCTTTTTTATTGTACAAAATCTGCAAATCCGGTTGGTAGAATATATTTATCGTTAATTGGCAAGCAATCCGAAATAAACTATAAATTAAGTGATTATTTTTGCACAGCTTTACAACTAACAAACTTCATTCAGGATTTATCAATTGATAGAAAAAGAAATCGTTTCTATATTCCATTAAGCGAAGAAAATGGAATATTGTATAATCACAGCGAAACTATAAATACTTTAGAAGTAGAAAAAATAAAAATAATTAATAACCAAGTTGAACTTACAAATCAAATGTTTAAGCAAAGTAAATACTTGATACATAATTTAAACTACCCATTTAATTTAGAGTTAGCGCTAATATGGAATGGTGGAATGAGAGTATTAGAAAAAATAAAACAGATCGAATATAAAACGCATTTATCTAGACCAAAACTTTATTGGTACGATAAAGTTTTAATATTTTTCAGAGCAATTAAAAGTTTAATATGGAAGCATTAATTCTTTCAGATTTATTAAATTATAATTCAAAAAGTAATTTTACTATCGCGTTTGTATTTCTTCCTAAAAACAAAAGGGATGCGATAAATTTAGTTTATAACTGGTGCAAAGTTTCTGATAGTATTGTTGATGCTGAACTGCCAAACGATCGCAAAAAACAGTTCCTACATTCTTGGGTAGTTGAATTTGAAAAAGGATTACTCGGAAATTCGCAATATCCAATTTTGAATAAACTTTCAATAGTAATTCGTAAATTCCAAATCCCGACTGAATATTTTCTTGATCTTCTTCGCGGAATGGAAATGGATTTAACTAAAAACAGATATAATAATTTTGATGAATTGGAAATCTATTGTTATCGTGTTGCAAGTACAGTTGGACTTATCTGCGCAAAAATATTTGGTTATAAAAATGAAGCTATTGAAAAATATGCAATTCAACTTGGTAAAGCACTGCAGATTACAAACATTATCAGAGATATAAAACAAGATGCGACTAAAGGACGAATTTATATTCCTCTTGAAGATTTGCAAAAATTTAATGTTAACGAAAAAGATATTTTCGAAAATAGAATGTCCGATAATTTACGAAAATGTATAAATTGTCAATGGGAAAGAGCAAATAATTATTTTCTTGAAGCAGACAACTTATTAGTTGTTGACGAAAAAAAAGGATTTTTAGCTGCGCAAATAATGGAGGAAGTTTATTATTATATTTTGCTAAAAATACGTGAAAATAATTATGATGTTTTTACCTCGAATTTAAAAGTCACATCATATAATAAATTTAAAATAGCAATTTCTTGTTGGTGGAAAAATCGATAGAAAGCTTTGATGTTGTAATTGTTGGAGGTGGAGTAAGTGGTCTTTCTGCTGCAGTTTACCTTTCTAATAAAAATTATAAAGTTGCGCTAGTTGAACAAAATAGAATACTTGGTGGACGAACTAATTCTTTTATAAATAATAAATTTGGTGATGAAGTTGATAATGGCCAACATGTAATGATGGGATGTTATTTTGATACGCTTAATTATCTTCGTTTGATTGGTGCAATTGATGGTTGTTATATACAACAAAAACTTTCAATTGTTTTCAGATTAAAAAATAATAAAGAATTTAAATTGCAAGCTTCAAATTTACCTTCTCCATTTCACATTCTAACTGGAATTCTTAGATTAAAGGAATTCACATTTTCCGAAAAAATATCTCTTATTAAAGTTGGGTTAGTTATTAAAAATATTAATACCAATGATAATTATTTACAAAATCTTACAGTTGAAGATTGGTTAAACTCTTTAAATCAAACGGAGAAATTAAAAAAGTACATTTGGAATATTATTTCTATTGCGACATTAAATGAAAGTACAAAAAATGTTTCTGCATTATTGTTCCTCAAAATTTTGAAAGAAATATTTTTTGGGAAGAAGTCAAATTCAGCAATGATTATTCCGCGAAATGGATTATCAAAGTTATTTATAGAAAAAGGGATTTCATTTATTGAAGAAAATGGAGGAGGAGTTTTTAACCAAACTGAAATTACTAATTATAAAATTAAAAGGAATGAAATATCAGAAGTATCACTTTCTAATAAAGTGAAACTATCTACAAAAGGATTGATTTTAACAATTCCATATTATGCAATAAAGAATAATCCTATTAATATATTTTATCCTAAAATAGATTTTAATAAGCATTTTATTTCATCTGCAATTATAACGATTCATTTGTGGTTTGAAGGTAAATGGTTGAATGAGAAATTTGTGGCTTTAGTTGATTCACCACTTCATTGGATATTTAACCACTCAGCTATAAAAGAAGATTATTCTCAATCAAGGCAATATATTTCGATTGTAATAAGTGGCGCAAATTTATTAATATCAAAATCAAAATCTGAAATATTTAATATGACAATCAAAGAATTAGAAAAATTCTATCCAGCCTCAAAAAACCATAAACTTCTTGATTGGAAAGTAATAAAAGAAAAGAGAGCTACATTTTCACCAACAATTGGATTGGATAAATGGCGACCTTCAGCAATTACAAAAATGGAAAATGTATTTCTCGCAGGTGATTGGACAGATACACAGCTTCCGGCAACAATTGAGGGGGGAATAAAAAGTGGATTTATCGCAGCAAAGTTATTTGAAGAAAAAGTTACTACTTACTAATTTTTATATCTTTATTAATTGAAATTAGTTTTTTTATAATTTCAAGTTGATGACTTGAAGCCTTTGCACTAATTATAATATTATCCTCTGTATAATCCCTTTTTAAAACTTCAACAATATCATATAACTTTCCTAAAATACTTTGTTCATTCATCGGTAGTGTAATTTTAATTTTAGTAAATGATGCATTAATTGTATTAGAAATTATTTTTTGCAAAACCGAAAAATTTATTCCTTTTGAAGCCGAAATGGAAACGGATGGTGAATAGATTCTTTGATACTCTTTTAATAATGCTTTATCCGACATCAAATCTATCTTATTAAAAATATAAATAACTGGAGTATTAACAACTTCAAGCTCATTTAAAGTTTCATTTACAGTTTTAATTTGATCAATTGCTTGAGAGCTGGAACTATCCACAACGTGTAAAATAAAATCTGCTTCACAAACTTCTTCCAATGTACTTTGAAAAGAGGCAACAAGATGATGAGGTAGCTTTCTAATAAATCCAACAGTGTCCGTCAGTAAAATATTTGTTGATGGTGAAATTTCTACAGTGCGAGTTGTAGTGTCGAGTGTTGCAAAAAGTCGGTTTTCAACAAACACATCGGAATTTGAAAGTGCGTTTAACAAAGTTGATTTGCCTGCATTTGTGTAACCAACAAGTGCAACTTTAATAATATCTTTTCTACGTTTTCTCTGAGTTGCTCTCTGCAATTTAATTTGCTCAAGTTTTTTCTTAAGAACTGAAATTCTCTCGCGTGCAAGTCGGCGATCTGTTTCAATTTGCGTTTCCCCAGGTCCTTTTGTTCCAACTCCACCATATTGTTTTGACAAGTGAGTCCATAATCTTGTGAGACGGGGAAGTAGATATTCAAGTTGAGCGAGTTCAACTTGTGTTCTTGCTTCGCTGGATTTGGCACGTTTTGCAAAGATGTCTAAAATTAATCCACTTCTATCAATTACTTTTACATCCAATTCTTCTTCCAAATTTCGTGCTTGTCCCGGTGATAAATCATCATCAATAATTATTAGCGAAATATTTTCAGATTGAGCAAGCGATTTAATTTCTGCAACTTTACCTTTACCAACATAGGTTGCCGGCTCAATGCGATCTCGTTCCTGAATTATCCGATGTAATACATCCGCTCCAGCAGTGTCTGCAAGCAAAGTTAATTCATCCAAATGTTCTTTTACAACATTTACAGGATTGTGATAAGTTGCGACAGCCACTGCAATTGATTTTTCACGATTAACTTGTTCAATATCAATTAGTTTTTTCATTATCCTTTTTCTTTCTTGAAACCAAAGTTTCGACTACCAAAAATATTAATGCAAATAAAATACATTCTCTCCACAACTCTCTGCCATTTCTTTCTTCAGAAATAAGAGAAGCAATATTTATATTTGATTGCATAATAGAAATATTATTTTCATTTGCGCCAAGTCGAATTAATAATTTTTTAACATCATTTTTATCCGCAACTTTTCCATCAGATTCAAGTTTATTAATATTTGCACAAATATATGTTAATAAAACATTTTTATTTTCAATTAAATAAAAACCGGGAAGAGAAATCATTTCTTTGCTTATATCGCTTATAATTCCATTATTATTTCTTCTACTATTAGCACTTAAATTAAATTTAACTCCATTATTAGTTGAAATTAAAATAGCTCTCAAATTAGTTTCATTTTTTTGTGGAATTATTATTGTTGATGATTCTCCTGCAATTAGTGAAACTGGTTGACTAAAAGTTGATGATGCAGCATATAAACTTGTTTGAATAAGTAGTGGTACAAAAAGTGATTTTAAATTGAAATCCGAAAATGGCTCTTCAAATGGAGCTGTAAATATTAATAATTTACCATTCTTATTTTTTACTTCTGCAAGAAATGGAGTCCCTGTTGAAAGTTGTATTATTGGATATAAGTTTGTTTGAGATGGCAATGGAATGAAATATTCAAATTCCGGGGAATCAATATTATTCAGTTTATTATTTTGTTCATTCTCGAACATTCCATTTATAATTGGATGCGATTCGTCAAAAGAAGTTATTTTTGCCGGAGTTGAAAGTTGTACACTTTGAGATGATTTAATTTGTAATGCAGAAAGCAAACTATTGAAAATATTATCATTCTTTTCCGAAGGAAAAATAACTACTCCTTTTCCCTGATTAAGATAATTATCGATTTTCGAATATTGCTCATTAATTAAATTATTATCTGCATTAATAAATAAAATATCTGAGTTCGCTAACTGTCGTTCATCAAGTATTGAAGATGATTTTTGAAAGATAAATGGTTTGGTACCATCATCAGTTGAAGATGATAATGCAAATGGAATTGAATTTTGTATAGTTGAATAATATAAAATATTCGATTGTGTCGGTACATTAATTGTAAAGTAATAAACATCATCGGCTTCGAATTGATCGTTTTCTATTTCGATTTTAGCTTTGTATGAACCACCAGCTTCCGGAGTAAACCCGAAATCAATAATTGAAGTTGAATTTGCCGGAATCGAAATTAGTTGCTGTTGAACTCTTTTATCATTAACCGAGAGATATGAAATTATTGAACCACTATTTTCGTTTCCGTAGTTTTTAAATTTAGCTTGTAATTGAATTGGTTTATTCTGTTGTATTATTGAATTACCAATTAAAACTGTATCAACAGAAAAATTATTAAATCCTTTATCAGAAAGGGGAGTGAAGAAAAAAGAAGTCTTATCCTGAAAAAGTTTTTCCTCTTTCTCAGAATTTAATTTAAGTGTAGTTAATTGCTGGTCGGTTATTATATAAATTTCTTGTAATGTATTTGGATGTTCAGCTAAAAGTTTTGCTGCAACTTTACAAGCTTCTTCAATTGTAGAGTGGTGAAATTTTGGAATAGTTTTATTAATAATTTCACGCAACCTTTTTTTATCGTAAACTAACTTTGGTGTTGTCGCATCCGGAAATTCTGAAAGTCGAAGAATGAATGCACCATCGTTTTCCTTCATTTGATCAACAATTTCAATTCCCTTATTTCTTGCCTGCTTCATCAATTCCCCATTTGAATTAATTACAGACATACTGTATGTGTCATCCAAAATAATTACAATTCGTGCTGGAGGAGTTGAACCAAACATTGCATATGATCCTTTTAGTGTCGGTTGGGAAAAAGCAAATACGATAAAAATAATTATTAATATTCTAATTAGAAGAAGTAACAATTGTTTTAATTTTAATTTCTGAATTGCAGTTTTCTGCAATTCCTTTAAAAATCTAACTGAACTGAAATTAATTACAGTTGGTTTTTGAAGATTTATTAAATGTAGAACTATTGGAATTGTTGCGGCTAATAAACCAAAAAGTGCAAGTGGATTTAAAAAGGTCATTAATTTTTATCTGTGTGCCGAGAGGGGGACTCGAACCCCCATGTCTTGCGACACTAGCTCCTAAGGCTAGCGTGTCTGCCAATTTCACCATCTCGGCTAATCTGTGAAAATAGGATAATCTTGCTAAAAATAAAAAAAGGGAGATTGTAAAATCTCCCTTTAAATTAGAATAAAAAGCTGAAATTACTGAATCGGATGTTTCTTTAATGATTCACTAATTGAGATTAACATTTCTTTTTTTCGTTGTGGAGTTATTTCTGTGGAAACTCCTGTTGCAACTATATAGCTTCCTGGTAAAAGGGAAATATCAACTAACTGTAAATTTGCATTCCATTTTTCATTAATAATTTTTATCATTTCGTTCGCAAGTATTCCTTGTCCGCGTGTTGAAGGATGAAATCCATCCAAACTAAAAATTCCACCTGTAAAATAATCGGCAGTTAAAGTTAGTCCATTAGTTTTATAACCATTCTTTTTAGTTTCATTAAAGGATGTATAAATATCGAGCAAAAGAAATCCTTTACGATCAGCTTCACGTTTAATAATTTTATTATATTCAATAATTACATTTCTCAACTTAATTACTTCTTCAACATCAAGAACAGATATATCACTAATTGGATTACCCGGAGCCATTCCTTTTCCACCTAAAGCTTCGCTCGCTCCATAAAGTGTAATAAGAATACTGTCAATCGGTTGAAGTTTTATTTGGCCACTATTTGTAGTTATATAAACTTTTTGCAAACCAAGTGAATTTTTTAAAGTCGAGCCAACTGTTGTAAAAAATGGAACAGCGGTAATATCAGGAATGTTTCCAACGAGTACTTTAATTTTTCCATCGTTGAGTTTTGCAATACTATCTACCATTTGTTTGTACCAAACATCGAATGTTGCAATTGGAGTAAATTCACAATCGACAGAACCGCCATTTAATCCATAATGAAGTGCATCATTATTTCCAATCCATAAAGTCATAAATGTTGGTTTTAAAATTTTTGCTTGTTGAAATTGTGTTCCTTTTCCTCGAAGAATTTCTGTATACATAATATTAGTTTGCTTTCTTTGTCCGGGACGAGGATTATATAATTCAGAAGTTTCAGTTGAAGAAGCATTTAAAATATCATAAAGTCGAGCACCGGGAATTCCAAGATTATTATATGGAAGTGCAATATTTGGATTTTTGATACTTCCGCGTTTTGGATTTACACGAGTAAGAAAAGGGGATACTGAAACAATTTCAACTCTTCCACCGGAACCTGGTTCTGAATAAATTGGTTGTGTAAAATTTTCTGTTGCAATTCCGGCTTGCTGTCTTATTAACGAAACAAAATTTGTAACCTGTCCGGATTCATAAACAGCATTTCCTTGAACGCCGGCAGTAACACTATTTCCGATTGAAACAAAAGTTGTAAAATCTGCAGTTCCCCATAAATCTTTTCCTGGTAATATTGGGGCAGTTAATTCGCTTCTATCTGTACATCCCGAATTAAAAATAGTTATAAATAAAATTATTGATAAAATATTTTTCATAAATAACTCCTATAAATTATATTGAAGTGAAATTGATCCGACCGAAGCGTATGAATTATAAACTCCTTCAAAACCTTTTCTTCCTCGGAAGTCAACTAAATTTTTTCCATCTGTTTTTACTTCGCTTCCACGAACCCACATAAATGCTGCATCAAGTTTTAAATTTTCTGTTAGATTTGTAGAAAATCCTGCTGTGTAACAAATTCTATTTGCATCTGGTAAAGTTGGATCAATCCATTCAACTGGAACTGGAGTGGCATCGTAAATTAAACCCCCTCTAATTTGATATGATTCAAAATCATACTCGGCACCAACTTTTAATATTCCGGTATTTGTGTACATTCTTGGAATTTTCATATCTGCAACTTTTTTAAAATCAGCAATTAAAGTATCCATAACATCCCAGCCAACAAGTTGATATTCTGTTGAAATTAAAAAAGTTGGATTAAACTGATAAGATGCACCAATGTGAAGATTCCACGGAGCTGTAAAATCTGCTGTGAATGCTTCGTTTGGTAGAAAATTATTTAATGTTTTAGCAATTGATGAGGAAGTATCTGAAGTAGCAGTTCCTTGTAATTGAAAATCAACTTGTGATCGATAGTTTAATCCAAATTTAATTTCTGGAGAAAGCTCGTATAATAATCCAACTGAATAAGCAGCTGCGTCATCTGAACCTTCGAGTGAAACTAAAGTTTCTCCTTCAATGTTTGCAGCACCAATAAAATCTTGCATTCTGTTTAAAACAAAAGAAGCTTTCGCTAAACTAAAAGTTGCTCCAATCGATAAATTATCCATAGGAGAATATCCAGCGCCGAGAGTAAAGAAAAAAGTTTGAAGGTCAGTATCGGTAACTAAAGATTTTCCTGGCCATTCTTTTCCCCAATCGATCCCTAGACCATATTGGTTATTTACTCCGATACCAATTCCGAGATCACCAAATTTTGTTGTACCATAAAAAGTAATTGGCGTGTAAGTTTTATTTTTTGCTTTGTATTCAGTTATCTGTGGCGAAATTCCACGAAATGAAGTTGTTGGCATAATAAAAACTCCACCACCATAAATCATTGTTCCTGAAAGTTTAGATAACCCAGCAGGATTAAAAAAAAGTGTTGAAGGATCGTTTGCTAAAGAAACAAATGCTCCCCCAAAACCAACTGCACGTGAACCATGTTCGTTAAGTTGAAATCCCGATGAAAATAATACCGATGTTGAAAATAAAAATGTAAATATTAATTTGTTCACTTATTCTCCGTTTAAAAATTATATGAAAGTGTTGCTAATGCGCGTCTTTGTAAAACCGAACCACCCAAAATTTGGTAATGTTTTTTATTAAATAAATTTGCAACATTTATTCCAAATTTAGTATTATCTGCAAAATTATATGATGCAGCTAAATCAATCAAAGTATAAGTTTCGATTTCACCATTATAAATTCCTGCAGCCCATTCATAACCTGGTACATGTTTAACTCTTAATCCAGCATCTACATCTTTACTGAAAATATAACTAACTCCAAAATTAGCACGCCACTTTGGTGTATTTGGAAGTAAAAAATCTCCCTTTGCTTTTTCTAAAATTTCAAAATTAAAACTAGAATAATTCGCTTCCAATTTTAATTCTTTACTTGGGAAATAATTTAATCCCACTTCAAAACCCCATTCATTTACTTCTCCAGCACTTCCGTAAGACCAAATTGTGCGTCTTTTATCTGTGAAGTAAGCTTCAGCAACTCCATCAACAACAAATCTTGGATTTACTCCCGGAGCAAGATCAGTAACAAAATCACTCATAACATTATAATAAGAATCAAAAGTGATAAATAGTTGATTGTCGTAAATTCCTGAATAACCAATTTCAAATCCTTTTATTTTTTCAACTGGGAGCTCTATATTTGGTTTTTGCGGATAGGGAATTGGACCAGTTTGATCTTTTAAACTTACAATCCCATCTGGTTCGGCCATATTTCCTAAATAGTAAAGTTGTTTGGTTGGATGTTTTACATTTAAATATTTTTCGGCATAATTTGGTGCTTGAAATGCTTCGTTGTAAGTTGCTCTGAAATTATGTGCTTTAGAATGTGAATATACAACTGCAATTTTTGGAGAAATTTGCGCTGGATGAACATCTCCCCAATCTAATCTTGTAGCTGCTACAACTTTAAATTGGTTATTCACTTTCCATTCTATTTGACCAAAAGTTCCAATGGATTGATCGTCAATTTTTTTATTCATCAACGATCCTTTGGTATCAATTTGAATTGTTCTGCGAGATCCACCTATTACAAAAAATAAATCTTCCCCAAATGTGAAAGATTTTTGCATTTCAAAATGATTAACAGTTGCATCTTGAAATAAATCTAAACCAGTTGATAAAGATTTTTCAGGTTTGTCGTTAAATCTATTGTTAGAATAAAACATGACATTAAAATTTCCCATTGAATAATTTAATCTTCCCCATGGTTTTGATGCTTGTTGAACTTGAACACGACCAATTCCTGTTACAATCAATTCTCCTTCATTAATAGAAGTTCCACCTTCAACTGTTAAACGGCTTTCATCAGATGGTTCATAATCAACACGAATGGTTCCATATTGTGCTGTAACTTTATTTGTGAGTATTTGTATTAATTCAACATTTAAATCACTCAATTTATATTCAAAATATTTTGCTGAATCTCGAGATTTACTTAAAGTTAGTCCTTCAAAACTTCCAATATTTATTTTGTAACTAATTTCATCTGTTAAAATATTTGCATGTCTGAAGTCAAATCTTTTTGCTCCCATTTCTCCAATTGCAACTGAAACATTATTTCCGAGCAATTCTTTTGGAGTTAAAGAAGTTATATTCATAACACCATTATATGCATTTGCTCCGTAAAGTGCAGAACCGGGACCACGAACAAATTCGATTCTACCAAGTTCTTCAAGTGGAGCTGTAAGTCCCGACCATTCAGTTGCTCCAAGAAATGCAGTTCCAAGATCACGACCATCAACTAAAATAAGAACACGACGATTTAGTGAACTGTTAAATCCGCGAGTGTTAATATTGAAATCAAATAATCCTGATTGTACTAAATCAACTCCCGGTTGCGTTTCAAGTAATTTTGGAAGTTGACCATGAGCTGCATAGCGTGCAATATCTTCAGCTTCCAAAACCGAAACAGCAGCAGGTGCCTCAGTAATTCTTTCTGGACGTAACGAAACCCCAAGAACTGTAACTTCACCAACTTGTACAGCATCGCTTTTTAATGTGCATGTAAAAATTGTGGATTCATTTGGATTGATATTAATAAGTTGCTCGATTGTTTTACTACCAACCGAGGAGACAACTAAAATATATTTTCCTGCGGGAATATTGGAAATTAAATAATTACCATCGACGTCTGTTGCAGAGCCATAAGAAGTTCCCTTTAATTGTACAGTAACATTTGGTGCGCCGGATTTAGTTTCAGAATCAATTACAACACCTTTAACAGTTCCACTTTCTTGTGAAAATAAATTAGCAGTTATAAATAAGATTAAAAAAGGAAGACATAATATTTTTTTCATTTTTACTTTCTATTGTTAATAATCAATGAAGTCAAAATTTTGTTTTACTTTTAATAACAAACCCTGGCATCGCCAGGGTTTGTTATTAAATTAATCTCTTCTTTTAAAAAGCTAAAGAAGAAAATTTTATTTTAGAAATTTTTAGAAAGAATTTCTCTGAAATGTCCGTAATCAGTTGGTGAAGCATTTAAAATCATTTTTACTGGACCAACACCTGGATAGAACCAAACTGTTGCAGTTGCACCTTGGCTAGCAAGTGTTCCGCCAACATATAAATCTCGTGTAGCTGTTAATTTATATGATGCGTATTTAACAGCATTAAGACCAGTTACAGTATCTTTTGCAGCAGCCCAAACACCTTTGATATGCATTCTAATTTTAGAACCTGTAGCTGAAGTCCAAGTTGTATCTAAGCAAGACCAACTTTCGCCAAGTCCTTTTGAGTAATCAACTAATTTAATATAATAAATTGAGTCAACTCCACCAGCTGTTGGCTTGTAAACAACGCCTGTGCTTTTGAAAACAGCAGATAAGTTTTGAAGAAGATAAATATCACCAGTAGTTGCAGTTGTTCTTTTAGCCATCAAACTAGATGCAACTTTTATTGAAGGGATACTAGGATAACCAGCCGCATAACCAGGAATAGTTGTTGAATCGTACAAAGCATGACCAGTTCCGCCACCGACAGGTGATGGTGCTGCATTACTTACTATAGTCCATGAAGTTTTGTAAACTGCTTTAGTTGCAGTCCAGTTTGTATCTGTATTCATAGTTCTAAGATAGCCACCATAAACAATTTGTCGACCAGCTGTTAATGGAAAAACATCCTCAGTAATCAAAGTTACTTTTGGTGTTGTATCAACTACAGCTTCTTCTTCTTCTTTACAACCTGTTGTGGAAATTGCAAATACCAGAGCAAAAGAAAAAATTGCTGCTGATAATAAAATCGGGTAAAACTTTTTCATAGTACCTCCATTAATTATTAGTAAATTATTTTATAAAAATTCTTGTTAATTATTTGTTAAAGTTACAATAGCAATATAAAGAAAGCAAGTATAATATATAGTATTACTTTCGCTTAATTCCATTCAATAATTCTGCTGCTTCTTCACGAAATCGGTCATCGTCCTCATCTTCATTTTGGAAAGAAGGTATTTTATATAATAAGGACTTAGCTTTTTTATAGTCACCTATTTCAACATAAGCACGAGCAGCATCTAAATTGTACATTATAAAATTAGTTCGAAGTGTCAATGCTGTCTCATAATTTGATAAAGATTCTTCCATTTTTGCCCAACCAATACCAAGTGGAATTCTAATAAACTTTGGCTTCTCACACAATTTTGCATGTGTTCTTCCAAGTATATAATATGCTCCTGCATTTGTCTTATCAAGCTTAATTGATTTTTCCAAATCGGATTTAATTTTATCTGCCAAGTCTAATGATTCCCAAACACCTTTGAACAATGCAATCTTTCCATTTACCGCAGCTCGTCTCATATATCCCATTGAGCCTTGCGGATTTATTTTAATTGCTTGCTCGGAAAAGGAAAGTGATTTTTCGTAAATCGCAAGTTGCTTTGATTCCTCAGAATGTTCGCCAATATCTAAATATGTTCTGCTAATTCGCCAAAGTATTTCGTAATTATTTTTTTCTGATTTATTTGCTAGTTCAAAATATTGAAGCGCAAGTTGATTGTTAAATTGAATTGTTGAAGCTTCTTCTCCTTTTTTAATTAACTCATCTGTTGATTGACTCAATGATTGTTGAACAATTAGAAGAATTATAATAAACAATTTTTTCATTTTGGACTCCAATTTTATTTTCAAAATTTAGCTTGATAAAAGTTACAATATTTCAGACATTCATACAATCCTATTTAGTAAAAAATTCAGAAAAAAATTGGGATAACTTTTAATAAATTTCCATTTCTGGTTAATGTCGGAACAAACCTTTTGTTCCTTCCCATTTTTACAACTAATCTGTATTCTAAATTTATTTTACAATTTTGTTTAATTCTATTTTTTATAATTCCAGTAAATGCGCAATTAATTGATTCGTTTTCAGATGGCAATTTTACAACTTCGCCAGTTTGGTCGAGCGATTCGAGTGCGAATTGGACAGTTGCAACAAGTAGTGATGTAAGTAGTGGCGCAACAAATTCAAACTCTTTGCGATTAAATGCTGTATTTGGTATTAGCGACATTCAATCAATTAGCACCCAAATTGCAAGCATGGCTTCTTCAAATGGACAATCATGGAGTTTTTGGTTGGGAAGGAGGAACCAAGAATATTCTACATCTAATAAAATTGATATTTGGCTTTATGCAAATGAAGGTAATTTGGAATCATCAACGGTTGATGGATATTCGATTAAAATTGGAAACAATTCTACAGACGATGATATAAAATTAAATAAAGTTACAAATAATTCAGGCACTACAATAATTACTGGAACATCAAAAATTCCAATTACCCTTGTTGATATTGGATTAATGATTCGCATAACTCGTACTAACGAAGGTGTTTGGACTTTATATACTTCAACTTTACCAACTGCAAATGGTAGTGGTGCGATAGCAACAGATCTCCCAAGCTCTACAAATGTTGCAATCTTACAAGGGACTGCAACAGATAATACACATTCAATTTTCGATAATGGTTATTTCGGAATTGTAGCTACTCATTCAACTGGAGTAGATGCAAGAGTTTGCGTAGAACTTGATCAAATATTTTTTGATTTAAATTCAACTGCTGTTCTTCCAGTCGAATTAAAAACATTTACTGCAAGAGCACAAAACAACAATGTGCTTTTGAATTGGAGTACAGCAACAGAAAGTAGCAACTCCGGATTTGAGATAGAAAGATCAACTCTCATTAATAGACAAACACAAAATAACAGATTTAGTCAAGTTGGATTTGTAAGAGGAAGTGGAACAATTACAAGCCAGCAGAATTATAGTTACAGAGATACTAAAGTAAATAGTGGTAAATATGAGTATAGGCTTAAACAAATAGATTTAGATGGAACAATAGAATATTCAAGAGGAGTAGAAGTATCAGTAGGAATAATAAAGACAAGATTAACAAGTAATCCAAATCCATTTAATAATGAGACAATAATTAATTACCAATTAACAGAGAACAGTAAAATAACTATTAAAATTTATGATTTACTTGGGAAAGAAATTGAAACATTAGTGAATAAAGAAAAAGAAGAGGGAGAGCATCAGATAAGATTTAATTCCACAGAATATAATTTAACAAGTGGAGTTTATTTTTGCATTCTTAAAACAAACAGAGAAACAATAACACAAAAATTAGTTTTGATGAAATAGCGAAATGCTCTCTTCGATACGTCCACCAAACAATATGGCGGACTACTCAAGGTTTAATTTTGGGGAATTATTTTGATTTCAATCTTCCTCATATGTAAAAGTTTTTATGCAACGTGCGAGATTTGATGGTAGTACTGTAAGTACCCCGTTTCTCCTACAGCTTAAAAGTTAATAGTAACAACCTTATTCCAACACATTCATTTTCCCTGACTTTATGCACAGAATCAATCGGCCAAAGACTGGTAAACCATTTGGCGTAAACTATTGTGATAATCCCAAGTGAAATTGCTTTCCTGGGTCATAAATAAGGCAATGAGTTGCTCTTTCGGGTCTATGAAGAAATGAGTATTATTTGCACCTGCCCAATAGAATACCCCTTTTGAAGCTAGAGTTTTAGAGGCGGGTCCGTCCGTCACTACAGCAAATCCAAGGCCCCATCCTGTTCCAGGACTAATTTGATATAAATCGCCTGTATGATTTGAAGTCATTAAATCCACAGTTTTTCTGCTTAAGTATTGTTTCCCTTTAAAAGTCTCCCCAGACATTATCATCTGACAAAAAATTGCATAGTCGGCTACTGTCGAATATAAGCCATTGACGCCACTCCAAATAGTTTTTCGATAAGTTATACTTTACACACTACTATAAAATTTGATAAGATGAAAGTAATTTTTATCACAAATAGAAATTACTTTTTAAATCGACAAACTTTTTTGATATTTGCACGTGTGCTATAGCTTAATTGAATAAAGCGTCGGCCTCCGAAACCAAAGGTTTTGGTATTAAGTCCCGACAGGCGTACAAAAAGTAGTAAAACCATATAACTTACATATAGAAAATATGCTAAAAGCAAAGAAAAAAATAACTCAAAAAGAAGTTCAACACGACAAGTTTACAACTAACTATTATTATAGTGCTCAAGATTGGTATTACAATAATAAGAAAAATGTAAATTTAGCTACCGGAATAATTACTCTTTTAATAATTGCTTCGATTTTTTATTACAATAATCTCAATGCAAATAACGAAACATCCTCAAGTGAATTATCAAAATTGACAACATTTATAGATAACAATCAATATCAACAAGCAATTAACGGAGTTCCTGAAAAAAATATCAGAGGTTTGTTAAGTATTGTTGAAAATGATGGTTCATCGAGTTCTGGTAATCTTGCAAAGTTTTATTTGGCAAATGCATATTATTCAACCGGTGAATTTCAAACGGCGTTAGATTTATACGAAGATGTGGATGTTGATGGAGATATTATAGAGTCATCGCGACTTTCCGGAATTGCAGCTTGTAATGAAGCGCTTGGAAATTTTAATGATGCCGCAAAATATTACGAAAAAAGTTCAGCTTATAATAAAAATGATCCTTCGATTGCAGAAAATTTATTAAAAGCCGGAATTATGTATGGAAAATCTGGAGATAACTATCGTGCAACAGATTTATTTGAAAGAATAAAAAAAGATTTCACAAATTCACCAGAAGCCAGAGAAATTGATAGATACATCGCTGAATATTCTCCGGATAAAAAATAAAAGTAATTTGTTTAAAAATCTTATCATCTTTATATTGTCAGGAATATGTTAACAGATTTTGGTAGAATTTTCCTATTTTTTATAATTGGTGGTATTTTTACCGCTGGTGGATTAGTAACCTCTTGGTTATTCAGACCGAAGCGTCCTTATACAGAAAAACTTTCAACTTATGAATGTGGTGAGGAAGCTGTTGGAGATGCACGTGTAAAAATAAATATCAGATTTTATGTTGTTGCACTTATTTTTGTAGTCTTTGAAGTTGAAGTACTCTTCCTTTTTCCATGGGCTTTAATATTTCAAAAAGTTGGAATGTTTGCATTTCTTGAAATGTTATTCTTCCTAATAATTTTAATAGTTGGTTATGCATACGTTTGGGCAAAAGGAGATCTCGATTGGGATAAGCCAACTCCGATTATTCCACAATTAAATAAAAACTAAAATATGGGATTACTCGATAAACAATTTGAAGATGGAAATATTGTAATAACCAGTTTAGATAATCTTATGAACTGGGCGCGACTTTCTTCGTTGTGGCAAATGCAATTTGGTTTGGCATGTTGCGCAATTGAAATGATGGCTGCTTCTGCTTCGAACTTTGATATGATGCGTTTTGGAGTTATTCCTCGCGCAACTCCACGACAATGCGATGTTATGATTGTCTCCGGAACTGTTACATTAAAAATGGCTTCACGAATAAAAAGATTATACGATCAAATGTCCGAACCTCGTTATGTAATTTCAATGGGGAGTTGTTCAAATTGCGGTGGTCCATATTGGGAACATGGTTATCATGTTTTAAAAGGCGTTGATAGAATTATTCCTGTTGATGTTTATGTTCCAGGATGTCCGCCAAGACCTGAAGCTTTATTAGAAGGTCTTATAAAATTACAAGAAAAAGTTCGCAACTATTCATCAGTAAAATCTGTTGCATAAAAAAATAAAATGACCTTTCAGGAAATTACAGAAAATTTAAAACAAAAATTTGGAACTGCAATTGTTGAAGTAAAAGAAACAGTTCAACCTGATCCATATATAATAGTAGATCCAAATTCTTTAAAAGAAATTTCAAAATATCTTCGCGATGAGGAAATTTTGACATTTGATTTTCTAAATTGTCTTTCGGGTTTGGATTTAAAAGGGAAGCTCGCTGTTGTTTATCATATTTCATCAATGAAGCATAAACATAGTTTTGTACTTCGTGTTGAAGTTCCAACCGATGCGCCAACTGTTCCTTCAATTGAATCAATTTGGAAATCAGCAAACTGGCACGAACGGGAAGCATTCGACATGTACGGAATTATTTTTTCCGATCACCCGGATTTGAGAAGAATTTTAATGCCGTATGATTGGGAAGGTCATCCACTTCGAAAAGATTATCAGGTTCCTGAATTTTATAACGGAATGAAAGTCACTTATTAATGGAAACAATTACAAAAACTTCGCACGGAAGAACACTTCGAACTGAAGAAATGGTTATTAATATGGGACCGCAACATCCTTCGACACATGGAGTTTTAAGATTAGAACTTGTTGTTGATGGTGAAATTGTAATTGATGTAATTCCACATATCGGATATTTACATCGCTGTTTCGAAAAGCATTCCGAACAGATGACTAACTATCAGCAAGTTATTCCTTACGTCGATCGAATGGATTATGTCGCTTCAATGAACAGTGAACTTTCATTTGCAATTGCCGCAGAAAAATTATTGAAGATTCAAATTCCTGAACGAGTTGATTACATTCGTGTGATTATGTGTGAGTTGCAAAGAATTGCAAGTCACTTAATTGCAATTGGAACTTATGGAATTGATATTGGCGCATTCACTCCATTTTTATTTTGCTTCCGCGATCGTGAAAGAATTTTAGATTTATTCGAAATGACATGTGGCGCACGTTTACTCTATAATTATATTTGGATTGGTGGATTATCTCATGATCTTCCGCAACAATTTATTCCAACTTTAAAAGAATTTATTGTTGACTTCAGAAAAAATATTAAAGAATTAAATGATCTTTTAAGTTTCAATCACATATTTATAAAACGAACTGCAAATATTGGTGTTCTTCCTGCTGATGTTGCAATTAATTATGGTTGCAGCGGACCAATGCTTCGAGGTTCAGGTGTAAAATGGGATCTCAGAAAAGATGAACCATATTCTGTTTACAATAAATTTGATTTTGAAGTTTGTGTTGGAAAAGGAGAAGTTGGAACTCTCGGCGATTGTTGGGACAGATATATTGTTCGTGTAGATGAGATGGAACAAAGTCTCAGAATTATTGAACAAGCAATTCAAACTTTGCCTGAAGGAAATGTACAAAGTGCAGTTCCAAAAAGAATTCGACCAAATCCGGGAGAAGCATACGCACGAGCAGAATCACCTCGCGGTGAATTAGGATTTTATATTATGAGTGATGGAACTGGAACTCCGTATCGTATTAAAGCACGTTCACCAGCATTTGTAAATTTAAGTATCATCTCAGAAATTTCACGCGGTTGTATGATTGCCGATTTATGTGCAATAACAGGAAGTGTTGATATTGTTTTAGGAGAGGTGGATAGATAATGATTGACTGGATACTAACTCAATTTCCTGATTCAATTCTTGGGTACATAATTATTTGTGCAGTACCGTTACTTTTTATTTTGCCTTATGCGCTTGTTACAATTTATTTAGAAATGAAAATGTCTGCACACATGCAAGATCGTGTTGCATATATGAGAACCGGTTGGCATGGAACACTTCAGCCATTTGCAGATATTTTAAAATTATTACAAAAGGAAGATATAATTCCAACAGCAGCAGATAAATTTTTATTTATTCTTGCACCATATATTGTTTTCATCGGAACTTATGCAACGTTTGCAGTTCTTCCATTTACAAGTAGTTACATCGGCAGCGATTTAGATTTAGGATTATTTTATTTAGTTGCAGTTTCATCTTTAGTCGTCGTCGGAATTTTAATGTCCGGTTGGGCTTCAAATAATAAATGGTCACTTTTCGGCGCACTTCGTTCAGCTGCACAAATTGTTAGCTATGAAATTCCAACTGCATTGGTTTTACTTTCAATTGTAATGATTGCCGGAACGATGAACATGCAGCAACTTTCACAACTTCAATCTGGTGGAATTTCTGATTGGTATATTTTTGGTGGACCATTTCCGATTGTAAAAAAATTACTACTACTTCCATTAATGTTTATTTTATTTTTAGTTCAATTAACAGCATCAATGGCAGAAGTTAACAGAACGCCTTTTGATATTCCGGAAGCAGAATCAGAATTAGTTCAAGGTTACAATACTGAATATAGCGGAATGAAATTTGCAATTTTTTATTTAGCAGAGTATGCAAACTTATTTGCAGTTTCAGCAATTACTGTTGTTGCATTTTTTGGAGGATGGGGAAGTCCATTCGGAAGTTTTATGAGTGGTGGTGTTTGGGATTTATTTTGGTTTGTTTTAAAAGGAATGTTTTTTGTGAGTATAAATATTTGGCTCAGATGGACACTTCCACGTTTAAGAGTTGATCAATTAATGTACGTATCATGGAAAGTTTTAACTCCATTCGCACTCGTTTGCATGATACTTATAGGATATATACTTGTCGCATTTTAGAAAAAATTAATGAACGCAATTACAGAATATTTTGGAAATATTACACAAAGTTTAAAAACTATTTCAATTGGAATGGGAGTAACTTTTAAACATTTGTTTACACCGGCAGTTACAATTCAATATCCAACTGTGAAAATGAAATTGCCAGAGCGTTCAAGAAATCGACTTTATGTAAATATGGATGATTGTATCGGTTGCGATCAATGTTCAAAAGCTTGTCCAGTTAATTGTATTGAAATCGAAATTATTAAGTCAACTCCAGAAGATGATCTCGGAATTACTTCTTCAGGACAAAAGAAAAAATTGCACGTACCAGTTTTCAATATTGATATTGCAAAATGTTGCTACTGCGGACTTTGTGTTTATCCTTGTCCAACTGAATGTATTTACATGACGAACGTTTATGAATTTTCAGAATTTGACAGAAATAATTTAATTTACAATTTTGCAAAAATGACTCCAGCTGAAATTGAAACTGCACAAATAAAGGTAAAAAAAATGGATGAAGAAACTGCAGCGAAAAAAGTTGCAGCCGCATTAGTTGCAGCGCAAGCAAAAGCTGCATTAGATGCAACCACACAAACTTCAACTCCACAACAACCAACTGAGCCACAATGAATATGTTAAGTTTATACGATTATATATTTTACTTTTTAGCATTCGTTGTGATTGGCTCGTCATTCGTAGTTGTATTTTCCAGAAATATAATTTATTCGGCATTTGCACTTCTCTTCACATTTTTTGGAGTTGCAGGATTTTATGTTTTACTAAGTGCGGACTTTTTAGCAATTACACAGTTACTAATTTATGTTGGCGGAATTCTGGTTTTACTTTTATTCGGTGTAATGTTAACAAACAAAGTTGTTGATGTCGATATAAAATCTTCGACAATTAAAACTTTACCAGCTTCAATAATTTCAGCATTGCTCGCCGGATTATTGTGCGGAATATTTTATGTTACAAATTGGTACACAGTCCCAACAAATCCGGAATTATTAAATAACACAACTGCAATTGCAATTGGCCATGCATTTATTTCAACTTGGATTTTACCATTCGAAGTTGCTTCAGTTGTACTTTTAGTTGCAATGTTGGGAGCAGTAATAATTGCTCGCAGAGAAAAAGGACCGGAGGTAAATTAATATGTCACTCGTCGTATCATTACAACATTTTATTTTTGTAAGCGCAATATTACTTTCGCTCGGAGTTTATGCAATTTTAACTCGTCGAAATGCAATTATGGTTTTAATGGGAATTGAATTAATTCTAAATTCAGCAAATATTAATTTTGTAGCATTCTCCCGATTTGGTGGAATGGATGTAAATGGTCATCTCGCCGCAATATTTGTAATTTTTCTCGCAGCTTGTGAAGCCGCAGTTGCACTTGCAATCGTTCTTAATATTTACAAACAATTCAACACAGTTAATGTAGACGAAGTGGCTACAATGAAAGATTGATCGAATGACCGAAACGTTACTACTTCAATTTGCAACAGCAATTTTATTTATCCCACTTGTAAGTTTTTTAATTTTAATTTTCTTCGGGAAAAAACTTTCAAAAAAAAGTAGTTTAGTTGGTTTAACATTAATTGGTTCAACTCTTTTACTTTCACTTATAATATTTTTTACAAAACTTAATTTTTTCCACGACGCAACAATAGATTATACTTTCACTTGGGTAAATTTTGGTTCATCTGAAATAACAATTGATCTCGGAATTATGATTGACAACATGACTGCAGTTATGTTGGTAGTTGTAACTCTTGTAAGTTTTCTTGTGCATCTTTTTTCTATTTCTTATATGGAAGGGGATATTAGATATTCACGTTACTTTGCATTTCTCGGAATTTTTTCATTTTCAATGTTGGGAATTATTTTAACAAACAATTTCTTTATGATGTATGTTTTTTGGGAATTAGTTGGACTTAGTTCATACTTATTAATTGGACATTGGTACGAAAAAACTTCCGCAGCAAATGCAGCTAAAAAAGCATTTATTGTAAACAGAGTTGGCGATATCGGAATGTTTACAGGAATTATGATTTTATGGTCAACCTTTGCAACATTTTCATTTGATGAAGTTTTTCATAGACTATCACTTGGAATACTTCCATTTGATAGTACAGCTTGGTTAACTGCTGCAGGAATTTTAATTTTTTGCGGCGCAGTTGGAAAGTCGGCACAATTCCCATTACATGTTTGGTTACCAGACGCAATGGAAGGTCCGACTCCGGTTAGTGCATTAATTCACGCAGCAACAATGGTTGCCGCTGGAGTTTATTTAGTCGCACGAGTTTTTCCATTATTTACAGCTGATGCATTGATTGTAATCGCGTACATCGGAGTAATTACCGCATTCATTTCCGCAACAATTGCAATGGCACAAAATGATATTAAAAAAGTTCTCGCGTATTCAACTGTAAGTCAACTTGGATATATGATTATGGGACTCGGTGTCGGTGGATTTACTTCCGGATTTTTTCATTTAGTAACACACGCATCATTCAAAGCGGGATTGTTTCTCGGTTCCGGTTCTGTGATTTATGCAATGCATCATGTTTTGCATCATCATAACGATCATCATACAGATCCGCAAGATATTCGAAATATGGGTGGTTTGAAGAAAAAAATGCCGATAACTTTTTGGACATTTTTAGTTTTCACACTTGCAATTTCCGGTGTTCCACTTACTTCAGGATTTTTAAGTAAAGATGATATTCTTGCAGGAACTCTTGCATTCTCAGATTTAACGGGACACACATTAATTCCAATTATAGCATTTACAGTTGCTGGACTAACTGCATTTTATATGTTCAGATTATTAATTTTGACTTTCTTCGGTACACACAAAGACGAAAATCGATTAAATGAAATTCATGAATCACCATGGCAGATGACAACGCCACTAATTATTTTTGCAGCGCTTTCATTTTTCTTCTTTTATAGTCCAAGTCCAACAAGTGCATCGGATGGATGGTTTTATAACGCAATTGAAAAACCGGAATCTGTCGTACCGAAAAATGTTTCAGCTGCTTCAATTGAAAGTTTTGAAGAAGCAGTTCATCACAATCACGGAACAGCAATGTTTTTATCACTTACAGTTGCCGGACTTGGAATTTTAACAGCATTTGTAACTTATTATTGGAAAAAAATAAATCCTGAAAAAATTATGAACACATTCCCATCACTACATCGGTTTTTAAGTATGAAGTGGTATTTTGATGAGTTTTACGATCGAACCGTTATTTGGTTTACAATGATGACTGCAAAAGTTTTGGCTTGGTTCGATTTCAAAATTATTGATGGAATTGTAAACGGAGTCGCTACAGTTTCTAGAATTACTGCAAATGGAAGTGGTAAATTTGATAATGCTGTTGTTGATGGTCTTGTAAACTTAACTGCTTATTCAATCGGCTTTTTCGGATTAATTTTGAGAACAGTTCAAACAGGAAAAGTTCAATCGTATCTTGCTTTCGCAATTGTCGGAGCATTGATGATATTTTTCTTTTTTAATTAAATTAGATCGGCTTAGGTATGGAAATAAAATATATTAACATCGGAATATTAACTTGGATCACCTTTCTGCCAATAATTGGAATGTTGGTATTAATGTTTTTACCAAAAGAAAAAAAAGGATTGGTCCGCTGGTTCGCACTTGTGGCTACATTGTTACAAGTTATGCTTGCAGTTATAATTTATATTTTCTTCGATCGAGAAGCAGCTGGCGTAAATAATGCAGCAACAATGCAATTTGTTGAACGCTTCACTTGGATTGATATTAAAAGTGTTGATTGGTTCGGAAGAATTCGGATTGAATATTTTTTAGGAATTGACGGAATTAGTGTCCCGATGGTTTTGTTGACTGCATTAATTTCTTGCATCGCAGTTGTTTCATCCTGGAATATTGAAAAATCTGTAAAAGGATATTTTGCACTTCTACTTTTACTCGATGCTGGAATGATGGGTGTTTTTGTCTCACTCGATTTTTTCCTCTTTTATTTTTTCTGGGAAATTATGTTGTTGCCGATGTACTTCTTAATTGGAATTTGGGGGGGACCACGCCGCGAATATGCAGCAATAAAATTTTTCATTTATACTTTGTTCGGTTCAGTTTTAATGTTGTTAGTTGTAATTGCACTTTACTTCAGCGTTTCAGTTCCCGATCCTGTAACGAATGAATTGGTTCACACTTTCGATATGCTTGCAATGATGAATCCGGACAATTATGAAGCTAACTCCTTGCTTGTTGGATTTAATACAAGTTGGCGATATATCGCATATGTTGGTCTATTTATTGGTTTTGCGATTAAGGTTCCGATTTTTCCATTTCATACTTGGTTGCCAGATGCACACGTTGAAGCACCAACTGCAATTAGTGTAATTCTTGCCGGTGTCCTTTTGAAAATGGGAACTTACGGATTAATGAGAATTGCGATGCCAATTTTTCCAGATGCTGCAGTTCATTATTTATATCCACTCGCATTTCTCGGTTTCGTAAATATTGTTTACGGCGCACTTTGCGCAATGGCTCAAACTGATTTTAAAAAGTTAATTGCATATTCATCAGTAAGTCATATGGGGATTGTTTTATTAGGAATGGCTGCATTAAACACACAAGGAATGGTTGGCGCGATGTTCCAAATGTTCAATCACGGAACAATTACAGCAATGCTATTTTTGATTGTTGGAGTTCTCTACGATAGAGCGCACACAAGAGGATTAAATGATTTTGGCGGATTGATGAATCAAATGCCAAAATATTCTGCAATTATGGTAGTTGCATTTTTTGCAGCACTTGGATTACCGGGACTAAGCGGATTTATTTCAGAAGCATTTTCATTTCTCGGAGCATTTCAAACTTTTAGGTGGTTAACAATTGCATCAACTTTAGGAATTGTTTTAACTGCCGGATATATGTTATGGACTTTACAACGAGTATTTTTTGGAACACTTCCGGATAAATGGAAATCACTTCCAGATATTAATAACAGGGAATTAGCAATGTTAATTCCACTTGCAGTAATAGTTATTATTCTTGGAATTTATCCAGCACCAATTCTTGATTTAATGAATTCTTCTGCAAACCAATTAATTGAAATTATTAAAAGCCATAACAGCTCTACTTTAATAGGAAAATAATGTTCGACCAAATTAATTATAGTTTACAATTTATAAAGCCAGAATTAATTCTGGTTTGTACATTATTAGTTTCAATTATTCTTGATCTCATTTTCAAGAATAAGAAAATTGTAATTTACTTTGTAATTGCAGGATTAGTTTCGTCATTTGTTTCACTTCTTTCAAATTCAAATGTAAATCAACATTTGTTTTTTAATATGTATGCAGTCGATCCATTTTCGCACTTCTTCAAAATATTTTTATTAACTGCAATTTTGGGAATTGTTGTCTTCTCGATGTTCTCTAATGAAGTAAGTGAAATAAAATCCAGAAAAGGGGAATTCTATTATTTTCTAGTTGCACTTACAATTGGAATGTTTTTAATGTCGAGTTCAACAAATTTAATAATGATGTACCTTTCGCTTGAATTAACAAGTTTGACATCATACTTACTCGCAGGATTTATGAAAGAAGAAAAATCATCTTCCGAAGCATCATTAAAATATGTTTTGTATGGCGCGTTTTCATCGGGAATGATGATATATGGAATTTCAATAATTTATGGAATGACCGGCTCGTTTGATATATTTGCGATTAATATTGCTCTCGCAGATGGAGTAACTTCTTTGGCGTTATTAATTTCTACAGTTTTAATTTTTATCGGATTTGGTTATAAAATTTCTGCAGTTCCTTTTCATTTTTGGACACCAGATGTTTACGAAGGATCTCCAATTAGCGTAACAACAATTTTATCCGTTGCTTCAAAAGCTGCAGGGTTCAGTATGTTAATGAGGTTTTTGAAAATTGTTTTTATCGATCCTTATGCAAGTCCATCTGTTAACGATTGGGGAGTTTTAGAAATTGTACCGATAGTTGAAATTCTAACCGTGCTTTCAGTTTTAACAATGACATTAGGAAATATTGTTGCAGTTTGGCAAACAAATTTAAAACGACTTCTTGCATACTCAAGTATTGCACACGCCGGATATTTATTGCTCGGTGTTTTAACTCTAAATAACGAAGGATACTCCGCAACATTAATTTACTTAGTTGTTTATTTATTTATGAATGTTGGTGCATTTTTAATTGTAATGTTAATTTCAAATAAAATTAAAAGTGATGACATCGATTCCTATAAAGGATTGGGAATGCGTTCGCCATTTATTGGAATTACATTTTCACTTTTTTTAATTTCATTAACAGGTTTACCACCAACTGCCGGATTTATTGGGAAGCTTTATATTTTTTCAGCTTTAATAAATAAAGAAATGATTTTGCTTGCAGTAATTGGTGTACTCAATAGTGTTGTCTCACTTTATTATTATGTTCGCATATTCCGAAATATGTTTCTTCGTGAATCACTTCCAACAGACAAAGAAATAACCTTGACTCTCGGAGAAAAAATATTATTATTGGCTTTTGCAATACCCACACTTATTCTTGGACTTTACTTTGCACCTTTAGTTGAATTTGCGCACGCTTCAGTTTCAATGTTCGCAGGTAACTAATGATTTCCAAAAACTATTTAAAGGTAAATTAGATGTCAAAAGTTTCTTTCAATTATCCAAAAAGCCCTTTCTTTACTGTATTATCTGAAAGAGTTGAGGCATATTTCAAGGAAAATAAAATTAATTCAACCGGCAATTACCGATTATTTTTAAAAGCAATATTTTTGTTTTTATTATTTGTAACATTTTATGTTTTGTTATTAACAATTCAACCGGGATGGATTTCGGTAATTCTTTGTATTGGTTTCGGATTAAATTTTGCAGCAATTGGATTTAATATTATGCACGATGGTGCTCACGGAAGTTTTTCCCAAAAAAAATGGCTAAATGAAATCTGTGCATATACTTTAAACATTATTGGCGGAAGTTCATTTATGTGGAAAATCAAACATAATATTATTCATCACTCATTTGTAAATATTGAAGAAGTTGATGACGATATTGATATTCAACCGTGGATGAGAGTTAGTCATGGCCAACGTAGATATTGGTTTCATAAATTTCAATATTTTTACTGGATAATTTTGTACGGTGTAACATTTTTATTGTGGGTTCTTTATTTAGATTATCAAAAATATTTTTCCAGAAAAATAGCTTCTTATGAAATAAATAAAATTAGCTTAAAAGAACATTTCATTTTTTGGGGAAGTAAACTAGCTTATCTCTTCGTTTATTTTATTATACCAATTTACTTTGTAGGTTTCGCAAATTGGATGATTGGTTATTTAATAATGTCTTTTGTAACTGGATTAACAATAAGCGTAGTTTTCCAACTTGCTCATGTAATTGAAGATGTAGAATTTCCAAAATTAAATGATGAAAATAAAATCGATAATGAATGGGCAGTTCATCAAGTTGAAACCACTGCAGATTTTTCAACTAAAAATAAATTTGTAACTTGGTATTTAGGTGGATTAAATTTTCAAGTTGTACATCATTTATTTCCAAAAGTTAGTCATGTACACTATCCGAAATTGCAGAAAATCGTAAAAGAAACTTGCGATCAATTTCAAGTAAAATATATGGAGTATAAATCGGTTTGGGCTGCCTTAAGATCGCATGTCCGGCATCTTAAAGTTCTTGGCGCTAAATAATAAACTTTGTTATACAGTTTATTATTTAAATAGATTCAGCAATAGAATTTTCTAAAATATCCAATCCTTTATTCAGAATTTTATTTTCAATATTTAATGGACTTAAAATTCTAATACATTGTCCGTAATTACCGGAAGAAATAATTAATAATCCATTCTCTAAAGATTTCTGTGAAATCTTTTTTACAAGATCAGTATCGGGTTTACCAGTTTCTGGATTTACAAATTCAATTGCCAACATTGCCCCTAATCCTTTAATATCATAAACATTATTTGGAAAACGATTTTGAATTTTTTCAAATCTTGTTCGGACAATACTTCCAACATTTCTTCCCAATTCATTTATATTTATCTCTTCCATTAATTTTAGATTTGCAAGTGCAGCAGCACAGCAAATAGGATTTCCCAAATAAGTTCCACCAACACTACTTGGTGGGCAAGCATCAAAAATTTCTTGCTTTGCCAAAACAGCACCAATTGGTAATCCTGCTCCCAAAGATTTTGCCCAAGTTGAAATATCGGGAGTAATATTATAATTTTGAAATGCTGCCCATTTACCGGTTCTTCCAAAACCAGATTGCACTTCATCAAAAATTAATATTATTCCAAACTCATCGCAAATTTTTCGTAACTGATGAAGATATTCCGGAGGAGCAGTGTTAAATCCACCTTCACCTTGAACTATTTCAATTAGTATTCCGGCAACATCTTGAGCATTAACATAAGTTGAAAAAAAAGAATATAATTTTTCAACATGTAATTTTACAAATTCATCTTCTGTAAATATTAATTTTTCTTTTGGTCCGTAATATGGATAATCTAATCTGTAAACTTCTGGAGCAAAAGGTCCGCAGCCCTTTTTATATTTTACACTTGAAGTGAGAGTTAATGCCATTAAAGTTCTACCATGAAATGCGCCTGAGTAACAAATAATTGCACTTCGTTTTGTTGCTTGTCGAGCAACTTTAATTGCATTTTCAACTGACTCGGCTCCGCAATTTGTTAACATCACTTTTGTTTTTTCGCCATGCGGAATTATTAAAATTAATTTTTCCGCTAAATCAAGATATGGTTCGTAAATCGCAACGTTAAAACAAGAGTGTATAAATTTATCAGCTTGATTTTTAATTGCATCAACAACAACTTGCGGTCTGTGTCCAGTATTTAAAACGCCAATCCCGCCGGCAAAATCAATAATTTCATTCTCATCAAGGTCAGTTATAATTGCGCCTCTTGCAGATTTTACAGAAGCGTCATTAAAATAACCTAATCCATTAGGGACTAATTCTTTTCTTCGTTTATACAAATTATCTGTATTTGTTCTTTTCATATTATTTTTCTTTCAATTTGTTAAAAACTTAAAAATATGTTCCTTTACAAACAATATTATTATTTGACTTTGGTTTTGCTTTCTAATCAATATTATTTACTTTCTGAAAGTGTTTGAACGAGTTTCATCTCAAAATCCAGAGATCGCAACACTAAGTTTATTTTATGTAGTTGTAATTATATTAAAAACAAATTTAACAACATAAGAAAGGAATAGGTTATGGGCATTTGGTCATTACTACCTCCTGCAATTATAATTATAATTGCAATCAAAACTAGATCATCTTTAATTCCACTTTTAATTGGTTGTACTCTTGGATATATGATGTTGGCATGGTTTAATCCACCCGGAACAGGTAGTTCACTTTTTACTACTACAAAAGTTGATACTCTAACTACAATTGAAAATATAAAAGAGGAAAGTTATTATAGTGAGTCATTAAGTAGTGCAGAATTGTTTGGACTTGCTGAAAAAAATACTCCAGATGCCGTTGCTACAGTAGCATTCCCAGATAATATGATTACCGGATTATACGATGTTGTTATGAAGGATGAAGCACTTGTTTGGGTTTTGTATGTTTGTGCTTTATTCGGACCATTTATCGGATTATTAATTGCATCTGGTGGTATTGCTGCAATCGGAAAAAAAGCCGTAAAAAATCTCAAAACGAAAAAACAATCTTTGCTACTTTCTTACTTTTTAGGATTTATATTTTTTGTTGATGATTATTTAAGCACACTTGGAACCGGCGCAACAATGAAAAAAATTACCGACCATTTTAAAATTCCGAGAGAAATGTTGGGATATATAATTGGTGCAGTAAGTGTTCCATTAACTGTAATTGTCCCAATTTCAACTTGGACAGTTTACATTGGTGGTTTAATGAAAGATTCTGGAATTGGTGGCGAAGATGCTTCTGCAATTGATGTCTTCGTTGGAACAATCCCTTATAATATTTATGCTTGGGTTGCAATGGTAGTTGCATTGTTAGTTGTATTAGGACTTTTCCCAACTTTTAAAAGAATGAAACTTGCTATGAAAAGAGCAGAAGAAACTGGTGTAACAGTTGCTCCCGATTCAGAAAATTTACAATCTGAATCTGTAGATTTATATGAATCTACTCAAAGTAATGGAGGCAAAGGTGCATCAATAAATAGTTTTCTACTTCCAATGTTATCATTAATTGTTTTCACTTTACTAAACGATAACGATTTATTAAAAGGAATTATTTATGCACTAGGTTTTACCTTTTTCTATTATTGGATTGGAAAAATTGTTTCAATGAAAAAATACATCCAACTTTTTGAAGATGGATTTAAATCGATGACATTTGTTTTAGTTGTACTTGTGGTTACATATTTATTAAAAAGAGTTTCAGACGATATGGGATTGACAACTTATGTTGTTGATATAATTAAAGATAATGTTACTCCACAACTACTTCCAGCAATGATATTTTTATTAATTGGTGCAATTACAGTTGCAACAGGTTCATCGTGGGGCGTTTATGCAGTTGTTACAATGATTGTTGCAGAGTATTGCAATCAAACTGGAGCAAATGTAATGTTGAATATGGGAGCACTTATTAGCGCAGGAATTTGGGGCGCGAATGCATGTTTCTATTCCGATTCAAGAATTTTAACAGCCGGAGCAACTCAAAGCAACATGACTGAGCAATCACTAACACAACTTCCGTATGTAATTATTGTAACAGTTGTAACAACAATAATTTATTTAGTTTTAGGATACACAATGTAATTTTTGAGAATTAATTATTTATAAACAAATAAGAAGGATTAACATGAAAAAAATTTATTTTGCCACACTTTTATGTCTCTTTGTTTTAACATCAATTGTTAAAGCAAAAGGTACAACACCATCAGTTGAAATTGTACCAGATCCTGCGACAGAAGAAGCCGGATTAAAGGTTGAAATTACACTAGATTCTGTGACAGGAGTAGAAGATGAATCTGCTGAACCAGAAAGACCTTGGGCAATTAGCTTATCTACCCAAAAAGGATATATTTGGAGAGGTCAACCACTTGGCTTACCGGATCATTTAGCAATTCAGCCAGGTTTTACTTATACCGTAACTCCTGAATTAAGTTTATCATTTTGGATGACAACAAATCTTAACAATAATAATCCACAACAAGGTTATGATGAATATGGTATTACGATTTCATATACTGTTAGCGATTTGATAACTGTTGGATTAGCAAGTTATTATTTTCCACCAGTTGATAAAAAAGAAGAGGCACCATCATTTACAGATTTTAGTGGAGAAGGTGTACAAACTTTAGACGCAACTATAACTTTTGATTTGAGCACAAAAAATATTCCAGCAACAATTCTTTGGAGTACTTTTATCGCAGGGGCTGATGTTGATGATGAAGATAGCAGACAATTCACTTCGTATGTTGAAGCTACTTATACAATTGAAAATGAAAAATTTGGATTAACTATTGCACCAACAGTCGGCGCATTAGTTTTTGGAAATAAATCAGCTTATTATTCTTTTGCAAAAGAGGGATTTAATTTGGTTAACATTGGCGCAAAAATCTCAAAAGATTTATCTGAAAATTTATCATTTTTAAATAAAAATCCAATATTAGAAAAAATCTCAAAATCAGGATGGGTTTCAATTACATACAATCCACAAATTAATGAGGATAATGAAACAAATTATGGATCATCAGATGCTTCTAAAGTTGGTGGATTATTAATATCAGCTGGATTGCAATTAGACTTTTAATAAATAATAAATCAGTTTAAAATAAATGCCTGAATCTATTCAGGCATTTTTTATTTAAGCTGTTTCTAATATGTCATAACTAATTTTAAGGATTAATTTTCTACATTTGTATAAATTAAAAAATCGAATATGAATCATTTATACATAAATAAAGAATGGCGTAAAGCAATAAAGGGAAATACTTGGCCTTTAATTAATCCCGCGGATGAAAGCGTTATTACAGAATTAAGCTTTGGCGATGTAGTAGATTTTAAAGTTGCAGAAAAATCAGCAGAAAATGCTTTTAAAAGCTGGAAAAAAGAGAGTGCAAATAAAAAATCAGTTATACTAAAACAGATTGCACAAAATATTTTAAATCATTTAAAAGATTTTGCACTTGATACAGTAAAAGAAGCAGGCAAACCATTTATTGAAGCAGAAGGCGAATGGAAAGTTGCAGCTTCCTTTTTTGATTATTACTCTGAAGAAGTAAAAAGAAATTATGGGAAAATAATTAATCTCGGTGGAGAAGAAAAATACTCGCATATAATTTATCAACCAATTGGAGTTGTTGGAGTAATTACATCTTGGAATTTTCCGGCATATAATCCAGCTCGTGCAGTTTCTGCAGCAATTGCAGCTGGATGTTCCGTTATTTTAAAAGGTTCAGCTTACACACAACTCACTTCAATAAATTTTGCAAAAGCAATTGATGAATCAAATTTACCTGCTGGAGTTTTTAATTTAGTTAATGGGGATGCAACAAAAATTGGCAATGCTATAATGGAAAGTAAAATTGTTCGAAAAGTTTCTTTTACCGGCAGCACAGCAGTTGGTAAAATTTTAATGGAACAATCTCATATAACAAATAAAAAATTATCGCTTGAGCTTGGCGGCAATGCACCTGTTATTATTGAAAAAGATCAAAACCCGGAATCAATTGCAAAAAGATCTTTAACTGCAAAACTCAGAAATTGCGGACAAGTTTGCGTTGCTCCGCAAAGATTTTATGTTCATAAAGAAATTTATAATGAATTCATCACTCAAATCTTAAATCAATTACAAAAAATAAATTTGGGAATTAATGATGAAAAAAATTCTTTTCTTGGTCCATTGATGAACAAAAATCAATTTAGCACAGTAAATACAATCATAAATAATGCAAAAAATGAAGGTTGTAAAATCCATACAATTGAAAATAAAATGGCAAAAGGATTTTTTGTTTCACCAACAATTATTGAAGCAACGCAAAAAAATATTTGCATAAAAGATGAAATATTTGGACCAGTTATGATTGTAATTCCATTTGAAACAAAAGAGGAAGTTGTTGATTGGGCAAATGATACGGAATATGGGCTTGCTGCATATTTATTTACAAATAAATTGGATTTGGTAAAATATTATACTGAAAATTTAGAATTCGGTATGATTGGCGTAAACGAATGGGCAGCGCACGGAACACATCTTCCATTTGCAGGATGGAAAGCAAGTGGAGTTGGAGTTGAATCTGGTGCCGAAGGAATGAGAGAATATTTGGAATTAAAATTAATTACTTACTCAGCAAAATAATTTTGAAATAAAAAATGCAAACTTTTGGAAAATATATTATTAAAGAAACTGAGTCACAACACGCCGAACAACTTGAAATACTTCAATCAGTAGTATTTCCAACTTTGGCAAAAGAAGAATTAATTTCTAAAGAGCAATATATAAATCACATAAAAGTATTTCCGGAAGGACAATTAGTAGTTTTAGATGGCGACATTGTTATTTGCGGAAGCACAACAATGCGTGCAAATTTTTCTGAAAAACAGCATACTTTTTTAGAGGCAACAGATAATTTATGGATTAACAATCACAATCCAATTGGTGAGTGGATGTATGGAATTGATGTAAGTGTCCATCCGAGTTTTCAACGACAAGGAATTGGTGGCGCAGTTTACAGATATCGGCAGGAAACTGCTCGGAAATTAAATTGCAAAGGACAAATTACAGTGGGGATGACAAATGGTTTTATTAATTATTCAAAAGAAATGATAATTGAAGAATATTGTCAATTATTGATTGATGATAAAATAAAAGATCCAACTGTTTCGGCACAAAGAAAATGTGGATTCAGAATTATTAAACCATTATACAATTATTTAGAAGATCCAAAATGTGGAAATGCCGGCATGTTAATGTATTGGCCATTAGATGAAAAATTAATATTACTTTGAATAAAAAATAAAATTATATGAATACGATAAAATTAATTACACAAATTCCCGGAGAGAATTCATTTAAAGTTTTAAACAGAAGAAAAGAGGCATTGCCAAATGGTTCTTCTCTTGCAACTGAAATTGTTATAAAAAGTGCTCGTGGCGCAGTTGTAAAAGATGTCGATGGTAATACTTTGCTTGATTTTGCTGGGGGAATTGGAATGTTGAATTTAGGGCACAACCGAAAAGAAGTTATTGATGCGGTAAAAAAACAATTAGATGAATATGTCCACAGTTGTAATATTGTAATGACTATTGAAAAATATGTTGAACTTGCAGAAATGTTGAATTCAGTAACCCCCGGAAATTTTAAAAAGAAAACTTTAATTGCAAACTCCGGCACTGAAGCTGTTGAAAACGCAGTGAACATTGCAAAATATTTTACTAAACGAAACGCAGTAATTTGTTTTGAAGGTGCGTATCACGGAAGAAGTACATTAACATTATCATTATCAAGTAAATATAGTTTATTTAAAAGAGGTTTCGGTGGATTTGTACAAGATATTTACAGAATGCACGCACCAAATATTTACAGAAAGCCGGAACAATTTACAAATGATGAATATGTAAAATATTGTGTCGATAAATTTGAAGAGTCATTAATAAGTCATGTCGATCCATCGGCAGTTGCAGCAATAATTATTGAACCAATACTTGGTGAAGGGGGATTCATTCAAATCCCAAAATTATTTTTAGAAAAAATTAGAGAAGTTTGCGATAAAAATGGAATTGTTTTTATTGCCGATGAAATACAATGTGGCGCGAGTCGAACAGGAAAATTTTTAGCAATCGAACATACCGGAGTTGTGCCGGATATTGTTTGCATGGCAAAATCAATTGGGGCAGGTTTTCCAATTAGCGCGGTAATTGGTAAAGCAGAAATTATGGATGCGCCTCACTTGGGCGGAATTGGTGGCACTTACGGCGGAAGTCCGATTTCTTGTGCGGCTGCAATAGAAGCAGTAAAAATATTGACATCAAAAGAATTTTTAGATAGAGCAACTTATGTTGGAGAAATAATACAAAAAAGATTAAATGAGTGGAAAAATAAATTTCAAATTATTGGTGATGTTCGCGGTGTTGGTGCAATGAATATTGTTGAATTCGTAAAAGATAGAAAACTTAAAACTCCCGATATGGATATAGTTTTAAAAATAATTAAGGAAACAGTTTCCAGTGGAGTTATTTTAATTAGAGCAGGTCTTTACAGCAATTGCATTCGCTTACTTCCGCCAATTGTAATTACCGATGATGAATTAAATGAAGGATTAAATGTAATAGAAAATTCAATTAAAAAATTTTCGATCTAAAATTAAAGGATTGAGTTGAAGCTATTTTATAATTTTAAGATTTTAAAAGATTTCCAGTCAAAAAATAAATTTAATGCTCTTATAGTTAGCAAGAATAAGTTTTCTCAATTCGGGGAGTTCGTTACGCTAAAAAGCCTATATCCACCAATAGAAATAATTGATTTAAAAGGAAGACTGATTTTGCCAGGTTTTAATGATTCCCATATTCACATTTGGAAAGTTGGGAATTTAATGACTTATATGCTCGATTTATCAGGTGTAAATAATTTTGAAGAGATAAAATCGAGAATTGAAAATTTTAATAAAACATACAATCGAAAATGGATTATTGTTCGTGGATTTAATGAGTTAAAATTAGACGAAAAAATTATTCCGGATAGGATATTTCTAGATACAATTAATATTGATAAGCCAATTACATTGATTAGAAACTGCGCGCATATAATTACAAATAATTCACTTGCATTAAAACATTCAAATATTTCCAATTCAACTGAAATTCCAAATGGTGGAGAAATACGAAGAGATTCCAAAAATAATATAAGTGGGATATTAACTGAGCGTGCTATTGGATTAGTAATGAATAATTTTCCAAAATACGAATACAGTGAATATGAAAAAATGATATTAGTTGCACAAGATGAACTTATAAAAAAGGGAATTACAAGCGCAACCGATCCTGCGGTTCATCCGGAGCTATTGGAAGTTTACAAAGAGATGGATAAAAAGAAATTATTAAAAATTCGGATAAATGCAATTCCAATAAAAATACCAGATGGAGTAAATGAAGAATACCCATTGCCGGGAATTTATAAATCAGAATTATTAACGATTAATACATTAAAATATTTTTCTGATGGTGGTTTAAGTGGAATGACTGCGGCAGTTTCAACTCCGTATAAAAATACAAATTACAATGGGGTGTTACGATTAGAAAAAAATCAATTTCTTAAAAGTGCAACCGAATGTGTTAAAAATGGTTTTAAAATTGCAACTCACGCAATTGGTGATGTTGCAATAAATATGGTTATGGATGTTTATGAGGAGCTCTCGAAAATATCAAATCGTAAAAATCGAATTGAGCATTTTGGTATTGCTGATGATAAAATTATAAATCGTGCAAAAAATATTGGAGTTGAAATCTCCACTCAGCCAATATTTATAAAAGAACTTGGAGATAACTTTATTAATTCAATTAATGAAAATGAATTGCAAAAAGTTTATCCTTTTAAAAAATTATTTGAAGCTGGGATTCCTGTTTCATTTTCCTCTGATGCGCCAGTTGTAAAAGATTACAATCCATTTGTTGGGATATATTCCGCAGTAACAAGAAAAACTGATAGCGGGAAAAGCATTTCCGAAAATGAAAAATGCACAATTACTCAATCAATCATTGCATTCACAAAAAACTCAGCCATTTTAGATGGCGTTGAAAATAAAGGGAAAATCGCTGAAAATTATTTAGCCGACTTTATTGTTTTGGATTATTATAAAGATGAAATTACAGGAAACGATTTACTTAAAATAAAAGTTGAAGAAGTATTTATTGGTGGGAAGAAAGTTTTGTAATTACTTTATTTCTTATTTAACAAACTTCTTTCAGTAATAATTCTAACACCTTCCAAAACTAAAGTTGGTTCATGATAATCAACTACTTTTGAACGACTGAATATCAATTCTGAAAACCCACCGGTTGCAACTACGGTTGGTTTAGTTGGTAATTCTTTTTTAATTCGCTCGATCATTTTTTCCATTGCGTCAAGCGCACCGTAAAGCACTCCCGATTTCATACTTGTATCGGTTGTTTTGCCAATTACATTTTTTGGAAAATGAAGATCAATTCTTGGTAATTTTGCGGCACGGCGATGTAATTCGGCAGCAGAAGTTTCAATTCCCGGTGCAATTACACCACCAAGATAATCTCCTTTTTCGGAAACAACATCATAAGTAGTTGCAGTTCCGAAATCAACAATTATAAGTGCCGATTTATATTTTGTAAATCCGGCAATTGCGTTACAAATTCTGTCGGCTCCAACTGTAGTCGGATCATCGTACAAAATTTTCATTCCTAAATTAAGTGTTGATGAAACAATTAGTGGTTCAATATTAAAATATTTTTTTGACATTCTATAAATAACATCAGTTAAGTTTGGCACTACAGAAGAGATTCCAATATGTTTTATTTCACGAACAGGAATTTTCATTTCGATGCAGAAATTTTTTACTAAAATTCCAAATTCATCTTCTGTTCGAGTTACAAAACTAGTAACTCGGCAATCTCCCAAAAGTTTAGATTTGTTGTAAACTCCAAAAACGGTGTGCGTGTTGCCAATGTCAATTGTAAGTATCATAAGTTTATTTTTAAAGAAACATCTCCGGCTGTTAAAGTTTGCAAAATATTATCCTTTCGGATTATCAACAATCCTTCTTCATTTACATCAACTGCAGTTGCCGAATAATTTTCTATTTCAGTTGAAATATTAACTTCCTTTCCAATAAAAGTAACATACTTTTTCCATAAATCAATAATTTCTGAAGAAGAAATTTCATATATGGAAAGTAGCGTTTCCATGCGGTTTAGTAAGTTTACGAGAAGAACTTCTCGTTCCCATTTAATTCCAGTTTCATTAAAAAGGGAAGTAGCATTATTTGTCAAATCTCCGAAATTATTTTGATTTACATTTATTCCGATTCCGATTATTGCAATATTCCCAATTTGTTCAATTAAGCAACCGGAAATTTTTTTCTTATTTAATAAAACATCATTTGGCCATTTGCATTCTGCTTTAAGATTTGTGCATTCAAAAATACTTTCAACAATAGAAATCCCAGCAATAATTGGCAGAAGAGAAGTTGATTTTAGATTTGTAAGAATTAAAGAGCATAAAATATTTGCACCACCTTCATCAATCCAAGTTCTTCCTCTTCTTCCTTTTCCTTCAGTTTGATGATCGGCTATAATAATCATTCCATTCGTAATTGTATTCGAAGTAATTTCTTTTGCAAATAAATTTGTTGAATCTATTTCCTTTAGGAAAACAATTTGTCTTCCAATTTCTTTAGTCTTTAATAAATTTTCAATTAAAGTTGAATTCACTTTTCAGTAGTTGAAGGTAGTTTTTTAAATTGTGAAGGAAAATTCGCCATTTGTAAAATTGTTGAATAAATAAGATTTGCTCTATTTACCATTAAATCAAAGCGAATTTTATCAACTTCATCAGTCGGCTGATGGTAATCAACGTGAGTTCCGGTAAAGAAAAATATTATAGGAATATTTTTTACTGCAAAATTGTAATGGTCACTTCTATAATAGAATCTATTTGGATCGTCTTCTCTATTAAATGTATAATCAAAAATTAATTTGTGACTTCTATTTGCTACTTGCAGAAGTGAATCTACTTCCAAAGAAATTTTATCGGAGCCGATAACATAAATGTAATTATCCTGTTTTAATGAATCATGTTTGGGATCTGTTCTGCCAATCATATCGATATTTATATTTGATGTAATTGAAGAAAGTGGAATTGGAGAATTATTAACAAAGTATTTTGAACCGAGTAATCCTTTTTCTTCTCCACTTACAGTCATAAATATTAAACTTCTTTTTGGTTTTACTTCCATAGAAGAAAAGAGATGTGCTAATTCAAGCACAGTTGCAGTTCCGGATCCATCATCATCTGCGCCATTATAAATTTCACCATTTAAAAAATTTACACCAACATGATCGTAGTGCGATGTAATTATAACGTATTCGTTTTTTAATTTTGGATCTGATCCTTCAAGTACTCCAATTACATTTTCACCAGTTTGATTTGTAATATTAGAAACTAAATTTAATGTAAATTCTGCTTTCAAACTTTGGCTTTTACCTTTATTCATCAATGTGGATTTTAATAATTCATCATAACTTTTCGATCCACCTAATAATTGTTTTCCAATTTCTAAGTTTGTAATAAAAAGTGGAATATCTCTTTGAGATTGATTTTCTGGAACTGTAATAATTCCTTTTAACATACTTGCATACTGATCAGGAAATAATTCCTGTAACGATTTATTGTTTTCAGAAACAATTATTACTCCGGAAGCTTTTAATCGACGAGCAAGGTTTCTTTTAAAATTCAGTCCTCCTTGAAATGAATATTGTTTTGTTTGTGATGAATCAAATGTTTTTGGAAGACCGGTGAGGAATATTAATATTTTACCTTCATAAGAAATTGAAGTATCGATATCATTCCACAATTTCGGTATTGAAAGTCCATATCCTAAAAAATGGAGTTTGCCAGTTATTGTTGTATCGAATCCACGACCGTATGCAAAATAATCCTTTCCAAAATTATTCCAGTTAGTTGAAATATTTTTGAAATCTTTATAACTAAAATTACTTTTATTACTGATTACAATCCGGACAAGTGGGAAAGATTGAAAGTATGAATTTAAATTATTTAAAATTCGAAGGTCATTTTTTTGAAATTCAGCAGCAATATATTTTGCAGCTAACTTCTCACCTCTAAAACTAGTTTCCCGTCCCTCTAAAAGGTCATCCGCTAAAAATTGAAGCTGCGTTCTTAAACCAGATTCAGTTATACTTGTATTTCGAGATTTAGTTTGAGAAAACACTGTTCCTGTCATATTTATTATTACTACTGACAGTACTACAGCAACCATAAGACAAATTTTCATATATTTGATAATATTTGACATAAGAGTAAAATCCTTGATTAAAGGGTTAATAAAAAAGCCAAAATAAGAGCATAAGTTTGGCACGCTTATTGCAAGATATAATGTAGAAAAAAAAATAATTAATTAATATAAAATAAAAAGGAGTCTATATGGCAAACAAAATTATTGGAATTGATTTAGGAACAACCAACTCGGTTGTATCGGTTATGGAAGGAAATGATCCTGTAGTAATCGCAAATGCAGAAGGTACAAGAACTACACCTTCAATTGTTGCATTCTCAAAAAATGGAGAACGACTTGTCGGTCAAACAGCAAAAAGACAAGCTGTAACAAATCCAAAGAATACAATTTTCTCAATTAAAAGATTTATGGGACGTTTCATGAATGAAGTAAATGAAGAAATGAAATTTGTTCCGTACGGAGTTGTAGCTGGAGAAAATAATAGTTCACGAATTCAAATTGATGATAGAAAATATTCACCACCGGAAATCTCTGCAATGATTCTCCAAAAAATGAAACAAACCGCTGAAGATTATCTCGGTCAAAAAGTTACTGAAGCTGTAATTACTGTTCCAGCATATTTTAATGATGCGCAACGACAAGCAACAAAAGAAGCTGGAGAAATTGCTGGACTTATTGTGAGAAGAATTATTAACGAACCAACTGCTGCAGCACTTGCTTACGGAATGGATAAAAAAAACAAAAATTCAAAGATTGCAGTTTTCGATTTAGGTGGCGGAACTTTTGATGTTTCAATTCTTGAATTAGGTGACGGTGTGTTCGAAGTTAAATCTACAAATGGCGACACACATCTCGGTGGCGATAATTTTGATAATCGAGTTCTTGAATATATTGCAGATGAATTTAAAAAATCTGAAAGTATTGATTTAAGAAAAGATCCAATGGCGTTACAAAGATTACGTGAAGCTGCAGAAAAAGCAAAAATTGAACTTTCGCAACTTAATCAGACAGAAATAAATTTACCATTTATTACTGCAACACCTGATGGTCCGAAACATTTAAATATGAATATAACTCGTGCAAAGTTCGAACAAATTGTTGACGATCTTGTTCAACGTTGTATTGCTCCAACAAAAAAAGCTTTATCGGATGCAGGTTACTCTCCTTCGAATATTGATGAAGTTGTACTTGTTGGTGGAATGACTCGCATGCCAAGAATTCAGCAACTTGTAAAAGAAATTTTTGGAAAAGAAGGAAGTAAAGGAGTTAATCCGGATGAAGTAGTTGCAATCGGCGCAGCAATCCAAGGTGCAGTTCTTACTGGCGAAGTAAAAGATGTTTTACTTTTAGATGTTACTCCGTTAGCACTTGGTATTGAAACACTCGGTGGAGTGATGACGAAATTAATTGATCCAAATACAACAATTCCTACCAGAAAAAGTGAAGTATTTAGCACTGCTGCAGATAGCCAAACTTCTGTTGAAATCCATGTTTTGCAAGGTGAAAGACCGATGGCAATTGATAATAGATCATTAGGAAGATTTCATTTGGATGGAATTCCACCATCACCAAGAGGTGTGCCACAAGTTGAAGTTATTTTTGATATTGATGCAAACGGACTTCTACATGTTACGGCGAAGGACAAAGCCACAAATAAAGAGCAAAGTATCAGAATTACTTCTTCTTCAGGATTGAGTAAAGAAGAAATTGAAAAAATGAAAAATGATGCGAAAGCACATGCTGAGGAGGATGCAAAGAAAAAAGAAGATATCGATCTTCACAATCAAGCGGATAATTTAGTTTTTACAACTAAGAAACAACTTACTGAACTTGGGGATAAATTAAATGCTGAAGCAAAAGGTAAACTTGAAACTGCTTCGAAGGAACTTGAAGATGCAATTAAGTCTAACAATTCTGAAGAAATTAAAACTAAAATGGATGCGTTAAATAAAATCTGGAGTGAAGCATCAACTCAAATGTATGAAGCTGCAAAACAAGCGCCACCAACTGAACCGAATGCAGAAACTTCAGAAAAGAAAGATGATAAAAAAGTTGAGAATGCTGACTTTGAAGTTATGGATGATAAGTAAATTTATTTAGATAAATTATTTTTATGATAAACTTCAACAAATTTACAATTAAGGCGCAGGAATCTGTTCAAAACGCACAAGAGATTTCTACAAGTTACGGTTCTCAGGGAATTGATATTGAACATGTACTTGCAGCTTTAATTCAAGACGCACAAGGATTAATAGTTCCACTATTATTGAAACTTGGAGTAAATGTAAATTATTTAAAATTAAAAATAAATGAATTGATCGCGAAACTTCCAAAAGTTCAAGGATCATCGCAACAATTTATTTCTCCCAGTCTACAAAAATTATTTGAGAATAGTATTAAAGAAGCCGAAAAGTTGAAAGATGAATATATTAGCACTGAACATTTATTACTAGGAATGATTGAAGTAATAAAATCATCAGCGACAAAATTATTAATTGATCAAGGTGTTAACAGGGAAAGTATTTTAAAAGCTTTAAAAGAAGTTCGTGGCACACAGCGAGTAACTGATCAAATGCCGGAAGAAAAATATCAAACGCTCCAGAAATTTGGCAGAAATTTAAATGACCTCGCACGAAAATCAAAACTCGATCCTGTGATTGGTCGCGAAGATGAAATTCGAAGAGTGTTGCAAGTTTTATCTCGTCGCACAAAAAATAATCCTGTTTTAATCGGAGATCCGGGAGTTGGAAAAACTGCAATTGCTGAAGGTCTTGCAAGTAGAATTGTTGCAGGCGATGTTCCGGAAAGTTTAAAATCGAAAACAATTATTGCACTCGATATGGCTTCGATTATTGCCGGAGCAAGTTTTCGCGGACAATTTGAAGAACGTTTGAAAGCTGTTTTGAAAGAAGTTGAAGAATCTCGTGGTGAGATAATTCTTTTTATAGATGAGTTGCACACGCTAGTCGGTGCAGGCGCAGCTCCTGGCGCAGTTGATGCAGCAAATATGCTGAAGCCGGCCCTTGCTCGCGGCGATCTCCGTGCAATTGGCGCAACTACAATCGATGAATATCGAAAATATGTTGAAAAAGATCCAGCTCTCGAAAGAAGATTTCAACCAATTTTAATTGAAGAACCAAATGTTGAAGATACAATTTCAATTTTGCGCGGACTTTCAGAACGTTACGAACTTCATCATGGTGTTGCAATTACAGACAGCGCAATTGTTGCAGCAGCGCAGTTAAGTCACAGATATATTTCGGATAGATTTTTACCAGATAAAGCAA